>Ga0208379_1000221_pt1 | contig 26860 bp, 22 predicted proteins | sample CryBogCBE02Aug07_FD_184559 | JGI IMG/M metagenome (GOLD analysis project Ga0208379, IMG submission 184559) | Freshwater microbial communities from Crystal Bog, Wisconsin, USA - CBE02Aug07 (SPAdes) | ecosystem: Environmental > Aquatic > Freshwater > Lake | place: Crystal Bog, Wisconsin, USA... | reverse complement strand
ACCATCGTTTCCGCCCCGAAAAAGGCGGGTTGACATCATGGTGCAGTGGGGAGAGTTGTCAATCCTTGTAGGACCCGATCATGCCAAAAATCAAAGGCCCCATCCGCCGCAAATTCCTCGTCACCTCGGTCCCTGCACGCTTCCGCAGGATCAAGACTGTCGAGATCGAGCAGGGGTACGTCGTCTGCGAACGGAGTCAGGAACTCCGTGTGCGCCGGGAGGGGCGCCAGTACTATCTCTCGGCCCGTTACCGCAAGGGACGAGCCGTCACCGGTCAGGAGATCCGCATTCCCAAGGGGCATTTCGAAAAACTCTGGCCCTTCACGGCTGGGCAGCGGATCGCCCGCCTCCGCAGGCTTACCAAGCTTGGAAAACTCCGGATGAAGATCGACGAGTTCACCGGGGAACATGCCCCGCTCCGGATCGCCGAGATCTTCTTCCCGGACGCTGCGGCGAGCCGCGCTTTCAGGAAACCCGACTTCCTCGGCGAGGAGGTGACGCGACGGGCCGAGTGCCGGACCGCGGAAATGGCGATTCACGGTGCGCCGGAACTCAACGACATGTGCCAGCTTGGCATCGTTCCCTTCACCTACATCGACCGCCGCCTGCATCTCCTCCTCATCACCAGCTCCTCGGGAAACCGCTGGATCTTTCCAAAGGGGCGTCAGGAGCCTGACATGACCCCCCACGAGGTGGCCGTCATGGAGGCCGTCGAGGAGGCGGGTGTCCTGGGTACCCTTCGGCAGGATCTGAGAACCCGATGCCGGATGGCCGACGGCCGCCATCTCCAGCTCTATGCGATGAAGATTTCCAAGCTTTTGAAGAGCTGGCCCGAGGAGAATATCCGCCGCCGCCGCCTGTTTCCCCTCGGCGACGCCATCGAGATGCTCGGCTCGGAGCCGGGCCTCGTTCGGGCCGTCCGAAGAATGGCCGCCGCGATCAACAAGTAGGGCCGCGTGCCGCGGGTGCAGATCGTTAAAAGGGTTAGAACCGTTACAAGGCGAAAATGAGTGCACTCTTCAGCACCTTGTAACCCTTTTAACACGTCAACGGTTTTAACTCCCGCCCCCCCCCGCGCTTGCCTTGAAGGGCCTATCCCAGTAGTCAAAAGGGGCGGTTTTTCTACCCCGATAGCCCATACCCCATTCCCTCATTTCCCCATGCTCGCCATCCTCCGCCGCAACCAGCAGATCCTGATGCTGATCGTCGCGATCATCGTGATCGTGACGTTCGTCTGGTTCTACAACCCCACCAGCAAATTCAACAAGTTCGGCAAGAACGATGTCTTCGAGATCTACGGTCGTGTCGTCCAGCAGGCCGAGGTTGATCGTGAGGCCAGGGCCTACGGCCTTTCCCTTGCGCTGGGATTGACCGATTTCGTGAAGGACCTCGGCGGTGCAGCCGCCGACGAACAGGCCTCGCTCAACGACTTCATCCTCAACGTGCAGATCATCCGGCACGCGGCACCCGAGCTTGGCATCCGTCCCTCCGACGAGCAGGTTGCGGCGGTGATCCGCGGGCTCGCTCCGTTCCAAGCGGACGGCAACTTCGATCCCTCCAGGTACTCCGCCTTCCTCCAGGAGCAGCTGGCTCCCAGGGGATTCACCGAGCGGCAGCTCGAGGAGATCGTGCGCGATTCCATCAGGACCGCCGCGGTCCGCAGGGTCATTGTCTCGCCGTTGGCCGTGGGTGAGGCCCAGGCCCGTGACGCCGCCCGTATCTATCAGCCGGTGACCGCCCAGGTGTTGAAATTCGATGCCGATTCCTTCCAGAAGGAGGCCTCAGCCGCCCCCGAGGAGGTCGCCGCGTTCTACGAGCGCAATAAGCAGGCCCTCGTTTCCCCGGAGACCAGGGATATCTCGTACGTGACCTTCGAATTGCCCGCCGATCAGGCGAAGCTCGAGGGCAAGGAGCGCGCCGACGCGCTCCAGAAACTTGCCGACCGCGCGGAGCAGTCCGCCAAATCGATCGCCGCCGATCTCGCCAAGGGTACAGGATTCGCGAAGGCCGCCGCTTCCCTGCAACCCAAGAAAGCGCAGGCCGTGGGTCGCGACGGCGCCACCAAGGGGAAGGATGCGGGTCTTCCCGAGGCCGTTGTCGGGGGTGCGTTCCGTCTCCAGAAGACGGGATCCGTTTCGGATCTCATCCAGGACGGCAACAAATTTTATCTCGTGACCGTGGAGGGGGCCACGCCCGCACGGCAACTCGCCCTCGCGGAGGTTTCCGAAAAGATCATCACCCTGATCAAGCAGCAGAAAGCGGCGAAGGCATCCGCCGAAGCCGCCTCCAAGTCCCTGGAAAAAATCCGGGCCGCCCTGAAGGACGGAAAGTCCTTTGCGGATGCGGCGAAAGCCGCGGGGGTGAAGACCCAGCAGATCGGCCCCGTTGCCCCGACCGATGCCAAGAGGTCTCCCGAGCAGCAGGCATTCCTCTCGGCGACGCTCGGCCTGAAGGAGGGTGAGATCAGCCCGCTTCAGCCAGCCCCTTTCGGCGCCTTCGCCGTCTATCTGCAGGGCCGCGCCCCGCTCACCGATGTGCAGTGGAAGGAACACGGCGCCGCGCTGACCAAGACGATCCTTTCCAATGAACGCGAGCTTCTCTTCCAGGAGTGGCTCCGCGCGGGCCGTGCCGGCGCAGGGATCAAGATCCTGGCCGGAGGGCGCCGCGGAGGGGCCTGATCCCGCGATGGATCACGCGGCCGAGGCCGCCCGTCTCCTGGACGAGGCGAGCGGTGACATCGCGGTCGGGGAACTGGATGCCGCCGTGGAGAAGTACCGTCGCTGCACCGAGCTCGATCCGGAGGGCTTCGACGGCTGGCACGCCCTTGGAATGGCGCTGATGAAGACCGGCCGGTATCCCGAGGCGATCGAGGCGGGCCTCCGGGCCACTCAACTCCGCCCGAACGACCAGCTGGCATGGTCGAGCCTTTCCATGTTTTATGTGAGGAACCACCAGATCACGGAGGCCGAGGCCGCCGGGACCAAGGCCCGGATCCTCTCGTGGGGTGCCAAGATCGCCCCGGAGCCATCGGCCAGCGCCTGATTTCATGAAACCTTTCTTCATCACCACCGCGATTGATTACACCAACGGCTCTCCCCACATCGGGCACGCCTACGAAAAGGTTCTTGCCGACGTCCTCGCCCGTTTCCACCGCCAGACGGGGGATGAGGTTTTTCTCCTGACCGGTGTCGACCAGCACGGCCAGAAGGTCCAGCAGAGCGCGGAGCGCGAAGGCATCGCCCCGCAGGAATACGTTGATGGCGTCACCGCCAAGTTCCTCGCGCTCTGGGAAAAGCTCGGGGTCGCCTACGACGGCTGGGCCGCCACCACCGCCCCGAGGCACAAGGAGTGCGTGCGTGCCGTCCTGACGCGCCTCTGGGAGGACAGGGATCCCGCGACGGGTGCCAGTCGCTGGATCTACAAGGCGGCCCGCGCCGGTCACTACAGTGTCCGCCAGGAACAGTTCCTGACCGACAAGGAGCGCGGTCCCGACGGCGAGTTCGGTCCCGAGTGGGGGCAGGTGGAATATCGCGAGGAGGAGAACTACTACTTCCGCCTCGCCGAGCACCGCCAGTGGCTCCTAGATCTGATCACGGCACGCAGTGAGGAGGGAAGGCCCTTCGTGGTTCCCGAATTCCGCGTTTCCGAACTTCGCAACGCCGTTGAGAAGCTCGAGGGGGACCTTTGCATCTCGCGCCCGAAGGGCCGCCTCTCCTGGGGGATCGAATTCCCGTTTGATCCCGAGTTCGTCACCTATGTCTGGTTCGACGCGCTGGTGAACTACCTCAGCTTTGCCCCCGGCTACGATCCCGTTCCGGCGCGCCCTCCTGAGGAATTCCTCTCCTGGTGGCGTACCGTGGTCCACGACATCGGCAAGGACATCCTCATCCCCGCCCACGGCGTCTACTGGCCGGTGATGCTCAAGGCCCTCGGGTTTACCGACACGGAGATGCCCACGCTCCTTGTCCACGGATGGTGGAATATCTCGGGAGCCAAGATGAGCAAGAGCCTCGGAAACACCGTCGACCCCGACGTGCTGGCCGACCGGTATGGTCGCGCCGCCCTTCGCTACTACCTGATGGCTGACATCGCGACCGGTCGCGATGCCGATTTCAGTGAGGAACGGCTCATCCAGCGCCACAACGTTGATCTGGCGAACGGCCTCGGAAACCTGGTCAACAGGACCCTGAACATGACGCGCAAATACCGCGAGGGAAGTCCGAACGCAGCGGATCTCCCTGGAGATCTTGCAGGCCACCTTGCAGCCAACGCCTCCGCCCAAGCCGCCTACATGCGCTCCATGAGGGAGGGGCAGGTTCAGTCGGGCTTGGAGTCCCTCGGTGACGTGGTCAATAGGGCCAATGCCCTGGTTGACGCTTCCGCTCCCTGGAAGCTGGCCAAGGATCCGGAGCAGGCTCACCGGCTCGATGCCGTGCTCACGACGCTGATCCTCTCGGCCCGCACCGCGGCCACGATGCTCCTGCCGGTGCTTCCCGAAGCGGCCGCCGAAATTCTCGGACAACTAAATCTCTCAGCCAAGTCCCTCGAGGAAGGGGGACAGGAACTCCTTCCCCCGGGCTACCGCTGTGGCGAGCCGAGCCCGGTCTTCCCGCGTCTCGAAATGCCGGCCGCTTCCGACGCATGAGTTCCCCGGAGACAGCCGGGGCCCTTGCCCGGGTTCCTTTCTGGAAGAGGCAGCGATACCGGCTGGAATACATCGGTCTGCGGATCCTTTCCGGCCTTGTCTGCCTTCTTCCCTATCCACTGATCCGCCCGCTGGCATCATGCCTCGGTTCCGTCGTTTATGTTTTTGACCGAAAACGCCGTGAAGTGACCCTTGCCAACCTTCGGTGCGCGTTCGGCGATCGCTTCAACGACCGGGAACTCGACCGCATCGGAAGGGAATCCTTCGGGGTCTTCGCGGACACGATGCTGGAGCTTCTCTGGTCGCCGAGGCTGAGCCGGGAGTTCCTCAGGGAATTCGGGACCCAGGAAACGCTCGATTCCACCAGCCGCCACGCCGAGCCGGGCCGTTCGGTGATCTACGCCTGTCTCCACGCGGGGAACTTTGAATGGACCAGCAAGATTTCGGTGAACCTCTTTGGTCCGGTGCCGCTCATCGCCCAGGAATTCAAGAATCCGCTGATCGGACCGCTCTTCGACGCCTGGCGCTCCGCCGTCGGGCACACGGTTTTTCCACGCAAGGGAGTGATGATCCGGATGCTGCGCCATCTCAAGGAAGGCGGGAAATTCGGAGTCCTCGTCGATCTGAATCTCAAGCCCTCCGACGGCCCCGTCGTCATCCGCTGCTTCGGGAAATTCCTGACGCCCGTGACCCGGATGCCCGCCGAACTGGCGCTGCGGACCGGCGCTGCGGTCGTGCCCGTCGAGATCCTCCCGCGCAGGGAAGGGGGCCATCACCTCCGTTACCTTCCCGAGATTCCGATCACGGAGACGACCACTCCGGCCGAGATCGCCCAAGCCTGCTGGGATGCCCTGGAGCCCGGCCTTCGTGAACATCCCGAACTCTGGCTTTGGAGCTACAAGCACTGGCGATACCGTCCCGAGGGGACGCAGGGCGAGGAATACCCCTTCTACGCCTCCTGCCACGAAGGCTATCAGGAGTTACTCCGTGCCCAGGGGTTCGCCACGTGAGCGATCCCGAGAAAAATGGGATGACAGAAAATCCCCGCGGTAGTAGGAATCGCCTCATGAAAGCATTCCTGCTCCTTCCTTTGGTTGCCGGGTCGTTTCTCCTCTCCGGTTGCAACACCTTCAAGGGTATCGGCGAAGACATCAGCGGCACGGCCAGTTGGACGCAGGAAAAGATGACGGGTAGTGGAGGCAGCTCGGTCAAATCCTCCGATGCGGATTACGTCCAGAATCCCCCGCAATTCCCGAAGAGCAACTAGCTGACTTAGTCTTTTGCCGAGGAGCGTTGTTGTCGCCGATCACAGTGTTGTACTGCGAGGGATGAGAACGATGCTTCCGGGCGAAAGGACCAACCCATCACTAGAGCCACTTGTGCTTGGGGTAGCGTCGTGAGAGCTCCGGTTTGATTTTCGGATAGGTCTCTTTCCAGAAAGAGACGAGGTCTTTGGTGATCTGGATGGGGCGGCGGTTCGGGGCAAGGATTTCGATGGTTACCTCGGCGCGGCCTCCGGCGAGTTTTGGCGTGGCCGTTACTCCGTAGAGATCCTGGATGAGGGCGCTCATGGTCACCTGTCCCGTCGGCTTGTAGAGTAGCCGAGCCTTGCGGCCTACCGGCAGTTCGTGGCGCTCCGGTGCGAGTTTTTCGAGTGCCGCGCGCTGGGCCGGCGTGAGAAGGGACTGCAGGGCCGGGATCGCCGGCTTGTCCTTCACGTCGCGGTAGCCGACGGCCCCCTCGCACCAGGTTTCGAGCGCCAGTTGGCGGTCGGTCTCGTCGATGGTCGGCAGTTCCAGCTCGGGATGATGGTGGGCGAGCCAGCGCACACGCTGGATCCATTCCTCGGCATCTTCCTTCCAGGTTGGGAGCGGAAGATCCCCTTCAGCCAGGGCGGCCGCAAGGACACGGGAGGTTTCCGGGCCCGGTTGGGCGTCACGGTGCACGGACTCAAGCACGAGGTCGCGGAAGACTTTCTCGGAACGGCGAACAACGCGGTTGGTCGCGGTATCGAAGACATGGTCGTTCCGGTCGGTGAAATCCTCCGGGAAAACATCCCTGAGCATCTGTTCGTCGATTTCCGTCGCCATCGAGAGTTGGACCCGCACGTCGCCGCTACCCTGTCCGATTTCGCTGATTTCGGCCGCCACGAGGAGGCGGCTTTCGGAGGCGGCGCTTTCCCTCGCCAACAGACCGCGGCGGCCGTGGACAATGTCGCAGATGTTCGTTCCGGCACCCTTGCGCCTCGCCACCTGATCGGCGAATCCCGCGAGGATGCATTTGGCGAGGGCCTCGTCGGGTGCAGGCGGTGCGTCGACATCGAGGCCTTGGCCCTCGGCGAGATGCAGGAACTGTTCGTAGACGCGGTCGGTCTGCCTCGCGGCGTCGCCATGCACGGCGAGTTGGCGACACCGGTCGGGCCGGAACTCCTGTTTCTCCGCCCATCGGAAGGCACGGGCCGCCACCAGAAAATCCGATCCTCCTCCTCCGAAGAGATCCTGCCTTTTATCCTCCGTGGCGCGGTCGGTCCGCAGCAGCAGGGGACGGGACTGGGTGAGCGCGGCCATCAGCGCGGCCTGACGGACGCATCCGAACTTCTGCGCGGCCAGCAGCATCCGCGCGTAGCGGGGGTGGGCGGGGAAAGCCAGCATCCTGCGTCCGAGAGGGGTGATGATCCCCTCGTGATCGAGGGCCCCGAGGTCGCGCAGCAAGGTCTCCGCACGCTGGAGGGAATCGCCGCGCGGCGCATCCATCCAGCGGATCGATTCGGGGGCAATGATCCCCGCGGCCTTGAGGGCCAGCAGCACCTCGCTGAGGTCGACGCGGTGGATTTCGGGAAGTTCCCTCGGCAGGCGCCGTGCATGTTCCCGTTCGGTCCAAAGACGCAGGCAGACGCCGGGGGCGGTGCGTCCGGCGCGCCCTGCGCGCTGGTCGGCCGAGGCCCTGCTGATCTTCTCGATCAGTAGGGTGTTGATGCCCCGTCGTGGGTCGAAGCAGGCCACCCTGGCCAGGCCGCTATCGATGACGCCGGTCACCCCGTCGATCGTGAGCGAGGTCTCGGCCACGTTCGTGGAGACGATCACCTTCCGCCCGCCGCCCGGTGAAACCGCCGCGTCCTGATCGGCTGGCGGGAGTTCCCCGTGCAGGGGCAGGATCGCGATGCCGGAGGGAAGCCGGACGCGCATCGTCGAGATCGTGCGGGAGATCTCGTAGGAGCCGGGCATGAACACGAGGAGGTTTCCCTCCGTCTTTCGGATCATCGACTCCGCGGCTTCCGCGGCCAGATCCCACGGTTTCTCGTCACCGGGGTCGCGGGTCAGGTAGCCGATCTCGACCGGATGGGTGCGTCCCGTGGAGCGGAGTACGGCGCACGGGGCTAGGTAGTCGGTGAGTGCGGAGGTGTCCAGAGTGGCCGACATGACCACAATCTTCAGATCGGGCCTTCTTGTTTCCTGCAGAGCCAGTGCCTGCGCGAGCGAGATATCGCCGTGGAGATGACGCTCATGGAATTCGTCAAAGATCAGGACGCTGACCCCTGCGAGTTCGGGATCGGCCAGCATCCGGCGCACGAGGATTCCCTCGGTGACAAAAAGCAGTCGCGTGGCGGAAGAGGAAACATCATCGAGGCGGATGCGGTAACCGACCTCCCAGCCGACGCGCCCCCCGCGCTCCTGCGCCACGCGGGCGGCCAACATGCGCGCGGGAAGCCTGCGGGGTTGAAGAATGATCGCCTGGCCCTCGCCCAGGATCCCCCCGTCGAGGAGCATCTGCGGGATCTGGGTCGATTTACCGGATCCCGTGGGGGCCTCCACGACGAGGCGGTTGCCTGATCGGAGTGAGTCCACAATGGCGTCGCGGAGCTCCTCGATCGGCAGGTCGGTGCGTCGGTTGTTCGGTTCTGGCATGACGGAGCCCCCTGGTGTATCCAGAATCAATGCAGACGGGCAGACATTTTGCCATCCTGGGGGCGATCCTGCTTTCCCTCTCTTGCGGATGGGCTGTTTCCCCCTCCGGGATGACCCTGGAACAGAGGCAGGGGGCGGTCTTCCTCGATTCCCTCAGCATCCCCTGTCCCGGCGAAGTTTTTGCAGCCCTGAACAAGGCATGCCGTCCCAACTGGGCGACCCTCGTGACTCCGGCGACCGCCCCTGTCACGACGGACCGGGCCCAACTCGCCATGGCGGTCGGAGTGCTCGCAGCGGACGGCTACATCGCCGTGGAGGCACAGGACGGCCAGCAGGTGAAGAATATCGGCCGCGAGATCATCGCGATGGCCAAGGCGCTCGGGGTGAGCCAGAGCCTGCTTGGGCGTGGGAACAGCTTGGTGGAATTTGCCGACAATAACGCCTGGGATGCCCTCGCCGACGAACTCGCCGCCACCGAGGGTGAGGTCAAATCCACCATGATGGTCCAGAAAGACCGCGACCTCGTTCTCCTGACCTCCGTTGCGGCTTGGGTGAGAGGGCTCGAAATCGCGACGAGGGTGGTGCTCTCGGACGACGGCTTGCGCGGCGAGGAGGTCATCGAACAACCTGACCTGGCCGCCTCGCTGGTCATGATGACGGGGAATCTTCCGGCGCGTCTTGCGGCCAATCCCCGCGTTCAGCAACTCAAACAGGCCCTCGCGACCGCTTCCGGACTTCTCGCCAAGGATCAGCCCTCCCGCGAACAGCGCATCAAAAATCTCCGCTCGATCCACGAAGCCTGTGCCTTGGCCACGCGGGGCATAATGGCCTCCGCCAAGGTGAACGCCTCGCCGACCCCCTCATCCTCCCCCGTGCGATGAAACGATCCTTCCTTTCCGCCGCCCTGACGGCCTTCACCCTCGTTCCTCTTGGGGGCCAACCGTCCACCCCCGCGTCCGCCGAGGGGGAAAACCCCGCAGCGCCTGTTCCGAGCGAGGCGCATCGCCTGGCCGCAGGTGCCGCCCGCATCTTCACCGGAGAGGGATTCCGGTTGCGAGAGGGAGAGTGGAGCCCGTCGGTGACCAAGGGCACCCCGGTCTTCCTGAAAGTGACGCTCTTCACCGGGGTGGAGTACGGATTTGTCGTCGCAACCCCGGGTGAGGGGAGGCTTGCCATCACTCTCTTCGATGCCTCCGGTAAGGAGGTCAACACCGAGGCGCGCGACGCCGGTGGACCTTCCCGAGTCGCCGTCCGTATTGCCCCGAAGAAAAGCGGGGTCTATTTTGTGAAGCTGGAGCTTGTGGAAAGCCCCGACGCATCGCCGACCGACATCTCCCTCGTCTACACCTACAAATAACTTCATGTCCCAAGCCGCAACCAAGGAAGGCCTGACCGGATCGCCGGTGAGGCATTTCTCCATCTTCCTCGACAACAAGGTGGGGGCTCTCCTCGAGGTGGTGAAACTCCTCGAACAGCACGGCGTCGTCGTGCTGGCCTTCAGCATCGTCGATTCCGCCGAATCCTCCATCGCCCGGATGATCGTGAGCGATCCCGAGCGTGTCTCCGCCCTCCTGAAGGAGCATGAAATCGCCTTTAGCCAGACCTCGGTGCTGGTGGTGGAACTGGCCGAGGGGGCCTCGGATCTCGGCAAGGTGCTCGGGTGCCTGCTCATGGCCGAGGTGAATCTCCTCTTCAGTTATCCGCTGCTGGTCAGGCCGAGGGGCAAGGCGCTTCTGGTCCTCCATGTGGATGACAATGAATGCGCCGCCACCGTTTTGGCGGGAGAGGGGTACCAGATCCTGACCCAAGGGGATTTGTCACGGTAAGCCACCCCATCGGATACGGAATTTCCTCCCATGGAGGATATGGCGGAGGGGGTGGGATTACCTTGGCGGCGCCAAGGTGTTACATGATGGCTTCGCCTCAACGACCTGCCGCTCATCGCGGCGTGGTGATCGAACCAAGATTCTTCATCCCACCGGAATCAGAAGGTCATCCTTGGGAGGATATGGCGGAGGGGGTGGGATTCGAACCCACGGAGGCTTTGACACCTCTTCGGTTTTCAAGACCGACGCGATCGACCACTCTGCCACCCCTCCGGAAGCGATATTCTCTTCTACAAAGTCTTGTCTGCTTTTGGCGAGGCAAAGAGGAAAACCGCTCTTCGGTTTTGACTCGCTCGCTCCCACTCGGCTCGCCCCTAAAGGGCTGCCTTCGGCAGTCCAACCTCCTCATCCCATTCGGAGGTTTCAAGACCGACGCGATCGACCACTCTGCCACCCCTCCGTTGACTCTGGACTCTGCCCTTTGGGAGGTTTTCAGGCAAGCCGTCAGAGTGACGGTATCGTCAAAACAACCCTTCTTCCTTGCTCCGGATGCCGCCAAGGGCGATAAAGAGCGTCTCTTTCGCCACTCTTTTCCGACATCCCGATGAGCGCTACCGCCACCACCGCCGAAACCAAGACTGAAACGGCCGTTCCCATGGTCAACGTCCAGATCGACGGCGAGTGGAAGCAGTTTCCCAAGGGAACCCGCCTGATCGAGGCCTGCATGAAGGCCGGCAGCTACGTCCCTCATTACTGCTACCATCCGGCGCTCAGCTCCCCCGGCAACTGCCGCATGTGCCTTATCGAGATGGGCACCCCCAAGATGGGCCCCGACCGCAAGCCGGAGCTCGGTTCCGACGGACATCCGGTGATCAACTGGAGCCCGCGTCCCGCCATTTCCTGCGCCATCGAGGTCTCCGAGGGGCTCGGCGTCCGCACGAACTCCCTGCTCGTCGAGGAGTGCCGCAAGGGTGTCCTTGAGTTCCTTCTCATCAACCACCCTCTCGACTGCCCCATCTGCGACAAGGCGGGCGAGTGCCGCCTCCAGGAATTCTCCGTCGAGTACGGCAAGGCCGATTCCCGCTTCGAGGATGACAAGGTCAAGAAGCCCAAGCACGTCGACATCGGCGAGCGCATCGTCCTCGATGACGAGCGCTGCATCCTCTGCTCGCGCTGCATCCGCTTCATGAACGAGGTGGCCAAGGATGACTGCCTCGGCTTCGTCGACCGCGGCGGCCACACCCACCTGACCGTCCATCCCGGCAAGCGACTCGACAGCAACTACTCGCTGAACACCGTCGACATCTGCCCCGTCGGCGCGCTGACCTCCAAGGACTTCCGCTTCAAGATGCGCGTCTGGTTCCTCAAGGAGACCAAGACCATCGACGTCTCCTGCGGCACCGGCTGCAACATCCTCCTCGGCAGCCGCGAGAACAAGGTCCACCGCATCACCCCGCGCGAGAACGAGGCGGTGAACTCCTACTGGATCCCCGACTCACACCGCCTGAATTACACCTACCTCCACCGCGAGGACCGTCTGAAGGAGCCAGTGGTCAAGGGCGAGGCAGTCCGTTGGAAGGATGCCGTCACGGCCGCCGCCGAGTCCCTCAATGCTGCAGGAAACGCCTCCGCCATCATCGCTTCCGGTCGCATGACCAACGAGGAGCTCTTCCTCGTGAAGCGCCTCGCCGCCACGCTCGGCACCGAACTCGTCGATATCCGTCCCCGTGCCCAGAAAGGTGACGGATTCCTCGTCTCCGATGACGGTAATCCGAACACCTCCGGAGCCAAGCTCCTCGGCGTCGCCTCTGCCACCCCTGGATCGCGTTTGCCCGAGATCGCCGCAGGCATTGCCGCCGGTCGCATCACCTCGCTGCTGGTCCTCGGTGAGAACCCGCTCCATAGCGGCCTCTCCGAGACCGATCTTTCGAAACTCGCCTCGCTGGTGGTCCTCGACATCCTCCCCAACGGGGCGACCAAGCATGCCTCGGTGCTGCTTCCCGGCTCCGCCGCTTATGAAAAGCGCGGCTCCATGGTCAACGTGAAGGGCCGCCTTCAGCGCCTCAATCGAGCGTTGAACGCCCCCGGTCACGCCCGCGACGACTGGGAGATCCTTGCCGACCTCCTCCGCGCCCTCGGCGCCGAGTCGGCCTCCTCGATCGAGGATCTCTTCAAGCAGATGGCCGCCGTCACGCCCGCCCTTGCCGGACTCAACCTCGGCAAGATCGGCGACCTCGGCGTCGACCTGAAGGCCTGATCACTGACTCCATGGATCAGCTTGATCCACTGCAAAAGCTGCAGGAGTTCCTCCGCTTTCCCAGCATCTCGACCCAACCGGAGCACGCCCCCGACCTCCTCTCCTGCGCCGAATGGCTCCGGGAGCTTCTATCGGGCATCGGCCCCGGCGTCATGGAGGCTTCGGTTCACTCCACTCCCGGCTCACCGGTTGTCCTTGCCGCCACGCCGCGCGATCCCGCAAAGCGGACCATCCTGATCTACGGCCACTACGATGTGCAGCCGCCCGATCCGCTCGACGGTTGGACGACGCCTCCCTTCGAGCCCCGCATTGCGGATGGCCGGATCTACGCGCGTGGTGCCGCCGATAACAAGGGTCAGATCCTCGCCCACATCCTCGGTGTCGCCCAGACGCTGCGCGAGAAAGGGGTTCTGCCGGTCAACGTGATTTTCCTGATCGAGGGAGAGGAGGAGATCGGCAGCCCGAATCTCGCCGACTTCCTGCGTGAGCACCGCGAGGAGCTTGCCTGCGATCTTGTCGCGATCTCCGACACGGCGATGGCTCCCGGCAACAAGCCCGCGCTCACCTACGCCCTGCGAGGCATCGCCGCGATGGAACTCGTCGTGCGCGGTCCCGCCCGAGACCTCCACAGCGGACTCTTCGGCGGTGCGGTGGCCAATCCCGTCATCGTGCTGGCCCGACTGCTCGCGACCCTGCACGACGCCAAGGGGCGGGTGCTGATCCCCGCATTCTACGACGCCGTGCGCCCGCTCGCCCCGTGGGAACGCGAAGCGGCCGCTGACCTCGAAAAGGCCGCCGGAGGGGATGCCGCGATCAAGGAACTGGCAGGCGTCACCGATCTTTTCGGGGAAGAAGGATTCTCGACCATCGAGCGGATCGGGGCACGCCCCACCGCCGAGGTGAACGGCATCGGTGGCGGCTACCAGGGAGCCGGAACCAAAACGGTCCTCCCCAAGGAGGCCTTCGCCAAGCTCACCTTCCGCCTCGTCGCCGATCAGGATCCCTCCGTGATTTTGGCCGCCGCCGAGGAATATCTCCGCAAGCAGACCCCTCCGGGAGTGCTGCTCGAGGTCATGACCGGACACTCGGGAGCCGCGTATCAGAACGATCCCAACTCCCCGGATGGCCTCGCCGCCCGAAAAGCCCTCGCGGGGGCCTTCGGTGCGGAGCCGCTGCTCCTGCGCGATGGTGGTAGCATTCCGATCCTGGCCACGCTCAAGGAGATCCTCGGTGTGGATTCCCACCTGCTGGGCCTTGCCAATCCCGATTCACGGATTCATTCCCCGGATGAGAATATGCTCATCGAGAATTTCCTTGGAGGGATTAGGATGAACAGGATTCTGTTGGAGGAATTGGGAAAGGTTTAATCAGGAAATCAGGAAGGCAGGAAATTCAACCGACCTGCGCGTGATATCTGTGGGCGACGGTAATTCGGCGTCAGAGCAAGGCGTGCGAGCGCCGCTGTAGTGAACTACTGCAAGCGAGCAACAACGCAGCTATCCGCCGAAAACCTCCGACTGGCGGGAGGAGGTAGAAATGCCGCAGGCAGCCCCTTTAGGGGCGAGCGGCGTGGGCACGCCCGAGTTCAATCCCAAGCCTATTTCCGGACGAAGTCCGAAATGCGCTCCACGGCTATCTTGATCTGATCAAGCGCCGTGGCGTAGGAGCACCGCACATAGCCCTCGCCCGAGGGGCCAAAGGCCGTGCCAGGGACGACGGCCACCTTCTTCTCCTCAAGCAGTTTCAGGGCGAAGTCCTTGCTGGTCATGCCGATGCCGCGGATGTCGGGAAAGACATAGAAAGCACCCTTGGGGAGGTGGCACGGGATGCCGGCCTCGTTCAGCGAGGTGACGATGAGGTTGCGGCGCAGTCGGTATTCCTCGCGCATCCGCTCCATGCTGCGCTGCCCGCGCTCGAGCGCTTCCAGCGCCGCCTCCTGGGCCATCACCGGGGCGCAGAGGATGGAATATTGGTGAATCTTCATCATCGCCTCGATGATGTCCGCCGGGCCGCAGGCGTAGCCGATGCGCCATCCGGTCATCGCGAAGGCCTTCGAAAATCCGTGCAGGAACACGGTTCTCTCCTTCATGCCGGGCAGGGCGGCGATGGAGTGGTGCGGCACCTCGTCGTAGGTGAGTTCGCTGTAGATCTCGTCGCTCAGGACCACGAGGTCGTGTTTCACCGCGAGGGCGGCGATCTTCTTGAGTTCTTCCTGCGGCATGACCGCCCCGGTGGGATTGGTGGGGAAGTTGAGCATGAGCACGCGTGTCTTGGGCGTGATCGCCTTCTCGAGATCGCCGGCGCGGAGGGTGAACTCATCCTCGGCCCGGGTGGCCACGGCCACAGGGACTCCGCCGGCCAGCAGGATGCTCGGGCTGTAGGAGACGTAGCAGGGCTCGTGGTAGAGGACCTCGTCACCCGGATTGAGCAGGGCGCGGAGTGCCAGGTCGATCGCCTCGGAGACACCGACTGTCACGATGACCTCGTCATGCGGGTTGTAGCCGACCGAGAAGTGACTCTCCACGTAGGCCGCGATGGCACGGCGGAGGCGGGGGGCGCCGAGGTTGGAGGTGTAGCCGGTGCGGCCCTTTTCGAGCGAATAGATCGCCGACTCCCGGATATGCCACGGGGTGACGAAGTCGGGTTCGCCGATGCCGAGGGAGATCACTTCCTTCATCGACTGGACGATCTCGAAAAAGTCGCGGATTCCCGAACGGGGGATGGTGCGGACATGGTCCGCAATGCGTGACCTGCTCATGGCTGGAAAATCCGGAGCAGGATCACGGAGTCACCGCGAGGCGCTCTGGCGCCTCCTCGGCGGCATGGGCGCGGCCGTTCTCCTTGTAGGTCTTCAGGCGGAAGTGGGTGGCGCACGACTGGACGGCGTCGATCGTCGAGAGTTTGTCGGCGACGAAGGAGGCCACCTCGCGGAGGTTGCGTCCCTCCACCACGACGAGCAGGTCATGTCCGCCGCTCATGAGGTAGACCCCCTCGACTTCCTCGAAGCGGGCAATCCGGTTGGCGATGCGGTCGAAGCCCCCCTCACGCTCGGGAGTCACGCGGACCTCGATGACGGCGGTCACGGCGTCCGGATTCCATTTCTCGCGGTTGATGACGGCCTGATAGCCGAGGATCACCCCGTCCTTTTCCAACTTCTCGATCTTGGCGGCAAGATCCGCCTCGCTCACGCCGAGTTGGCGGGCGAGTTCGGCGCGGGGGGTCGCGGAGTTCTGGCGCAGGAGTCGGATCAGGGAGTCCATGAAAAAAGGCTAAAGGCTGAAGGCTGAAGGCTGAAGGTAAAAATCAGCAGAGCCTGGGTCGGGGGGCGGGCTGTAGGCATTGAGACTGTTGGGAGAGGGCTGGGATTTCTGCCCTAATAGTCTTCAGCCTTCAGTCTAGTGCCCTGCGCCTCCGGCGCCTTCGATCCATGCCAGTGCTTTGTCGTAGCTCCTCTTCTCCAGGTAGTGGCGGAATTGGGGATCGAGGTCCTGCCGGGGAAGGGAGGCGATCAGGGAATCAATTCTTTCCGAGATGTCGATGAGGCGCTGAAGGTGGCCTGCCCGGTCGCTGTCGCGATGGGTGTGGTCGGCAATGACGGCGAGGCGTTCCCGGAGAGCCGCGGCGAGGGGAATCAGGTCAGGGGAGGACATTCTGGCCGGTCTGGCGGAGCAGGTGGTCGCAGACGACGAGATGCGCCATGGCCTCGACCATGGGAACGGCCCGCGGCAGGACGCAGGCGTCGTGACGGCCGCGGGCGGCGAGTTCGGCGGCCTCTCCCCCGACGGTGACCGTTTGCTGGACCTTTGCGATCGTGGCGGTCGGCTTGAAGGCGATACGAAAAAGGACCGGTTCGCCATTGCTTATGCCGCCCTGCACGCCGCCGGAGCGGTTGGTCGCCGTGTGAACCTTGCCGCCTTCGATGACAAAGGCGTCGTTGTGCTGGCTGCCGGTGAGGGTGGTTCCGGAGAAGCCGCTGCCGATCTCAAAGCCTTTGGTGGCGGGGAGGCTCATCATCGCCTTGGCGAGGTCGGCCTCGAGCCGGTCAAAGACAGGTTCGCCAAGCCCCGTCGGAAGTCCCCGGATGACGCACTCGATCACGCCGCCGACGCTGTTACCCTGGGAGCGGACTTCCTTGATGCGGTCGATCATGGCCGAGGCGGCCTTCGGATCGGGGCAGCGGACGGGGGTGGCATCGACCTGGGAGCTGGTGACGGTCGCGGGATCCACCTCGGAGCCGATGTCATGGACGGATTTCACCCAGGCGACGACTTCGTAGGAGGGGTGGAGGGTGCGGACGACCTTGGCGGCCACCACCCCGGCGGCGACGCGGCCGATGGTCTCGCGGGCGGAGGAGCGGCCTCCGCCTTCCCAGTTCCGGATGCCGTATTTGGCCTGATAGGTGTAGTCGGCGTGGGAGGGGCGGAACATCGTTTCCATCTCGGTGTAGGCCGAGGGACGGGCGTCCTTGTTGTCGACGGCGACGAGAATCGGGGTGCCGAGAGTCTTCCCGTGGAAGACGCCGCTCAGGATGCGGCATGTGTCCTCTTCCTGACGGGGGGTGACGATGTCGCTCTGGCCGGGGCGCCGGCGGTCCAGTTCGATCTGGATCTCCTCAGGGGTGATGGGGAGCCGGGCGGGGCAGCCGTCAATGACGCAACCGACCCCTCCGCCATGGGACTCACCCCAGGTGGAGACTCGGAACAGGGTGCCGAAGATACTGGACATGGGTTGTGAAGGTAGGCCTTCGGAACCCTTCGTTCACGCAAAATCTCCCCGGGGCGCCGCGGATCCCTAAACAGAGGGGGAGGGATGCCTTGACGCCGTGGCGGCCAGCTTTTATTCCATAGGATCCTCCATAGATTGCATCCGAACGGTTTCCCGCCAAAGAAAAGCCGGAAGCCCTCCGCCTGTTTTCACCCGAATCATTCACTTCCAACTCTTTACAGACTCATGCTCAAAGGACTTTTAGGTTTTCTTTCCAGCGACATCGGCATTGATCTCGGCACCGCCAACACCCTTGTCTTCGTGAAGGACAAGGGAATCGTGTTGCGCGAGCCTTCCATTGTGGCCGTGAAAGCCGGCACCACCCAGGTGCTCGCTGTCGGCGACGAGGCCAAGCGGATGCTCGGCCGCACTCCGGGCAACATCACCGCCATCCGTCCCCTCAAGGACGGCGTCATTGCCGATTTCGAGGTGACCGAGGCGATGCTCCGTCACTTCATCCAGAAGGCGCACGGTCATCGCCGGTTTGTCCGTCCCCGCGTGGTGATCGCCGTTCCCAGCGGCATCACCGAGGTGGAGAAGCGCGCGGTGAAGGACTCCGCCGTGCACGCCGGCGCACGCGAGGTCTATCTGATCGAGGAGCCGATGGCCGCCGCGATCGGTGTGGGACTTCCGGTGACCGATCCCGCCGCCAACATGATCGTCGACATCGGCGGCGGCACGACCGAGGTGGCGATCATCTCGCTGGCCGGCATCGTCTTCAGCCGCAGTGTCCGCGTGGCGGGCGACGAACTCGACGAGGCCATCGTCAACTACCTCAAGCGCGTCTACAACCTCTTCATCGGCGAACGCACGGCCGAGGACATCAAGATGCGCCTCGGCAGCGCTTTCCAACTTGAGAAGGAGCTCACCATGGATGTGAAGGGCCGCGATTTGGTGGCCGGACTCCCGAAGACCGTCACCATCACCTCGCAGGAAATCCGCGAGGCCCTTGCCGAGCCGGTTGCCCGCATCGTCGAGGCGGTCCGCATCACCCTCGAGCGCTGCCCTCCCGAGCTTTCGGCCGACCTCGTGGACCGTGGCATCGTGCTCGCCGGCGGCGGAGCCCTGCTCCGCGGCCTGGACAAACTCATCAACGAGGAGACAGGCCTCCCGGTCCACATCGCCGAGGATCCGCTGAGCGCCGTCGCCGAGGGGACCGGAAAATCCCTTCAGGAGATCGAGTTCCTGCGTGCGATCGCGTCCGCGGACCGTCCCAGGGGCTAAGGCTTCCGGTTGATTCCTGACCCCTTCCGGGGGGATCGGGAAGACCGGGTATCCGGACATCACCCATGAGGAAACTCCAGATCGCGGCACTGGTTCTGCTGGCAGTCCTTGCCATCGTGTTCTGCTCGATGGAGGCGGGGCCGTTGCGCCATCTGCAGACGGGTTTGCTGGGAATCCTCTCGCCGCTCAGTCGTTCGGGCAGCGCGGTCAAGGACTCGCTCGGGAGCCTGGGCAAGGACCTCATGACGCTCGACCAACTCCAGGCCGAGTATGACCGTGTCCTTGCCGAGAACCGCCGCCTACGTGCCGAGAACGGCGGCCTGCGGGATCTGCAGCAGGAGAACGCCCATCTGCGCGAGGTGCTCGGTTACCGCGAGCGCTCTTCCTTCCGTCTCGTTCCCGCGGCGGTGGTGGGCCATGACTCGGGCGCATGGTGGAGCACGCTCCGTATCAACAGGGGCACGCGCGACGGGATCGCTCCCGACATGCCGGTCATCACGGACAAGGGTCTCATTGGCAAGACGGCGGCCGTTTCCGACAATCTCTCCGAGGTGTTGCTTGTCACCGACGAGAACTGCAAGGTGGCCGCGAAAGTGGAGGGAACCAAGGAACAGGGGATCTGTACCGGGACGCGGAGCCCCGGAGGTGAGTTGCAGCTGACGTTTTTGAGCAAACTGGCTGATCTTCAGCCCGGGCAGAAGGTTTACACGGCGGGCGTGAGCGGAGGGATCTTTCCCTCGGGAATCGCGCTCGGAACGGTGAAAAGCTTCCGCGCCCGCGAACTCGACGGCATGGCCGTCCTCGAACCCTCCGCCGATTCCGGGGGGAACGAGGAGGTCTTCGTCATCACGGGCGCGAAATGAACAGGATCCTCCTCTTCGTCATCCTGAGCGTCCTGCTGCCCGTCTCCCAGGCATTGCAGGATCTCCTGCCGCCCATCCCTCCCTTCCAAGAGCGGCTGCAGCTCCTGCCCGTCGTCTTTGCGTTCGGCGTCCTCGCCCTCCCGCTTCTTCCCGCGCTCTGGTTCGCCCTGCTGGCCGCGCTCGTGCAGGGACTCGTCCTGCTGCAGGTGCAGGATGGCCAGGTCGAGATCGGGCTCACGCTGCCCGTTGTCTTTTTCCTCTGCTGGGCGTTCCTGCTCCAGATGGTCAGCGAGTCGACCCAGGGGATGCGTTGGGAACTTCACGCCTTCGGCAGCGCGTTGGTCACCGTCAGCATGATCGCCGGGCAATTCCTGACCCTCTGCATCAAGCGCGGGGGATTCCCCGTGGACTGGAGCGTCCTGATGCGGATCATCGTTCCCTCGGCGGCGGCGCTCCTGATCGCCCCGCTGCTCTACTTCGCCCTTCGCTTCCTCGTCCCGATCGCCCCGGATGACTCCGGTGATCGCAAGCCCGCCGGATTCGGCGTCTGAAACCATGGAGCGCCCCGACGAAACCCGCCCCAAGATCGCCGCGCTGGCCGTGATCGTCGCCGCGGCGATGCTGCTGCTGCTCGTCAGGATGTGGTACGTCCAGATCGTGAAGTGCGACGCGTACCGGACCCGCGTCAAGGGGCACTCCCAGCTCACCGTCCGCCTTCCCGCCGTCCGTGGCGAGATTTGCGACCGCAACGGCGTGCCGCTCGTCGAGAACCGGGCCAGCATGGAGGTGGAGTTTTACCTGCCCGACATCGTCCGCGCGTGGAAAGACGAGCACGGCACGGTCCCCAAGCGCCGTTACTGGGGGCTCGACCACGGGATGAGGGCGCTCAAGGAGGAACCCGACATCGTCAAGATCGTGGGGGAGTCGATCGTCCCCAATCTCGAGAAACTCGGCCTTGCAGGCGATTACAACTCCAAGAAACTGCAGCTTCATTTCCGGGACAACCGCGAGGTTCCCTTCGTCTACCGGCAGGATCTCGACTTCGAGACGATGGCCCGATTCAGCGAGAACAACCTCAACCTGCCCGGCGTCACCGTGGCTTTGCGCCCCGTGCGGCACTACATCTACGGGGCGCTGGCACCGCATATCTTCGGTTATGTCGGGATGCCCAAGGACATCGACGACGAGGAGGCGTCGCAGTTCAGCTTCTACCAGCCGGACATGGAGGGTAAGGCGCAGATCGAGCAGTTCTTCGACAAGGAACTCAAGGGCACGGCCGGAACACGCTTCCTGCAGCGCAACGCCCGCGGCGTGATCGACGGCGAGGCCTCGCGCATCGAGCCGAAGCAGGGGGCGACCGTGAAGCTGACCATCGACGCGCGTATCCAGGAGATCGTCGAGAAAGCGCTCCGTGTCGTGGGGCGCGGCGCCGCGGTGGTGCTCGATCCCAACAACGGCGACATCCTCGCCATGGCATCGGTTCCCTCGTTCGATCCCAACGCCTTCGTCCCCAACATCTCGCGCCAGGATTGGGAAAAGCTCTCCAAGGACGAGACCACACCGCTCATGAACCGTGCGATCAACGCCTACGCGCCCGGTTCCACCTTCAAGATCTGCACGTCGCTTGCGGGACTCCGGGCCGGTGTCGGAGAGAAGCAGTTCGACTGCACGGGGGGCGTCCAGTACGGCGACAAATACATGAAGTGCTGGGTGCTGACCGCCAAGCCGCCGCTTCCACCCCACGGCCATCAGGACCTTTCGACGGCGATCAAGAACTCCTGCGATCCGTTTTTCTACCAGTACGGCAACGCGGCCGGCATCGACCAGATCGACGCACTCGGCGCGATGCTCGGGCTCGGTCAGAAAATCGACCTGCCCCTCAACGGTGTCGCCTCGGGTGTCATACCGGGAATATCTTGGTTGGCGCAGAACTATCCGCGTGAGCGCTGGACCCCGGGCTACACGGCCAACACCGCCATCGGTCAGGGTTACGTGCTGGCCACCCCGCTCCAGGTCGCGGTCATGGCCTCGGCCGTGGCGAACTGGGGCACCGTGTACAGCCCGCGTCTCGTGAAGCAGGTGGTGGATGCCGATGGCAAGGTCCTGCGGGAGGATCATCCCGCGGTTCACGGCGAGATCCTCAAAAACGGCATCACCGCGGAGCAGTTCGAGAAGGTCCGCAAGGGGATGTGGCGTGTCGTCAATGATCCGGACGGCACCGCCCGCAAGGCCCGGGTCAAGGGCATCGAGGTTGCCGGCAAGACCGGCACGGCGCAGTTCTGGCGCAACGGGATCAAGGATTACCACACATGGTTCGTCTGCTTCGCCCCCTACGACAAACCGCGCTACGTCGTCTGCGTCCTCGTTCAGGGAGGAAAATCGGGCGGATCCGTGCCTGCTCCCATTTCCGCAAAGATCCTTGAGCAGATCTTTGCCATGGAGAACGGCCAGGAGGTGAAGCTTGATTTCCTGGAGCCCGCCAAGGGCAACTTCCAGCCCATTGCGGGCGTGGACTTCTCGCAGTCATTCCCCACCCAGTTCGGTGCCGATGCCGGACCGCAGGCCGAGCTCCCGTCCGACAGCTCGGTTCCCGAGGGTGAGTCCCACGAGGGAAGCTCCTCCGCCAAACCCGATATCCGCGATGATGCCGACAGCCGCGCCAACAATCGCCAGAAACAGCAGCCGGGCGGCCTGCAGAAACTCTTCAACTTCCTCGGCGGCGGCCGTTCCGCCGTGCCCAAACAATCCAATTAGACTGTTAGAACCCGAACCGAACAATTTCCGAAATCCACCAAAACCACACTTCCCGTCAACATTCACCAACCGAACTCACGCAAACCCTCAGACCTAGAAGCCTTCAGTCTAAACTCCCAAACACCTATCCATCATGAGCATCATCGACACCGTCAAAAAATTCCTCGGCATGAAGAAAAAAGGCCCCCGCATCGAACTCGTCGTCAGCTGCGAGAAGCTTGAAAAGAGAGTCGCCCTCCTCGAGGACGGCAAGCTGGAGGAGTATTCCGTCGAGCGCGACAGTGAGCGCAACATCGTCGGCGGCATCTTCAAGGGCAAGGTCCGCAACATCGAGCACGGGCTCAAGGCCATGTTCATCGACATCGGCTTCGAGAAAAACGCCTTCCTCCACTTCTGGGACGCCATCCCTGCGGCGCTCGACAGCGGTATCGAGGCGGTCCAGCGCTCCGGTAAGACCGCCCCTTCCAAGAAGAAGCTCACTGCCAAGGACATTCCCAACGTCTACCCCGTCGGCAGCGAAATCATGGTCCAGGTGACCAAGGGGCCGATCGGCACCAAGGGCCCCCGCATCACCACCAATATCTCGCTGGCCGGGCGCTACATGGTGCTCATGCCTTTCAATGACCAGTGCGGTATCTCGCGCAAGATCGAGGATCCCAAGGAGCGCCAGCGCCTGCGCAAGATCCTCACCGAGCTCACCCTCCCCGAGGGCATGGGCATCATCATCCGCACGGCCGGAGAGGGTCAGAAGGCCCGATTCTTCGTCCGTGACCTCGGACTCCTGCTCGACCAGTGGCGTCAGGTGGAGAAGGGTATGGCTGAGAACAAGACAGCCTCGACCCTCATGCTCGAGCCCGACCTCGTCGAGCGCACCGTGCGCGACCTTCTCACCGAGAGCGTCGACGCCGTCCATGTCGATGACATCAAGGCCGCCGAGCGGATGCAGGAGCTCGTCGCCCCGATCTCCAAGCGCGCAAAGAAGTCGATCCACTTCTACAGCGGCCAGAAGCCGATCTTCGACAACTTCGCCGTCCAGTCGCAGATCGACAGCGCCTTCCTCCGCCAGGTCTGGCTCCCGTGCGGCGGCTACCTCGTCATCGATGAGACCGAGGCGATGATCGCCGTCGACGTGAACACCGGCCGCAACAAAGGCAGCAAGGACATGGACAAGACCATCTTTCAGACCAACATGGAGGCCGCCGACGAGGTCGCCCGGCAACTCCGGCTGCGCAATATCGGCGGACTCATCGTCGTCGACTTCATCGACATGAAGAACCGCAAGGACCAGCAGGCCGTCTACCAGCGCATGCGCGAACGACTGCGCCGCGACAAGGCCCGCACCCACGTCCTGCCCATCTCTGCCCTCGGTCTCATGGAGATGACCCGACAGCGCGCCCAGGAGAGCCTCGCCAGCTCCCTCTATGTGAACTGCCCCAACTGCAGCGGCAAGGGGGTGGTCAAGAGCCCCATGACCATGAGCGTCGAGCTCCAGCGTGCGCTCCACACTCTCATGAAGCGCCACCAGGAGGAGATCCACGAGTTCAAGATCACCGTCCACCCCGAGCTGCTCAACCGCCTCCGCACCGAGGATGAGGAACTCCTCATCGACATCGAGCGCAAATATGCCGGCCGACTCACGTTCAAGTCGGACCCGAATCTCCATGTGGAAAAATTCATCGTGGCGAATGCGCTGACCAACGAAGAACTCAAGGTCTGAGCGATGGGGGCTTTCGGCCCCTGACGGTGTTGGCCATCGGTCGGCGTAGGGCTTTCCACGCCTTCCCTTGTCCGCCTGATCAGAAACCGAAACCCCCTCATCGGGTCTTGCGGAATAGCGCCTGCTCCCGCATCAAAAATCCCCGCGCCGTCACGTGGGTTTTTCCTGGCGGCTTCGTGCATCCGTGATCCCCACAAAAAAGCGCCGGACTCCTTGCGGGATCCGGCGCCTTGGTGAGGGGAAGTGTTACAGCCTCGAGATGAGGAGCTCGCGCTGGAAGACGAGTTCCTTCGGCAGGTGGCTGTAGAGCTTCATGAAGAGCTCGTCCTGGAGCACCAGTTCGCGGTGCCACTCGGTCGGATCAATCTTCTGGAGTTCCTCGAAGGCCTCGGGGGTGATCTTCGACTCGAGACCGGCCATATCCAGGTCCTTGTATTCGGGAACCCATCCGATCGAGGTCTCCAGCGCATGGGCACCGCTTTGGCAGCGCTGAACGATCCACTTGAGGACGCGCATGTTGTCGCCGAATCCGGGCCAGAGGAACTTGCCCTCGGCGCTCTTGCGGAACCAGTTCACGTGGAAGATCCGCGGTACGTACTTCACGAGTTTCTTCATCTCGAGCCAGTGGGCGAAGTAGTCGCCCATGTCGTAGCCGCAGAACGGAAGCATCGCCATGGGGTCGCGGCGGACTTGTCCGATCGTGCCGGCCGCCGCGGCCGTCATCTCGGAGCCGACCGTGGCGCCGAGGTAGACGCCGTGGACCCAGTTGAAGGCCTGGAAGATGAGCGGCATCGTCGTGGCGCGGCGGCCTCCGAAGACCATTGCGCTGATGGGGACTCCGGCGGGGTTCTCCCAGTCGGGATCAATAATGGGGCAGTTCCTGGCCGGGGCGGTGAATCGGCTGTTCGGATGGCTCGAGAGGACCGGCTTGCCCTCGGCATCGGTCTGGCCGGGCTTCCAGTCGTGACCCTTCCAGTCGATGAGATGGGCCGGGGCTTCCTTGGTCATACCCTCCCACCAGACGTCGCCGTCGTCTGTCAGTCCGACGTTCGTGAAGATGGTGTCCTTCTTGATGGAATCCATCGCCATCGGATTACTGTCGTAGGAAGTGCCGGGCGCCACGCCGAAGAATCCCGCCTCGGGGTTGATCGCGCGCAGGTGGCCGTCGGGTCCCGGCTTGATCCAGGCGATGTCGTCGCCGACGCAGGAGACCTCCCAGCCCTCGTCCTTGAGGTGTTTGGGCGGGATGATCATGGCGAAGTTGGTCTTGCCGCAGGCGCTCGGGAAGGCCGCCGAAACGTAGGTCTTCTCCCCTTTGGGATCCTTCACGCCGAGGATGAGCATGTGCTCCGCCATCCATCCCTCGTCGCGGCCCATCACCGAGGCGATGCGCAGGGCGAAGCACTTCTTGCCCAGCAGGGCGTTGCCGCCGTAACCCGATCCGAAGCTCATGATGAGACGCTCCTCGGGGAAGTGGGTGATGTAGGTGTTCTCCGGGTCGCAGGGCCAGGGGACATCCTTGGCCCCCTCCCCGAGGGGGGCCCCGACGGAGTGGATGCACTTCACGAACTCGCCGGTCCTGGCGATCTGGTCGTAGATGGCGGAGCCCATGCGGGTCATGATCCGCATGTTGGCGACGACGTAGGGGCTGTCGGAGATCTCGATGCCGTATTGGGCGATCGGGGAGCCGACCGGTCCCATGCTGAAGGGAACCACATACAGCGTGCGTCCCTTCATGCAGCCTTGGAAGAGGCCGTTCAGTTTGGCCTTCATGACGGAAGGTTCGCGCCAGTTGTTGGTCGGGCCGGCATCCTTCTTCGCCTTGGAACAGATAAAGGTGCGTTCCTCCACGCGGGCGACGTCCTTTGGGTTGCTGCGGACCAGGATCGAGTTCGGGCGCTTTTCAGGATTGAGGCGGATGGCCGCCCCCGACTGGACCAGAAGCTCGCGCATCAGTTGATCCTCGGCCTCGGAACCGTCGCACCAGAAGATCCGTGCGGGTTGGGTGAGGTCGGCGATGGATTGGACCCATTCGGTGACTTGGGGAATGGCCGGTGCCCGGTTTCCGAGATCGGCGCTTTGGGAGTTGTTTGTCGTGCTCATGGATCCTTTCTGATCCTTTTTCTACATCCCTTCAAGCGGCATCGCGCGGGCGTTCCGATAACGGGATTCCAAGCTTTCGGAGTAAGTTTCTTTCTGTTTCAATGAGCGTTTGCATCAAGGCGGGATTATCGAATTTCTCTCTGATGCCCGTGGCCCTGCGCGAGGAGATGAGCATCGGTCCGGGGATAAAAATTTTTTGGCTCTGCGCGGCGGCTTCTGTGCTGCGTGGGACTTTGGAGGCACTTTGACTATTGAATCTTTCCACAGTCTTTTTTCGGGATCAGAATCCAAAGGATGAGCACACAAGCCGGTGAGATGAACCGCGCTTCCCTCGATGAAATCGCGGGGTTGGCCCTTACGGCGGGTCGCATGCTTCTGGAGTGGGGCGGGAATGCACGGGTTGTCCACGAGGCCATCTCGCACGTCGCCACGGGGCTCGGTTGCGACTCGGCCCAGGCCTTCTGCCAGCATGCGGCGATCATCGTGGTCCTCACCAGGGGAGGGGAGTCTCTCACTAGGATGGGCAAGGTTGGTGAGCATGGGGTCAATCTTCGCGGAACCCAGAGGCTTCAGGAAATCATCCACCGGATCGGCCGCGGCGAACTTTCCTACGACGAGGCGCGCGCCCAGGTGGAGAGGGTCCCCTCGACCACGGCCCGCTATCCCGTTTGGTTTGTCTGTCTGGCCACGGGTGTTGCCTGCAGTGCCTTTGGTCGTCTCTTCAAGTCCGACTGGGTGGCTTTCCTTCCGACACTCGTCGGCGCCTCGCTGGGACAGTATCTCAGACACGCGCTTTTTCATC
>Ga0208379_1000216_pt1 | contig 27135 bp, 28 predicted proteins | sample CryBogCBE02Aug07_FD_184559 | JGI IMG/M metagenome (GOLD analysis project Ga0208379, IMG submission 184559) | Freshwater microbial communities from Crystal Bog, Wisconsin, USA - CBE02Aug07 (SPAdes) | ecosystem: Environmental > Aquatic > Freshwater > Lake | place: Crystal Bog, Wisconsin, USA... | reverse complement strand
GCTGTAGGGGATTTCGATCCGTTGGCGTATCTGCGACTCACAAACTTTCAAACATAGTGACTGTGGAAGATTCGACTGGATCGTATAAAGGTCGCAAAGCGACAGGCATAGCTCACGCGCGCGAGTTGGTTCCACAGGTAAATCAGGCACACTTCTTGTCTCATCCAAAGAAGGACGATTTGGCTGACTCATTCTTGCAAGGTCTTTGGGTATTAGAGCACGAGAAGAAGTAAATACATTCAATAATACAATGGCTACTGCTGAAATAGCAATAGCAGCTCTTGCAGCCGCAATCGGTTCCGCGGGAGCAGCTGCATATTTAGGCGTCACGGGACCAACGTCTGCGCCTATCGGAGTCACAGGACCAACATCTGCGCCTCTCGGAGTCACTGAACTTAGCGTCACTGGACCCACTGGACCCACTGGACTTGGGGTCATGGGAGCCACAGGACCGCAGGGCGAACCTGGTATTAGTGGAACGGGTTCAAGTGCTGGATCAACTGGTCCCACTGGTGTTGCTGGACCTCAAGGACCGCCTGGTATTAGTGGAACAGGGTCGGTGAGCGAAGTAGCTGGACCTACCGGACCGCCGGGTCACGACGGTGGTGCAGGGGCAGTTGGACCCCAGGGACCTCCGGGACACGATGGTGCTGCAGGAGCAGTTGGACCCCAGGGACCGCCGGGTCACATCGGTCCCGCGGGTCGTGATGGTGCAGTTGGACTCCCAGGTGCCGCAGGTCCTCCCGGTCCCGCGGGTCGTGATGGTGCAGTTGGACTCCCAGGTGATCCAGGTGCCGCAGGTCCTCCTGGTCCAGCAGGTGTTGCGGGTGCAATGGGTCCTCCCGGTCCAGTGGGTGCCGCAGGTCCTCAAGGTCCGGCAGGTGTTGCAGGTGAGATGGGTCCAGCGGGTCCACAGGGACCAGTCGGACCGAGATTGACACGTGCTGATTTACTTGAGATTCTGGGTATTACAGGATTTGTACAGCGGGCTCCAGACCCTGCACCTGCACCTGCACCAAAAGCCAATGAAGGACCTTTAAGCAGACCTTATGACTCTAGGGAGAGGATGGGCAGAGGATGGCCACCGCTTAGTGATGCTCAGATTAACACACTCAATACGTGGTGGGGTCCTGGACATAACTACAATAATGTCGATGGAGTTGAATGGTCATATGCTCGAGAGAAAGGACCTATAGGACGCGGACGGAAGACCTATCGCAAGCGAAATGTCAGAAGAAAAACTAAGAAGCATATATAATGTCAACAGCTGAGATCGCAATCGCTGCTCTCGCTGCTGCAATCGGAACTACAGGTGCAGTTACTGCACTTGGAACTAGCAAATCCACCGGACCCACTGGGACAACGCCTACCGGACCCGCTCCTATTCTGTCGCCCACTGCACCTGCTCCCACCGGACCCACTGGAACGAGTTCTATCTTTGGGTTTACGTCAGCTACTGGACCTGCTCCCACCGGACCCACTGGAACAGCGTCTATCTTTACCCTTCTGTCACCTACCGGAGGTCCTACTGGTAATAGAAGTATCCTGTCGCCTACTGGACCTGGGGCTCGTCCTAACTTTGCAGCCTTTAAGGCAGCCGCCCTCGAGGTAGAAGGACTTCCAAGTGGAAAGGGACGTCGTCGCGTTTCAACTTTAAGAAGGAAGCCCAAGACAAGAAGTAAGAATGGACGTAGATCTCCTCATAAATCCGCAAGCCGCGGGGATCGCTAATCTTGAGACGGTCGACCTCCCTACGCTCACGTTTGATGATGTTCCCGCGCCCGCACCTGGTCCCAAGCTGGTTCCGTCGTCTGAGGACACGGGTCCGGTCCAGATGGGCGGCACGATGAACTTCAATGCTGAGCCCTATGCGCCGTCTGTTGCCCCTCGCAAGATGTCAGATGAGGCACTGATGAAGGAGAAGTATGAGGTGCTTCGTAAGTTTGAGCGTCTGTCCAAGATGGGTGTCCCGATGCGAAAGCGGTTCACAATGGATTCGCCTCTGGATGAGATGAAGCTGGAGCTCGAGTTCATCAAGCGCGAGAAGAATATGGATGCGACCATCAAGCAGTTCTCTGAGTGGTTCGTGACAGCGATGAGTGGTCTTGAGTATGGTTCCAAGCACGTGACTCTGCTCAAGGCGTTTGGTCTGCAACTGGATGGTCTATCCGAGTCGGCTCAGATGAACGTCGTGGACCTGGAGGATGACTTTGAGGAGCTCTACGATCAGTATGGCGACAACCTCAAGATGCACCCGCTGGTCAAGATCCCGATGCGCGCCTGTATGATGGTCTATATGGTGCATCTGACGAACCAGATGACTCGCAAGGCACCGATCCCGAACATTGATGACATTATGCGTCAGAATCCGGATATTGCTCGTTCGCTGGCTGCTGCTGCAATGCAGAACCAGACTCAGCAGATGCGCACCACGGCTAACGTGCCGCCTCCTCCCCAGGCAACGAATCCGCTCTCCGGTCTGATGAGCTTTATGCAGTCTGGTATGCCACCGGCGCCTCCTCCGTCAATGATCCCCAAACAGCCCGCGGCAGATAAGCAGGTCAAGATTGGCGGTGGTGCAAAGGTCAAGGCTCCTCCTCCGGCTCCCGCGCCTGCGCCAGTTCCGGCTCCTGCCCAGGAGATGCGTTCGCCGCCGAATATTGATGAGCTCCTGAAGAACATCAAACAGTCTGTGATTGTGCCTCCTGGAGCGGGTCCTCCTCCTGCAACGCCCGCGTCTGCTCTTCGCGGGTCCAATCCCAAGAAGAACGCGGGCTCCACAGGAAAAAACTCGGTAGTTATTAAACTCTAATGCCTACAGGAAGCACCATAGTTTTTCCCAAAAATGAGCGTCCGCCAGCGGCAAGAGAATCAACTGAAGCCGAAAAGAAGGAGATGGACACTAAGCAGGAGGTGGCACTAAGAAAGGCACTGTCCGAGACAGAGCATGCAAAGGTGGCTCGGGATGCGGCAAATGCAGCTTTAAGCCGCAAGAAGGGCGGTCGTCGGCGCAAGACCCGCCGCCGCCGTCACACCCGTAAGCATTAAAAAACTCAACCCAAATATAAATGACCAAGCTCTGGCAGTACACTGAAGCCCAAGCCGAGGCTATGTCCGCCGCAAACGCCGCTAAGATTCTCGCTGAGCAGGAGAAAGTCGAGAACGAGGGATACGGCGAGGCGTGGGACAGTGAGCTTGAGGGCTATGTGCTTGACTACGACACTGGCAGTCCGAAGAAGGATTCTAATGGTAACTATATTCTTGCCAACGAAGGAGATGAGGGCGAGATCGCCGACGGCGAAGAAATGTGGCGCCATTGGTCCAAGATCTATCCCCAGAGTAAAATGATGCGTCTTACGGTTGGAGAGGCGATGAGCCTCCACCCGAAGGTAAAGGAGATCCTTGAGCGGAAGGTCAAGGCTCCGATGAAGGCGTTCAAGGAGGAGGCATCTGAGGAAACTAAGCGGAAGTACGAAGCCGCAGATGAGGGCACCAAGGGTACTATCCTGTCCGCCTGGCTCAAGTCAAAGGGGAAGAACTTTGATGGTGGTCGCAAGCGCAAGACCCGCCGTCACCGTGGACGCCGTCACACTCGCAAGCATTAACCAAACATAGGCGGAACATTCCGGTCATATGCCGGCCAGTCTGCCTTTGAGTTTCCGGGATCCACCTTCACGGGATTTGCCATTCCCTCGGCACTACGACGCGACACACCCGATGCAATGATCACATAGCCCGCAGTCAGCAGAGTTGAATGCACAATATCACGAGTCGCAATGAAGCACACAGCGAAAATCGCAATTCTCCTCAACAGGATATTGCGATTGTATTCCTCCTGGCTTCCACTGAACTCGTCCACAAGATGACGAGATCCAATGTTTAGCAGAATCATCATCACGCCGATGAAGAACTTATTGTTGTTAATCGCATCCAGGATAGTGGGCTTCCTCATTGTCTTGACTCAAGATTTTAGACGCCGGCGGAAGAAGACGAGCTACTCGTAGCGGGCTGGACACCGCCCGAGGTAATCGGTGGCATCACAGGCGGCATTGTCGGCATCGGGGTTGTCATCGGGGCTGTACTCAGCCTGGAACTCGGAGGAGGAGTCGACACACTTGATCCAACCGATGGCTCAGTCGGGGAAGGAGGGATGCTGCCAGCCGCAGCCGACGAGACCAAGCAGTTCTTCGTCACTGCATCATACGCATATCCGTCAGGGCACGTGCACGTCGGCTGAACCGTCGTGGTTGGTGTCGTGAAGCCCTCCCAGCTGCCGCGACTGCAACGAACATACCACACAACCAGAAGAAGCGCCACCGAACAGCTCACCTTCTGGTGGACGTAGACAATACCCGCAAGTGCCGCCGCCTTGCCAACGGGAGAAGACAGGAGCTCGCGAACAATAGGAAGGCTGGGACCAAACGCAAGGTAGGCAATCAATGCACCGACTGCAAAGAGTTCGTTACGCGAGGAGAGCATTTATAGTTCCCTCATATTTTTCTGTGTTTCTTTGAACAAGTGGAGTATGAACTACTCGAGTCTTGAAGATGCCTTTGGCACCCCATTTGGTCAAAGGGCGCCCGTTACACTTGAACATCCTGATAAAGTTGAGCCGCCCGCCGCTCAGCGCCCTGATCAGAAGGATAAGCACGCCGAGCTTGTGAAGTCGGTTGAGAAGTCCCTGCCGCTGGACACCAATCCCGCTACAGAGTCCTTCCGAACGATCCTCCCTGACGCACCGCTGGATCCTCGCCTTCCTACGTTCCGCCAACAGGTTCGTGAGCATTTTGGTATGAACAGCGGTGGAGGTGATGATTCAAAGCTGGATCGTATTCTTCGCCTGATCGAGCAGAACCGCACAGGCTATGCACCGGCTGCAACACAGGATATTCTCCTGTACATTGCTACGGGTGTGTTTTTCCTGTTTACTTTTGATACATTTGTTACGTTGGGCAAGTCTATGCGGGGTAGGTGATTAAGGAGACTCGGACCGGTTGCTGGGACCCAGACGAGTCTGCATCGATGAGAACTTGTCGAATCCATTGTCGAGGTACTCAACCTCAAACGTCAGGCAAAAATTAGCCACGTTTGTGTTTGTTCCGGCACCGCCCGCAGTGGCAACAGTCTGGTCGGTCGTCCAGTAGATAAATCCCTGACCGCCCTGTTGAGAGTGAAGGCGAGTGCGGATACGGAGACGGTCCATCTTTCCAATCGGCGGGCTGAAGCGGGAGATGTTCTCGCCGCCCGAGTGATCGTTGTACTCGACGAATGTTGTCGTCCGACCGGCGGTGGCAGTGGACTTTGTAGACACGATATTTGCAATCTTGGCGAAGTAGCTGTCCGGGTACTGCGAGCGCTGGCTTGCAACCGAGGTCTCGTCCATCTTGTTCAGCCCATCAATGTCCACCATAAAGTAGTTCGGCATTGCATTACCACTCGCAGTGAGTGCAACGTCGTTGACATAGCTTGCAGTAGGAAGATTGGTACCATTCGTGTACTGGTGAGACAGTGCGCTCTCGAGTGTAGGGAACTCGGCACTCACAAGGCGGAGAGAGACCACGCGCTCATAGACACGGGGAAGATAGACAACAAACTCGCCATTCGTGTAGTAAATACCCGTATCGCGATCCGCCGAATCCACGTGGAGAATTTTCTTCACAGTCCGAAGCTCCGGCGTGGGCGTGGACTTCTGCACGATGGTTCCACGGTAATCAAAGTTCATTGTTACTTATGGCGAGATAAATCGGCATCTGCTGTACGCCAAGTCTTCCCGTGAAGCACGAATGAGTGAACGCGTGCCATTCCCCACGCCTCGGGTGATGCGCCAGGACGATGACCCGTTCGCCACGCAGCCATTCCACGATTATACACTTTGCGGAGAGTGCCTGCCGACACGCCTGTAGCCTTGGCAATTGCAGGAATACCCGTCACACCGGGATACTTGGTGTGGAAGCGAGACGAATACGAAGAAGGTCGACGACGCGTTCCCTTGTCGGTCTTAAAAGGCTTGTAGGCGTTCGGATCCTTCCACGACATCTTCTTCCGACGGGTGATCTCGCGATGACGCTGTGCCTTGCGACGTGTGGATAACCCACGATAGTATTTAGGCGGCCACAGCATTGTATAATCTGCGTTAAAAATCAAATGGGAGACTCAGGGGCTACTGATTTAGGGCAGAATGTAAGCTGGACCGTTATTCTTGAAGAATACTTTGCCCAGACCGGCGAGAAGGCAAACGGTCTTGCTATTATGCACAAGAAGGCGGAAAGCATCTTCACTCGTCGCAAGACCTACATCGACCTGCCTGTGATTATCGGATCCGGCGCTGTTGCCTTCCTGAACGCCGGCTCGTCATCCCTGTTCACGGACCACCAGCTCGCCGCCACTGCGCTGGGTGTTGGATCGCTTGTCATTGGCGTCCTGAACACAATGGGTTCGTATTTCGGCTGGGCAAAGCGCGCCGAGGGTCACCGTATGTCTGGGATCCACTACGCCAAGCTCTACCGCTTCATCAACGTGGAGATGCGCCTTCCCCGTGAGCAGCGTATGCAGCCCGGTGACTTCTTGAAGTATGTGAAAGATCAGTACGACCGTTTGGCAGAACTGAGCCCTCCCATTCCGAGTTCGATTGCGAAGGAGTTCGCTCACCGAATGGAAAAATATATGGACATCTCCAAGCCCGAGGAGACGAACGGACTGAATAAGATTGAGATTTTCGTGGACTCGGCGAATGAGCTTGGCGGTATGGTCAGTCCTCTCCCTGCTCCTCCGAGCCCTCAGCCTCCCACGGCGAAGATGGTGCAGCGGATACCGCCAGCGGCGGCGCCGGGGTCCCAGGCAAAGCCATCCGCGTAAGGGTGTAGTGCCGCTTCTTGTATAGTGTGTTGCGAGCACCAAACTGACGCCGAAACTGTGGATCCACAATATCAACAATCAGTGGGTGGATTGTACGCTTGGACTTCTCAACTCGCAAGATACGACCAACGATCTGATCAATATCTGGACGGGGCGTTGCCATTACCAATGTGTTCAAGGTAGGGACATCAAATCCCTCTTTGCACATCGAATAAGTCGCAATCAGGATCTTCTTATCGGCACAGAACTCAGCCCTTTTTGCAGATGAGACCTTCTGCGACAAGATACACGCTGTTTCCTTGATTCCAGCCGGCAGACCATCCAGCATCGCCTTGCAATGCTCTACGCGGTCTGACAAGACCAATACCTGACGACCCTCTTCAGTCACATCTGCAATAATCCCACACAACCACCGTGTGCGATCTTCGCAGTTTGCCAGCTTATTCACCATAATCGGCACCGACACAAATCCCTGGGAACTCGTCACAATCTCATTAAACTCAGGATCGTTGTTGACGTATTCAAAGACCTCAACGGATACTTTGGTATCCACTGAATCGCCCGTCTCCGACTTATAGAGCAAGGGTCCAAGAAACCAGTGGATCACGTGCATCAGCTTGTCCTTTCGGTCAGGCGTGGCTGACAAACCTAGCATATATTGCGAGGTGACTTTGGGGAGCGCCTGCACAAACACCTCAGAAGCGATGTGATGACACTCATCCACGATGACGAGACCGATCGGCTTGAATACATCTATATTCAACTCCTTCATAGAAAGTGTCTGCAACATAACGATCACTACGTCTCGGTCGGCGACATCGCAAACATCAGCCTGCACTCGTCCGATTCGGGCATTGGGGAGGAAGGCTCGGATCCGGTCCTCCCACTGGTCACGGAGGAAGGTGTTATGGACAACAACGAGTGTAGGCACTCGGAGGTTCGACGCGATAAATAGGGCGCAAACAGTCTTTCCTCCGCCGGTGTGAAGCGAAATGATTCCATCGTGTGGCTCTGGTTTGAGGAAGGAATCGACAACTGGTAACTGCTGGGGACGAATAGATCCCGCGAACGTCCAATGCTTTGCTGGAGTCTGCTCAACATCTCGAGTCGACGGTACAGGTCCGAACTTCTCCAATCCGTAATGCTTGGGAAGATACAGATGCTTCTTGTCCTCGTGATAGACTGGATACCTTGGGACGGCGTGCGGATTGATAAGAGAGAAAGGCTTGACGGTGAGTGCCTTCTTGACGGCTGCTTCATTAGTTGTCTTTGCGATTTGGTATCCATTGATCGTTAACATTGACTACAGCTCCTTTGCCTTCTTACCTTTCATTTTCTAGCTGCGCTCAACGCTGATGTACAGGACCTGATCCACAATGTCGAGGATCGCCTGGTCAGCCTCGCGGAGGTCGCACACATGATACATAATCGAAGGACCCGTCGCCGGAGACACCTGGATCTTGTCCCACGGGTCCTGGTCCATACGGAGGGAGTACAGGATGTTGTAGATGTAACGCTGAACACCCTGGCGCGCCAGATAGAATGTGTACGTCGTCTTGCGCAGCTCACCAGGAGTGTACGTCACCGTCAGCGTCTCCTCGGCATCCGATCCACGTGCAAACTCAATCTTATCATCACGACGGTTGCTATCCTCAGAAATCAGCCAGATCGTCAACAGGTTCATTTATTTATATGCGGATCGACGTCTGTAAGTCTCTAGGGTCTTTCCTCCTCGTCGTAGTCAAAGGGCGGCTCCTCATAGTCGTGTCCTCCTCCATTCGGCTCGGCAGCCAGGTCGCCATAGTTTCCACGTTCCGCTGCATCCTCTGTCACCGGAAACTCGGCTTGCTGCTCCTCAGCTCCAACTGGAAGTCCAACACCAACTTCTTCATCACGCGCTTGCTCCTGTTCAGCAACTTGTTGAGCAAAGACAACGCGATCTTGCTTTGTGATGATATAGGGTGCAAGACCACGATCCACCAGCTCCTTGCTGATTTCACGATCCGCATCCGTCATCAGGCGGAACCGCTCTGTGAATGTGATGCGCTCCTTTGCCTTGAGGGTATTTGTAACTTCAGCTGCTCTCTTCACATCTGCAGTTAGCATCATCAGAGTCAGGTCATTCTTCTTCATTTCGTTCAACTTGGTCTTTGACCTCGCATCCTTGTTGATCTCACTCATCAGTTCAAAAACGTATCCCTTTGTGATGTCACGAAGGTCATCGTTCTTCTGCGTCGGATCCAACGTCTTCACTGGAGACTCCTTCACAAACACACTTGCAAGACGAGTGGCAATCAGGACGTTGGTATGCCAGTCATCTGATGCGCCATCCTTGCCCAGCTTCAGGCGAGCAATCACACTCTTGTCCTTAACTGGAATCGTGACCGGATTCTCACGTCCTGACACAGGTGGCTCGACCAGCTTCATTTCAACAGAACCCTGACGCTCGAAATGATTGATTCCAGTGCGAAGGGGCACATCAGGCTGTTTGATGTGAGGAGGACGGGCACTGGTCCAATACATACGATCCGATGGACATCTCGGCGGGCTTTTGACGCTTCCGAATAGGTCTTTTGCTGGCATCATCACATCGCCTGGAATCATCGCATTTGGCTTCATCGGCTCCTCTGCAGGAACAACCGCCTTTGCAGATTCGAATGCCGACTTCAAAGCGGGACCGTAGGTAGGAGACTTCAGCAGAGTGCCGATCGACTTCTCCACTAACGTCTTGATCTTTGATGGCGTGGACAGCACAGACCGCATCGTCTTGGCACTTGATCCCTTGAAAGACTTCGGGTACGCCTCCAGTGTCTTGGTCAGAACCAGGATCATACTGTCGATGATCGTGAATCCCTCCGGCTTATCTGCATCACGAGGATAGCCACGAAGAGTCAGTGGCTTGCTTCCAAACGATCGGCGAGGCACCAGCGGAGGCACGTGGGTCTGAATCAGCAAGATCATCTGCACGATCCCTGTAACACCCGAGTCCACCTTTGCCTTGTCCAGATTGCCTGCAAGCGTGGTTCCCATCGAAATCATCTGCTGGAGCGGCTCAATCTCCGGCATCACGTGGAGAAGGGAGATCAGCATAAAAAAGACTTCTTGCCACGGCACGCTCAGATCAAACAGACTCTGAATCGCCTCCATCGTGTTTCCAGGTGCGTGTGCCCTGGGTCGACTGGACTCCAGCATATCCGCGTGACGGATCAGGCGCCCTTCATCGGTGAACTCCTCCTGATCAACAAGCACATCCGAGTTGATCTGCTCGCCACACGATTTGCAGACACGGAATCCATCCACACGCGCTGTCCACTTGTCGTAGAATGCCCGTTTATCTGTTGCCAGGTCACCCGCCAGCAGAGCCAGAGTGTGAGAGCACACCAAGAACAATCCCTTGGAATCCACATAGGTCAGATCTGTCAGAACCGCATCCTTCACCAGATCCGACACGTCACGCAACTTGTCTTCCGGAAAACGCGCCTTGTCTCCCAGGATCGCCACAACTTGATGACGAAGCTCAGACAGTTCCCGAGCCGGAGTCACAGGGACCTTGGCTTCCTTTTCAGGCTTCGGCTGAACTGGGCGTGCATTCACCAGTGCCTTCACATAATCCTCCAGGATGAGTGTCGACGTCTTTTCAGTCCACTGCTTCCGACCACGGTATCCTTCACGCTTGCGCTCTTGCTTGATCAGTTCAAGGGGCACGCACTGGTAGATCATCTTGTCCTTTGCACCCCACGTGCGACGGAGGGTTCCGCGGATGGAGAAATCGTGGAAGTCAAGACCCATCAAATCGCACTCGGCAATGGTTGTCTTGGGGAACTCAAACTCAGCATCGGCACCCGGTGAAATCGCCACCGTTCCATTCTGACCTGCCTGAGACATCAACATATGAACAACCAACTCACCGCCGTCCAACTGTTCCATCAGCCACTGTCGAGAGGACATAGCAGGAAAGTACTCATCGTAGTACTTCATCAGGTTCGCAGAGGGCTTGTCTCCGTGAGGCTTCGGAAAGTCCACAGGCTGGGGCTCAGCTTTGGGAGGAGCCTGTTCAACGGGAGGAAAGCGAGACTTCCACGAGTTCCAAGGAATATCTGACAGCTTGACGTCGTAGACCCGCAGATACTTCATACCCTCGCCATACGGATCGGCGGTCACAGGAACCGCGTGGGTCAGAATCGCATCCAGCGAAGGAATCACTTCTGAAAGAGGTGCCGTTGACTCCACCATCACCGGATCACTGGACTGCAAAAAGGGATGATCGGGAAGAGGATTCGGGACCGGGACAGGGCGCTTCTTGGCATAGTAGCCAACAAAGTGAACAGAGTCCGATGTATTTGCCATCGGAACGCTCAGGATGTCAAACCGCCCGTCTTCGTGGCGCTGAGTGCGCGTGTACTGAAATGTAGGCAGTGCGCGGACTGAGTTCTTGCCATCCGAATCCACAAACTGAGTTGGAACCTGCAGATCATACGGCGTTCCATTCGCTTCCGTTTGATAAGGCTTCGGAAGAGCCGTCAGCATCGACCGGTAGAAGTTTGCCAACCGAATACGCTCTTCGCTATACAATGGGATCCACGACTCATCGAAGGAATACGGAGCCAGCTCTGCAGATGCATACACGGGATTGATCCAGCTGAACTTCTTGCCATACTCGGGCTCGCGGAGAACATAGGTCTCTGCAGTCGGGACAATGTGTGTCTCATACAAGTCCTTCAGACGATCCGTCTCTTTCTTCAAGACATCCAACTGAAACTTGGTAGTCCGTCCCTTCGGAACCATCTTTTCAAAGGCATCCGCAACCTGTTCCTGCAGAGTGTAGAATCGAATCTCTTCGGGACGCTGAATGGTTTCATCGTAATCGATCTCTTCGATGATTTGAAACTCGGAGGGTTCAAATGTAAAAAGCTCTGCATTGTTCTGCGCTCTCCGGTGCTCCTCGTCGATATCAAACCAGCTTTGTCCAGTATCCCACGACGCAACTTCTTTTTCAGCAGTCTTCTTTTCACGGAAAGTACGGGATGCCTGTTTGGCGAACTTCCCAAGGGTGTCGACTACCTTATCAACCTCCGGTTCACTCATTATACTGTCTTAAGAATGCTTTCACACAGAGCCACCGCCTCGGTCTTGAACTTCTCAATCACCTTGACGGGATCCGTCTTGCTACTAAAGCGGACAATCATCTTGGGCAGTAGCGGATGTACAATCCGGTAGGACACAAAGTTGACCTTCTGATTGTAAATCAGAATCTGAGCCAGAGCACCGATTGTGTGTCCCTCCTCCTCTGTCTCAATCGAATACCAGTCACCCTCCTCTCGCAGGATCGGGTTGTTACACCAGTCCTCGATCTTCTTCTTGTAGACCTGTGCAGCCTGCTTCAGAAGATCCTTAGCCGGAGTCACACCGATGCTCTCCACCGTGAAGTCAAACCAATACGGGCGTCCCTCGTCATCCCGTGCATACGATCGCTGAATCTCGTATCCATCAAAGATCTTCTTCCGGTTCTCGCGCTCATTCTCATCGTCTCCAGCAACCGCGACGTACGTATCTTTGTCCAGCTTCGCCAGCTCCTCATCGATGTGATTCTTGAAAGTCGCCACACAGACCTGAGAAGCACCCTTCGCCTCCACTGCCAAGGTTGCCTTGACGTGGATTGACTCGCTCGGCTGCAGGCGCATAAAGTACAGTGGAGTTCCAAGATCACGATCCTTAAGAATCACATTCTTGCGAGGACCATCCACCACAAAGTCATCCGACGTCACATCAACTGGCTCCTTGCGAGTCAGATCGGGCGTGGCAGGCGGAAGGAACCTGAGCTCAATCTTTGTATCGCGAATGATGGAACCCTCCTCCGGCTTCACGTTAATCGGCAGCATCTCCACTCGGTGCTTCAGCATCTCGTGAATCATCTTGGTCGAGTTGTCGAGGATCTGCACATCGCGAACAACGACCGTCGGGATCTCTGCCAGCAGGATGCGACGAAGACCATTAACAAATGCGATCGGCACATTCTTAAACTCAGTTTCGAGACGGTTACCACCGAGAGAGATTTTGAAAGACTCCATTGTCTATCCTCAACCTTTCGTTATACCTTATCCGTTTTTTTCAGGCAAGACAGCAACGAGATGAACAATCAGCCCATTCTGTTTTACAGCACCCGTTGCTCTCATTCGCAGCAGATTATCCAGACGTTAAAGGGTCTCAAGAAGGAGAGCCTTTGCCGTATGTTTTCGATTGATGGGAAGACGCGTCAGGAGCTTCCTCCGTTTCTAAAGAGTGTGCCGACCCTGTACAATCCGGAGACGAAGGACGTGTACATTGGTAAGGACATCTACGCATATATTGCCAAGCCTGTGACGTCTCGTCGCGAGGTGCCGACTGCTCAGCAGCCGCAGGTTGCCGCCCAGCAGCCTACTGGATCCAAGCTGAGCGCCCAAGGTGGAAATGAAGGTATCCAGGAGTGGTCCTTTGCTGGATCGGGCTTCTCGGATATGTACTCGGATTGGGCTACGCCGAATAAGTTTGTTGCCGACGAGCTTCACTATACATACATTGGAAACTCCCAGTACACGGCGCCTCAGCCGGAGCCCGAGACCAAGCAGAGCTATGATGGTGACAAGAATGGTCGTAACAGCGACCTCGCGTCAAGAATGGAGGCGATGCAGAAGCAGCGTGACGCCGAGTTTGCCGGTCCCGTGCGTCAGTAAGCTTACACATTCTAACAAAGTATAGAGTAATGTCCAAGAAGATCTTTGTGGACGCATTCTTCACCCAGTTCCACGCATTCCTGGGTGAGCTCACCAGAGTGTTTCCCGAAGATGAAGACTTCCCTGCATATGATTCTGGACTGAAACTTATGGAGTCGATGAATCGGGGTCTTGTTCTGTCCGAGTTCACGAAGCACGTTATCCCGTTTGAGACAATGATTCGTGCGAAGAATTCTGATTTCTTTTTGAAGCATGACTTCTCTGAGTTTGATCCTGACAACACGATGGATCCAATTATCAAGAAGCTGAAGGGCTATTGGGAGACAATGTCAGATGCAAATAAGGAGGCGATTTGGAACTATATCATTCTACTGGTTGACATCTCCAAGCGGTGTGTTTAACCATGCCTTCCACTTGGGCCACCAGGACCGGCACCCGGATTAAGATTTCTTAATAGTTCCATCTGAGCAGCAGACTGTCCCGCACTTGGAGCTGTATCGGGATTGTAGTCCGGATTTGCTGGAGGCGGCGCTGAAGACGTTGATCTGGGTCCTGGAGGTCCTGGAGGTCCCGGAGGTCCAACGGGTCCAGCCGATCCGGCAACACCAGACGCACCAGCAACGCCAGCAGGTCCTGGAGGTCCGGCGGGTCCAGGGGGTCCAGGGGGTCCAGGGGGTCCAGGGGGTCCAGGGGGTCCGGACGGTCCAGCTTCACCGCGAAGTCCGTAGGGTGCGGCGCTGAACCCTTCGCGCGAGTAATATATGATTACTGTCGCGATCAGGAGTGCAACGAGAATCCAGTATTTTCCTGACCGCTTCATTGATTATCTTCAGGAAGATTTGTGGTCGATGTATCCAAGTTTTGTCAATAGTTCTCTGTTTTGATCGAGAAGACCTAAATCTTCTATGTCATTTTTATCAAATTGATTAAATAGTTCCATATCACGGACTTTCCAGTCGTCACCATCTCCACGCGTCATCTTGACAGTCTGCCAAAATGCCTTTGATTGGCAATTGTAGTGATTGAGACGTATCCATTCGGGATTGACAATCATAAATGTTTCATCTCCATACATTTCCTTATTAGCAAATCGCCCGATGTGTACGTCAAGTCGAACAAACTCCACATCGGATTGTACAATATATTTGAAGGCTGTCATTACAGGTGAGTCTTTCCAGTATTTTGTAAATCCGGCCACAACAGATTTGGGTTGTTCCTCGTGTCCGTTTGAACCAAACACAATCTGTCCCAGCTGAATCTGCTTGAACCTCGCCAAGTATCCCAATACTACTCTCAGATCTACATTCATAGGAGACCAAACAAACTCGTCGAAATCAATCATCATTAGCCATCTCATTTCCTTGGCTTGAAGATGAGGGAGAATAAACTCATCGTATGCATCTCTCTGTCTCCCTTGATACATGGGTCGATTCGAGTGATACAGATCAACAATGCCCCGATCTATATACTCTTGAAGAATAGTAACAGATTCATCTGTACTGCGATCATTAATTAGATAGAAATGTTCAACGCCGTGAAGGAGGTAGTGTTCTAGCCATTCCTTCATGCAATGAGCTTCGTTTCTAAATATGGCGCCCACACAAAGAGTATACATTATTATTATCAGATAGTAGCAAAGAATGCCTAGTTTTAACACACAATATCGGTTGTAGAATCTTCAATGCCGTAGAGTCCCTTGGGATTCAACGATACCAGTTCAGCCACTGCCGCCTCGGGATCTCCAAAGTTCTGAAACAGAATACGCACAGCCTCTGCAGGAGACCACTTGTCGTCCAAACTAGGATCATCCGGGATATCCACATCCTTCTCATAGAATGCATTCACCATCTCTTTCAGCACTGCGCGACTGCAGTTCTTAAAGTGAACAATCATATCCACACGCCCAGGACGGATCAGAGCCTTGTCGATGCGCTCGGGATAGTTGGAGGAGAACGCGATGATACGACCATTTGCTTCCAGTGTTCCATCCAGCAGATTGAGCAGGAACGACAGATCAAATGTCTCCTTCTCTTCCTTGCGATCGCCAAAGATGTCATCGTCCTTCTTCTTGGGCTCCTCCACAACGGGCTTCTTCCACTCGCGACGGAGAACCACGTCGCCCATTGCATCAATGTCCTCAATCACGTACAGGCGCTCAGCCACGGGGATGATGTACTTCTCTGTATTGGCTCCATTGAAGACGTAGATCTCGTCATTGAAGAACAGGTGCTGGAGCTGTTGCTTGGTCTTGACCTCGGACAGCTGGATGTTGATGATGTGACGACGACCCGCATTTGCGATTGCCTTGATGCTTGATGTTTTGCCTGTTCCAGGCGGACCGTGGAACATAAAGCCCAGCGTATACGGAATGCCCTTCTTCTCATACCAGTCTCGGTGTTCCAGGAAAAAATTGACACGATCCTTGACTTGTTTGCGCTGTTCAAAGAACACATTCTCAAACGTGCGCGTGGTCACAAACTTGGTCTTAGTGTACACCAGGTGCGTGGTAGGCAGAGGATTCTGCACAGAGCCCTTTGTCTTGGTCTGGACCATCTGATCAAAGTAATAGCGGTGAGCACCCAACTTATTTGCCATTCTGCGCTCATAATCTGAGTTACAGCTGTCCACAAATGTTTGGAGGTGCTGGACATCGTGGTTGTAGCAATAGAGCTTGAACTTGATGACCTCCGGAGCGCCGTCTGTGACTTTGAGATCCATCAACTCAAAGTAGACGTCGTTGTCCAGACAGACCGGCTCAAACTCGTTGGGAAGGTAATCGTGATTCGTCACACCAAGAAGACTCTTCATCGCCGGTAGAGTTGTTACAAAGAAGACTACGGCATCCATTCTAGAAGAATACATTGTAGCGGTTACCGGTCGGTTCGTGTTGGACTGTGCTTGGCTTCCCCGCTCGCACGTGATGGATGCCCGGGGAGTCTTTATAGCAGATTGTGGGACCTCTGCGCTCCCCTTTGGCTTCTGGCGGACACAGCAAAATGACCGAGCCCACGCTGACCACGTAGGGAATGTCTTTACGGCGATTTCGAATCCGTTCAGAGCCAACATATTCAGCAGAGGATTTCTGGTTGCGGGCATTTGCAGCATCATTTGTGTCTTCAACAGTTCGTTGAACTGCATGCTTTATATGATGCCATACGATGTAATACACTTGTCTAACGTAGCGCCCGTCTGGTGAACAGGCTTGGTCCTGCGAAGACGGAGTTCCTTGGATGCCTTGTCCACTGTCTCCTGTGACAGCGAAACAAACTTCTTGACATCGCGGATCGGTCCCTGAACATTCATCGTCGGAACGTGAAGGCGGAGAGGAGGAAGCTGAACGGCAATCATATCCTCAGAGTTCGCAACATACTCGCGGAACTGCTCAATGTCCAGAGGACCACCAAACATCCGGAGCATATGACGATGCGGAGCCGGTGTCATCGTCTTATTCGTGTAGAGACTACGGTAGAGATCTGACAGAAGGGCGTGACGGCTCCAGCGAGACACGTCAGACAGAGCAATGTCATTGTACAGATAGGACAGTGCACACTCAGGAGAACAGTAGTGTCCCTCGCAGGTATACATATTCTCATATGCATCGTAGCTCACGGGCAGAACAGTAGCCTTCCACGGAAACGGATGACAGCACCACATACAGGCGGATGTGGCTCCATACGTAGGAGATCGAGTGCGAGTCAGGATGTCCTTCATCGTATCGGTATTGAATCGCTCAGCAACCCTGGACGTCTCAACGGTTGACAGGATCTCGGCATAGTCGGTAGTGGTCTGTGTAGGCTCAGCCCAGCTACACTGGGTCACATCAACAAACGAGGTCGTACTCCCTGCAGGTACGGGGATGTTCTCTTCGGACGGAAGCCTGAGTGAAAAAATCACTGGGGCTTCGGGAAGATGTTTTCTCGGAGGCATTAGTTTCTTAAAGTTGATTGACTGAAAGTGTCTAGTATGTATTCCGAATACACAAGATTTGACCAGCGCTTGAGACAAGTGTGTAAACTTCGGGTACAAGAGTTGACGCTAAATTGGGCACGCCACCAATTCCGTTATAAAGACTAACATTGCAGGTATAGACCTGAGTTGCAACATCGCCAGACAGCGTGTACTTCTGCAAATATCCACTCGACATTGCAGTGAGCTCATTCGATGTGGGGGAGAACAGATTGGACAATGTTGCGGGAACTCCCGTGACGGGTATTGCAGCTGCTGTTACGCTGAACGTTGTCATACTCGCCGTCTTACCAATGCTTCCAGATGGTGATGTGACTGTTATCTGATACTGATAAGGAGAACTTGTAGAGTTGCAGTCTGTCATTGTATATGCCGTCGAGTTGTACGGAGCAAAGATTCCAGTCAAACCCGTGATAACAACCTGTCCTCCCGAAACAATACTTGCAAGGCTGTTACTAAAGGAAAATAACATATTGCCTCCGCTTCCGAAGTACGAGTTTATAGTCCATGCATTGCTAATAGCAGTTGTGTTTGAATTAGAGTGGGTTGTTGTGTTACTCACATTGACAGCCATTCCAATAGTTCCCACATTGTACAACTGGTCGATTAGACTAATAAACGTTCCTCCAAGCGGATATGCGTCCCCTGATATATTTGAAAATCCAACTGTGAATGTTCGTCCGTTAAGTCCAGTCCACTGTCCGCCGAAACTATTAAAGATCAAGATAGTTCCACTCGCGAGATACACATTTGAGAACTGCGTATATGTTGTGTATAGATTGGATCCAGGATAGTTATTGACGTTAACAGTTACAGGTATGTATGAAGGTGCAAGAGACGTAGTATTGGAGGATACAGATGGTGTCCCAATGCGATACAGCTTTGTCGATGATCCTGACGTAGATCCACCGCAAAAATATACATTTCCATTCTGATTGTATGAAATAGTTGTTGCACGACCATCTTCGGGATACGCAAGTCCAGATGTAAACTGTAATGTACCATAGTTTGAACCATTCGTATAATACGTTATATTTGACGTAGTGGATGTATCTCCCGAATTACTGGATCTCGTATAGATCGTAGTTGCATCTGGATTTACTGCCATTTCACGGACACCAATCTGATAGAAATTTGACAAGGTGGTCACAACTGCTGAAGTTGTAGCTTTCCGTATTTTAGCATTTCCATTGTCTGCAATGTATACGTTTCCTGATGCATCACATACCGCCGCGGTTGGCTGGTTAAAGATTGCGGCAGCCCCAGTACCATCGGCAAATCCTTGATTTGCATAGTTACCTACGAAGTGGGTTTTAACTGCTTGTTGCGTTACGCTGTATGTATCTCCAAAGGAATCAATTACATACATGGTTCCATTGGAATCTTCAGTAATTGATATAGGGGTGAAAAACCCACTTGCAAATACTTGGCTCGTAGATATAGGTGTTACTCGGTGCAATACACTCGACAGCATTATACTCAAAATAGATAATAGTTGCTTCCAGAACCCGTATATACAAAGGTACATGTACACGTGGGTGAGAGTACAAATGACGAATTTGTTGAAGAGAAAACACCAGATACACTTCCACTGAACTTTGCAGTTCCAGTTAGATTCAGTGTTACATTTGAGTTTGTCCCATTATTGAATGTCCAAAATGTATTGGACGTAGAGGTTGGAAGCGTCAGGGTCACTGTTGTTCCCGATGTGATTCGATAAATCAACCCTGCAGTAGCGGCTGTGGCCGTTATGGATGTCGACTGATTGTCAATGAAATATGGATACACAGTACCTCCGGTTGGCCCTGTTGTTTCGCCGTATCCCCAGCCCGTTGCTCCGAGAACTCCACGCGGACCATATCCACCCTGTTGTCCTTGTTGTCCCTGGGGTCCAGTGGCCATTTACTAATACACGATATAACTCGTTCCACTCGCTGCACCGCCATATGTAAGTGAAATACCCTGTCCAATTGCAAGATAAAGCTGAGATGAATAATTGTTTCCGAGATATGCGACTGTACCTCCAACAAATGTGATTGTAACACTTACTGGGCAATTGTTATGAAAGACCCACGGACGACCCTGTTGTTCTGGTACCGGGAAGTTCTCAGTTATAGTTGGAAATGTCACTGTCAGGGTCCCAGATGACGCAGTCGGGGTGATATTGTAGTATGTTCCAACCCCAGACATGTCCAGGGTAATATTCGAAGATGACGGTGTCACAACTGTGATCGTCCTATTCGAAGAGGCGCCAGTTACGTAGCTAGGTCCTGTTGGTCCAAGCGGAGGTCCAATCACGCCACGTCGCCCTTGAAGTCCGTATGCCCCTGTGATGCCAGTTGGTCCAGCAGGCGCTGACATTTATTATAAAACGATATATGATGTGTTTGTACCGCTATACGCCAAGACAAGTGAATTTCCAGACCCAATTTGAATACTTGTAGCATTTGCAACTCCGTTATAGTACTGTGCGGATCCACCGGACAACGTTACAGTTAGAATAGGAGACGATCCTCCAGCAATATCATTTTTGAATACCCAAAACCCTCCCGTCGGAGGTGCTGTTCCGGGTAGCTGAATTGTGACTGTAGTCGCTCCATTTATGACATAGTAGTTTCCACATGTCGATGCGGTCGGGGATATTGTTGGCGTTGATACTGCATTCACGAGTGTATACGGCAGGTATCCTACATAGCTGTAGAATCCAGGACCCGTAGGGCCATTTGGAGGACCCTGCAATCCGCGACGTCCCGTCATTCCAGTTGGACCTGTGACGCCGACTGGACCATATGCGCCCTGTCCTGACATTACTAAAATGGAAGTTAATCTTCCAAATACTGAAACATCACCCACGAGCAAAATGACTGACCTTTCAACTGCATACCAGCGCAAGACCCATCGCGAGCACATCCTGGATCTCCCTGACACGTATATTGGAAGTGTGACGACGGCACCCGAGGAAGTGTACCTGCGAGATGACGAGACGTTCAAGGCGGCTACGATCCCCGTGAATCCTGGCTTCTACAAGCTGATCGACGAGCTACTGGTCAATGCCCACGACCAGGTCGTGCGACTGCGCAGTCGCCAGTCGACGAACCCGGTGAAGACGATCGAGATCACGTGCACAGCGGACACGTTCGGCATCAAGAACGACGGCGAGCCGATTGATGTGGCTGAGCACCCGGAGCACAAGACGTGGATTCCGCAGATGATCTTTGGCGAGCTGCTGACGTCTACGAACTACGACAAGAATGAGAAGAAGCTGGTGGGCGGTAAGAACGGCTATGGTGTCAAGCTGGTGAACATCTTTGCCAAGCAGATGGTCGTGACGGTTGTGGATCAGCCTCGCAACCTGATCTACGCCCAGACCTTCAAGGCGAATATGACGGAGGTCGGAACTCCGATCGTGAAGCCAAGCAAGCAGAAGTCCTATGTCTGCGTGGACTGGACGCCCGACTTTGCGCGGTTCGGAATGGAGAACATCGACGCTGGGATGCAGCGCCTGATTGAGCGACGTGTCTGGGATCTGGCGATGACCCTGGGCAAGGAGGTGAAGGTGAGCTGGAATGGCACGGCTGTGAAGTGCAAGAACCTGACGGAGTATGCAAAGGCGTTCGGGTGCGAGACGGTGATCTACGAGACGCCGAATGAGCGCTGGCATATTGCGGTGGCTGATACGCCGGCTGATAAGATGTTCACAATGTCATTTGTCAACGGCATCTGGACCTCGAAGGGTGGCACGCACATCGATGCCGTCACCAATCAGGTCGTGACGCATATCGTCGAGTATCTGGAGACGAAGAAGAAGGTGAAGGTCAAGCCGAGCCTAGTCAAGGATCATCTGGCGATCTTCCTGACCTCGATGATCGAGAATCCGAGTTTCACGAGCCAGACCAAGGAGTCGCTGACGACCCGGTCAAATGCATTCGGATCCAGCTACAAGCTGTCCGACGATGCACTGAAGAAGATCGTGACGAAGCTGGCGATCGTGCCCCGGATCCTGGAGGCACAGGCAGCGAAGGACACGAAGGAGAACAGCAAGACAGACGGCAAGAAGCAGAGCCGTATCACAGGTATCCCCAAGCTGGACGATGCAACGAATGCGGGCACGAAGGAGTCGGCGAAGTGCACGCTGATTCTGACGGAGGGAGATTCAGCCAAGGCGATGGCTCTCAGCGGTCTGAGCCAGGAACAGCGTAGGTTCTTCGGCGTCTACCCACTCAAGGGTAAGATCCTGAACGTGAAGGACACGAGCGACTCCAAGGTGGAGCAGACCAAGGAGATTGCTGAGCTCAAGAAGATTATCGGTCTGACGTCTGGCAAGAAGTATACGGACGTCAAGGATCTGCGCTACGGATCCGTGATGATTATGACCGATCAGGATCTGGATGGCAGTCACATCCGTGGTCTGTTGATCAATCTGTTCCACGAGCTCTGGCACGAGCTGATTGGAATCCCTGGGTTCCTGACCTATATGGCGACGCCGATCGTCAAGGCAAACAAGGGCAAGGAGCAGCGGACGTTCTACTCGCAGTATGAGTACGAGCAGTGGCGCGCTGGCGAGGGTTCGAAGGGCTGGAAGGTCAAGTATTACAAGGGACTTGGCACGTCGACCCGCGATGAGGCGAAGGACTACTTCAGCAAGGTCAATGCAGTCCGGTTTGACTACGACGAGAAGTCGGACAAGTCTATCGACCTGGCGTTCAACAAGCAGCGCGCAGATGATCGCAAGGAGTGGCTCAAGGGCTACGACCATACGGTGCTGGTTCCAGCTGGCAACAAGGTTCCCTACGATGACTTCATTCACAAGGACCTGATCCACTTCAGCTATTACAATCTGGAGCGTTCGATCCCGAACGTGATGGACGGTCTGAAGACGTCACAGCGCAAGATCCTGTATGCTGCCTTCAAGCGCAATCTGACGGCGGAGATCCGTGTTGCGCAGTTTGCAGGATACGTCTCTGAGCACACTGGCTATCACCACGGTGAGGCTTCGCTGAATGAGACCATCGTCGGTATGGCGCAGGACTTTATGGGTTCGAACAACATTCCCTGGCTGGTTCCGCAGGGGCAGTTTGGCACCCGCATCCAGGGTGGTAAGGACGCAGCATCTCCCCGTTATATCCACACGTATCTGCAGCCTCGCATTCGCAAGATCGTGCGTGAGGAGGACTTTGAGATCCTCAAGTACCGCGACGACGATGGTCTGCCGGTCGAACCTGAGTGGTATGCACCGGTTCTGCCGATGCTACTGATCAATGGTGCTCGTGGTATCGGCACTGGCTATTCGACCTACATCCCACAGTGCGATCCGAAGGTGATCAAGAAGGCTCTGGTCAGCAAGATTAAGTCTGGCACTCCGCTGTCTGATACGAAGCTCGTGCCGTACTTTGAGGGCTTCAAGGGTACCTATACAGAGGAGGGCGTGGTCGGTGTCTACCGTAAGGAGAAGGACGACTTTGTGGTGACCGAGCTCCCGCCCGGCACGTGGACAGCTGACTACCGCGAGTGGCTGGAGAAGGAGCTGGCGGAGGGTCGCATCAAGGACTTCACCGACACGTCCACGGATCAGGACATCAACATCCGGATCAAGGGCATCGATGAGAAGGCACTGATCAAGTCGCTGACGGAGAAGGTCAAGACGACCAATATGCACGCCTTCAACCACAAGGGCATCATCACCAAGTATGAGACGCTCAATGACATCCTCAACGAGTTCTGGTCTGTGCGCCTGAACCTCTACGAGACCCGTCGGCAGCACCAGATCAAGACGCTGAATGCGAAGCTCCCGTATCACGTCAACGTGGTCCGCTTCATCCGCGACCAGATCACCGAGGAGCCCGAGGCAAACCTCAAGAAGAAGTCCCTGAAGGAGTGCGACAATATCCTGGGTGAGCTCGAGTATCAGCACATCGACGGCAGCTACGAGTACATTATGCGGCTGCCCGTGTCAGCGTTCACGGCTGAGAAGATCGCCAAGCACGAGAAGGATATGGCAGATCTGAAGGAGGAGATCGCCCGGCTGGAGAATACGAACGCAGAGAAGATGTGGCTCGCAGATTTAGAGGCGGTATAAATAAGTAGAGTATGAGTTATCTGGATTTACTGATTCAACAAGACAAGGCGTCGCAAAAAATCTATAACTATGATCCTCGGATCCAAATGCAACAGACAAGAAGCTACTCAAAAGTAGAACCTTTTTCAAATGGGACCGGAGACTCTGTTCCCACTGTGTCGTATACAGATCAAATCACTGGATCCCATTCAGATGCTGCGATTGTTCAGGCATCACCCAAAACGATTGTGGTCAAGCGATATGTTGTGATGGACACCTCTCAGCGTGACTGGGTGAAGCAACCGAACCCTTTCTCAAATTTGATTTTTACATTTGGTGCACAGAGCTCGAATGCGAGCAACCCACCTGTGTATTCGAACAATCCATTTGTGCCAACCTTTGCAGCTGAACAGCAAGCTCTGACAACACCAATTCCGGGGATCCCGAATACACGTGGATGGACATTGTCGAACGTATCCTATCCTGCATACAACTCAAGTCTACCCAACGGGAACTTTATTGCCTACGACACTGGATACAACATTGCCCCGTCGGGTGCTGGATTCGGAAGTGTCTTTACACCCTGTAATGTGGCTGCCATCCGCCTAGTTCGTGCAGTGATGCCTCAGCGTCAGTTCTTGGATCTGCCGATTATTCCCACTGGATCCAATGCATCTATCTCATCCAATATCCAGTCGAACCTTGCCAACACGACCTTCTCGACATTCTCGACCTACCCGTATCTGATGCTGTATCTGAATGAGTACTTTGGTCAGTATGTGGGCGGTAATGAGCCGACGCGTAGGTCCTTCTCCGTGATGACACAGAAGCAACGTCAGCAGCAGTTGTTCAACACCTCCGTGGGTGTTCAGCAGTTTGACTATGAGCCGTGGGGTGAGGAAGCGTTACGTCTTCAAAGCCCCATCACAAATCTCCAGCGCATCCAAGTCAGTGTGTCTGATCCAATCGGCAACGTGTTCATTCACAATGATTCACTCTCTGTCTCCCTGATGCAGACAGATGCAGATGGAGTCTACATCAAATGTTTCACGCCCCAGTTCAGCTACTTCAGTGGAAATGAAATGCGTATTGGTGATCGTATCGTGTTCTACCCGGGTACTATTTCGAATATGATCAAGTCAACATATCTTGCAGTGCAGAATGTTGATAAGACTCGATTCGTACAGGCGCTGTTGACTGGTACGTTCCCTGTTCTTCAGCTGCTGGACTATGTGTCAGACTCCAACGGTATTTACCAGCCCCGCTCTTCCTCCAACCAGCCGCACACTGCGCCGTATATCTCCTCCTACAACGGCTTCATCATTCCCAACTTCTTTACAACGGGCAACAACGGCAATGTAACGCCAACCTATCCCGGATCGATTGACAAGGGAACCTATACCATCTTGGAGCCTAACTCGTTGGTGGGATCCAATCTCGAGTTTATGAATGCTTCTCTACAGCCTGTCTACACTCTGGAACTGGATATCCTCCAACCGGATACGGGTGCCATCGGAGGAAAGATTGTCTTATAACAAAGCAATGAGTTCTCCTCTTGTCGATCCTAATGCCCGTTCGCTCTCAGACTTCTACACCGGTACAGCGATCCCGAATGCCCCGAAGCACACGGGTCGTCTGCCTCTGTCTGGTGATGAAGAGAAGTCCACTCTGCCTCCTTTTTCGATGACGGCCAAGGAGCCGTATGTTGTCCCTACACGTGTTGCTGAGCAGATGCAGTACCGTCACGAGTCGACACCCCTGAACACGATCTACTTCAGCGAGTCGAATCTTGCCAACCTCCAGGCGGAGATTGCGTCGGCTGTTCTGCAGATGAGTGGAACCAAGCGCTACATCATCGGTCCTCAGAGCGAGGCGGATCTCAAGACGGTGATGCGCTCGTACTACCTGCAGTATGCGCAGAACGATCCGTCTCGCGTGTCCGAGGAACTTCAGCTCCTGAACAACCGCGTCATCGGCTGGTGTGCCAACAACATCCTGGTGGAGATTGAGGCATACAAGTACTACCGCAAGGACATTGAGGATTTCCCAGCTCCCATTGAGCGCCCTGTGATGACGAACATCTATGGAACGCGGACAGGTGAGCTGAAGAGCTTCTTTTGAGTAAGTAATGTTGGTTAAGTTCCAGGGACATACATTTCTTCACTCAGGGAGCTGGTTCATCTGGGATACTGGAATGGATATTTTCCGTCCCATCGATAACTTTGCGTGGGACGGAAAGGCGTGGGTAATCGATGATCGTGCCTATCGCAAGGATCCCACCGAAAAGACATATGGATTTGGATCCGTTGACACACTGCTTGCTTGTGTGAGACTGGGAGAGACGTACGGTGAAAAAGTTAATTCAGCACCCACGGCTTCGTATCTTGCCATCGGCAAACCGGTCTGGTTTCGTGATCGTCCAGTTAACTTCACGCATAAGGCTCCACGTGATGTGGGATCCTGGAAGCGTCTTGTCAAGGGTCGTGCTCGTACCTGCAAGAAGCGTTCATCAAACAAGTTTACAAAGCGCAATCTCTAAGTAGGTATGCGCATCAATATTATCGGCAACACGAACTCTCTGGGCTTGGCTCAGGATATCCATATCTTGCACGGTATGGTCTTCAATACATTGGGGAAGGGCACGGTCATCCGTCACGTTCCTCATTTTCATCCGCAGTGCGAGGAGGCAGAGATCAACTTCTTTGTGGAGTCGATCAATCCTGCGCTCTTCCAGTATGCTGCAAAGAACATCTGGGTTCCTCACCCTGAGTGGACACAGAAGACGTGGGAGCCGTATGGCAAGATGGTCGATGAGATCTGGGTCAAGACACGTGAGGGTGAGAAGCTCTTTGCTCCGTGGGGAAATGTGCGCTACATCAACTGGACTTCAGTCGACAAGACGGTTCCGGAGAAGAAGGATTACCGCCGTGCTCTGGTCCCGGTCGGCAAGAATATGTGGCGCCACCCCAAGCCGATTGTCCAGGCGTATATGCGCATTCAGCAGACCAATCCCGAGTTGTTTGCCAAACTCCCTGTGGTTGATCTTGTGTACTACGATGTCCAGGTCCCCAAGATCCCTGAGTCGGTTGCTTCCAAGTTCGTGGTGCACGATCAGCGTATGTCCGAGAAGGACTACGACAAGCTGATGGCAGATTGTGGACTCTTGATCTGCACGTCGGCTGCCGAGGGATTCTGTCACGCAGTCAACGAGGGTATGTCTGCAGAGTGTGTTCTCCTGCTCAGTGTCATCGAGCCTTTCCGCGAGCTGACCCGCAAGGCTCTGTGGGTTTCGACGTCGAAGTCAATCCCTCATCCGGAGTGCCTTGGCGTTCTGGAGGATGTGGACGTTGGATCGCTGGTAGAGTCACTGGAGATGTATACGAAGATGAATCACCATCAGCTCCGGTCAGAGAGCCGTGCAAACCGTGAGCGATATGAGAACCGCCACCAGACATTCTTGGGTGTGATCGAGACAGCCATCAAGGAGGTCACGGCGGGAGTTGAGACCTACTCGCTTGAGAAGATGCTCCCGAAGGAGGAAGATCTGCC
>Ga0208379_1000213_pt1 | contig 27278 bp, 30 predicted proteins | sample CryBogCBE02Aug07_FD_184559 | JGI IMG/M metagenome (GOLD analysis project Ga0208379, IMG submission 184559) | Freshwater microbial communities from Crystal Bog, Wisconsin, USA - CBE02Aug07 (SPAdes) | ecosystem: Environmental > Aquatic > Freshwater > Lake | place: Crystal Bog, Wisconsin, USA... | reverse complement strand
CCCGATCCCGATGAGGATAAGAAGAACCAGGTCTTCATGAACTGGCTCACGAATAACAAGAAGGTGAGCAGTGTGGATCTTGAGGCGGACCAGGCGAGAAAGGGGGAACTCCAGAGGGAGTTTGCCACCATGGAGGCAGCCCGCTGCTACCTCGAAGAAAATGGCGAGCCCTACAGTTTCGACTTCACGGTGGAAACGGTAGGTGTTCTTACACCTGTCTATATTCTGGCACGTGCCATTAGCCTGATCCAGGCTAAGTGCATTCGGTATGCCTCTATTAATGTTGGTGACCTGCCCGAGACGCTCAAGGTTGTGCCGGCCGATTCACAACTCCAGGGCTTTGATTTCATCTTTGATCAGGAGGACCACACTCTTGGCAACCTGTTTCAGACATGGATTGAGCAGAATCTGATGGACTCGGGCGAGATCAGTTTCGCGGGTTATAAGGTTCCCCACCCTCTGCGTGACCAGATGGTTCTGCGAATTGGCGTTGAAAAGGATGGTCAGCAGGTCACGGCGCGTGCCGCGGTTGCGCAGGCTGCGAAGGGGTGTGCTGATATGTTTGGTGCTTGGCGCGCATCACTTGAGCCGTTCCTTACGAAGTAACGTCGTGACTTTATTTTAACGAAGCTTTAGCTTCGTTAAAATAAATGTCCAACGACTAATTTAGTGATAGAACTAATAAATAAGGAAGCTTAAAAGCTTCCTTATTTATTAGTTATCACGTTAAGGACAACCTGGCTCACCCGTTCCTTACGAAGTAATTCTCACAATTAAATAGATGCCGAATCACAACTGGTCAACTGGATTTACAGACAGCGTTGATTTTTACAATCATTACCTGGAGAAGTTCCACGCAGAAAAGTTTGGCAATGTGATTGTAGACTCGGCGGAGCCGGCTGAGAGCCGTTCTCTCATGGTAATTGATATGCAAAATGATTTTATGCTGAATCCTATTGATTCAGAACGCCCTGGCCGTTTTTCAGTCTCCGATGGTGAAACCATGGCTCAGCCCCTCGCCGACTTTATTGGAGCGAACGCCCAAAAATTTACTAAGATCGTCTTTTCAAGAGATACACACACAAGTGATCACTGCTCTTTTTTTACAAAGGGCGGACCCTTTCCTCCCCACTGCATTGCAAATCATGATGGTGCTGCACTCCATCAGTCTATGAAGAAGTTTGCTAGTCTTCCTAATGCTGATGTAATTTTCAAGGGGTGTGATCATGGAACGGATTCATTTAGCGCTGTAAATTATATTAAGAATGACACTGTGAATACATACCCTATTGATCGCCAGATAGCCTGTAAGCACGAATCAAATACTACTAACAGCTGGCTCTCTAAAACGGGATCTTGGTATCTCAAAGATAAGAGCAAGAACTTTGCTGATATGCCGTTTCTTAACATTGCCGACTGTGGCAATGTTGAGAAGAATCCCCTCCTACCTGAAGACTGCCCCGCGGCAACATCCGATGCGATTGCAAGTGAGTTAGGTCAGAAGTTCAAGGTCGAGGATTTACTTGAAGAGGGAAAGACAAGTGGCTCACACAATGTGTTTGTTGTTGGCCTCGCTGGCGATTGGTGTGTAAAGGACACGGCCATGAACATTATGAAGTATGTAAAAAGAAAGGGAGGTAAACTAAACGGTGTAACTGTTCGTGTCTATGTGATACAGCCTTTTGTTCGGTTTCCTATGCTTCCTATTCAGCTGAATCGCGTAACGGCTAAGCAGTATTTGGATACCAGTAAAGAAAAGGATGTCAATCAGTATTTATTCACATTACTACCCAAGTTACACCTATTAACGCAGGGCGAAGTTGCTGAAGTTCAAGACACTGTCAGAACTATTATGGAAACAGGACAGAACCCTCCCCCCATTTATGTCTCCTACATAACGGGTGCTCTTCCGATCTTAGAAGCATATCAAAAAACAGGAGTAAAAATTGTAAGAAATGCCCCCTCCTTTACAACGGGAGGTAGACGGAGAAAGACGCGTAAGACGTCAAAGAAGTCTAAGAAACAGCGCACGAGAAGGCATCACTGAAACGTCGTGACTTATAATCCATCGTAATTTTAATATTAGAAAGCTCTTTGAGTTTTCCAATATTAAAGTTTAGACGGAAGCAACATCCTCTGCTCCCACAGAGGAAGGGCATTGACCAGGTCAACGACATCCTTCATTACAATGCTCCGCTTCTGAGGGCGGAGAGTAGCCAGATAGTGCGCATGCAGCTTGAAGACAATTGTTTTTGCGGGCTGGGGAATATCGGCCAGAACCTTCTCATGTGACTTGTGAACCGAGGCATATGCATCATAGACACCCTTGGTGGCGGAACGCAGCTTCTGCTCTAAACTCCAGAAGAGCTCCTTCTCCTCGGAAAAGTGAGTGAGATATTCGGTAATCTTGTGGGCAGCCCGAAGACGGAGGAAACGATCCGCTGCTAGCGCATCATTTCCGCGTAGACCTTGTAGATACGTAAACGTCGTATTCTTGAGGCGCCAGCGATTTCCCTTGTCGTCCTTAAAGACGAGTCCCTGCCACCGCCATCCCTTCTCCAGTGACTTTGTCTGAATGAGATCCCAGATCTCCTTTTCTGTTGTGAAGGTCAGGCGATCCACAAAGACCTTCTGGGTCTGGGTAAAGAAGACATTTCCACTGGTATCCACCTTTCCATCTTCCACGGGAATAAGATGCGGCTTCGTAAACTTCGTCACAATCTGGTGCTCAGGATGCTGAAGAACAAGGCTCTGGAAAGTGCTAGGGAATTCTGCGGTCGGCTTCTCGACATAATCAAAGAGTTCCTTCTCTGCCAAAGCATCCGTAAACAGCTCCTTGAACGTCCTCTTGCTGTAGAAAGTTCCACCTGCATCATACTGAGAACGAGAAGCCAAATGATACTTCGGCTCGTTATTCTTATCAAGAGTTCCAAATACATTGATCATTACACCCTCCACAAACACCTCTACTGTGAGAGTGGTGTTAATAGGAGGAAGACCCTCAGTCGCCTTTGGCGGTGAAACGCAAATGGGCCTGTTCTGCACCATGTCCCATACAACTGAACGGAACCACTGTGAACCATCGAACTTGGAGAAGTCAGTTACTCCGCGTGTATAACGAATGATAGCGAAGTTTGTGCTTACGCAGTCCCGGATGGTAAACTTACCACCCTCTTCTGATGTAAGAAAGGACTTCAGAGACTCCCATGAATCATAGCGATTAGTCAAAGAAGTAAACGGAGTCATTGTATATTATAAATAAATGTCCTATCCGTCAATTTTTCCAAATAGAAACTCAGTGTTAGAATAGGGGATATGTCTGAGGAGAACAAAGAAGATAAGAACAAGGAGCCTGCAGTTGCTGAAGCGCCTAATGCAGTTGCTGAAGCGCCTAATGCAGTTGCAGAAGAGCAGCAAGGCATCGATCTCGGCGACAGAATCTTAATTGTCGGCGGAGTTCTCGATGGGCTCCGTGGCAAACTCTATTATCTGGATGAAAACTTACTCGGAATTCTACCTGATGGTGTTCTTCACCGCATTGAACGAATCCCCATTGTGGATGGAGATTTTGATGAAAAACTCGGTATCACAAATGTGTATGTTCTGAAGAAGCGCGTCAGTCCCGCTTTCGTCGTCCAGTCCGATTTTCAAGAGGGCTATCTCGCCGAGACAGTGAAGCCGAGTGGAGAGATGGGAATCACCTACAAGATCACATCAATCAATGAGGCCGAGGATAGTGCCGTTTTTGTCGATAACACGGGTGCTGAAAAGAAGATCGCCTTTAATTTCACTGGAATTCCCCAGGATGAAGAGTTCGTCGTCATCCGTGTGAGAGAACCGGTGGAGGAAGTCCCTGAACAGGCACCCGATGCCCCCAAGACAGTTGAAGAGGAGGAGGGCCTCGAGATCCTTGATTCTCTTGAAGTTCCCGAATTTACAGAGATTCGCGAAATCTACGCGACCCAGCGTTTCTATCCCGACGTTGTCCAGCGCAATGATATGATCCAGGATCTTCTTTCAGGACTAACAGTGAAACAGCAGAAGAATCCCCAGAAACAGTCTGAAATTCGCAAGCTGGTGGAGCTCATGATTCATCTTCGTAACCAGGTAACGAAATACAACAAGTCTGGAGAGCCATCTGGTTTAACAGCAACCTATTACTCCACACTCGCCCAGCTTCTTGAAAAGGGAAATGTCCCTCTTTCCAGACGTGTAGCACCTGTCAAGCGTGTTCTCTATCTGGATCACTCGGCGGAGGGAATCAGAAAGATGAGACGTAAGGAGCAGAGCGGTGATCCGGTGACAACAGGATATGACACGCTCGATGTGCAGTATCTCCAAGATATCATAAAGGAGTCCAATGAATATTATGAGAGCCAGATTGGCGGTATTCAGTCGCAGCAACTCAACCCTGATATTCTTCCTAATTGGTATCTCAGCTGGGAGGGATATTTTTCCAGATACATGAAGTCGTGGACAGCGGGATCAGGTGAATTAAGTAAGTCATTTGGCGTTGATGCAGAGTTTTTCCGTGCCACGATACCTGATGCCGAGGTGGAGCTATCTGATGGCCTTCGGAACACAGAAGATGAAAAGGTGCCTGTAGGAATTGAAGATATCAAAAGTATTCATTACAGTCTTTTACGAGGCCTCGGTCCCCGCATGGGCAGACTCAGAGAAAAGGATGCACCGCGTGTGATTGAGTCCGCCGAGTCCACTCCCATTGAGAACTACATCCTCTTTCCTCTTCGGTATGACAGGGACATTGGAGCCATTCGTTCAGGCAAACTCGCAGTTGATATGGACAAGGGAATGGGAAAGCTGCGTTCTATGTTTCAGATTCTGAAGGAGCAGCCTGTCACAGACGTTCCTGCGGCCGGCGCCATTATTAGTCTGAACTCTGGTTCTCTAGGAAACATCACGATCGAGGACTGGCTACGCGGCCAGCCTCTTCAGACACGCGGATTTGCAGATGTGATGAATCTTCTCTCTTCCTTTGGCCTCAATACCAAGGAACTGAGTCTGGATCAAATGGAGGTTGTCATTGAGAAGCTCAATTCGTATAGAGCTCTTGTTAGAGCCTCCATTCAGAAAAACAATGAAGATGCCAGGGCGGCCCTAGACGCCATTTCTCTAGAGAATAATCCCCTGCTGAATCCTGATACAGTGACGGAGAGAATAGCCCAACTCATGACGGAGCCCTGGTTTCAGAAGGCCATTTCCATTTTCCAAGCGCGCTTTCCCACCTACAGAGAAAATGATATTGCTCTCTTTGCATATTTATTCACCCAGCAATATGATTTCACCTTAGCTGTCTTATCTGGCGCACCGATGACTCTGCAGCGGGAGATCCGCAGAAAGAGTCGTGGCGATTTCTTGGAGCGGCTACACCAGGCGACCAAGCTGCTTGAGAAAAAGCAGGATGTGGGCGAAGTGCCTCAACCGAATCCTTGCCCCCACGTTCCATCTCTGACGGCCATTCGCAAAATCAAGGATGCGGATCTTCGCATGAGAGCTCTTGTCCAGTTTCTTACAAAGTTTAGAGGTGAGATGAAGGATAATTGGCTCCACTGTATTGTCTGTAGTCAGCATGCTCTCTGTAATCATGAACTTCTTTTGATTCAAGAGTATCTGCGGCCGAAGGAAAAGGATGTTCTCCACAAGGAACTTCTTCTGGCTTTCAGTGGAGGCCAATTCCAGGGCCGCTATATCTGTAAGAATTGCGGCCAGTCTATCTCAGATATTGATTATGACACGAGCCTCGAGTTTGACGATGAGGGGCGGCCGATGATGGGCAGGGCACAGCTCGTGGACAAGGACGCCATTTTACAGGATGAGATCGAGCAGTTCCTCGGACCCGCCATTGTAAAAGAAGAGCTCGTCTTTTCCACGGAGCTTCAGACAATGATCTACAAGGTCACGAAACAGCTCTCGGCTCGCGTCGGTATTCAGCTAACGGAGACCGGTTTCAGAAAGATTGCTGCGCGGGTTGAGGCCGATCTTCTGAAGCAGCCGAATCGTGAGGAGTATGCGAAATATCAGAAGGCGAGTAAGGCAAAGGGCGTTGCCACTCTGGACTATGATGTTCTGAGAAATCGTGTTTTAGTTCTCTCCCTCGGCGCCTATTTACTTATTGAGGTTCAGACAGGTATCCCTAACTATACAATTCGCTATAAGCTCCCTGGCTGCAGAGCCACCTTTTCAGGATATCCCATGACCACAAAGGAACAGACAGGAGGCGTTGAGTATGTGGCGTGTGGAATTGCGAGCATCAATGACTCGACCTCTCCGTGGAACTTGACAGGGTTTCAGAAGGAGCGCGTTGAAGAGAAGAGGCGCGTGGCCATTGCCAAGTTTCTGATGTCAACTCTTGAATCGGCGACTAAGAGTTCAGAGGTTCAGCAGGAAATTACTCTGAAACGGGAGGCTATGGAAAAGATCCAGGAGATTCAGACAGAGGAAGAGGGACTAGTGGAAAAGATGCCAGCAGGGTTCGCGCCTCCGCAGAAGGTGGAGAGTGGGCCTCCTGTAATTGCGGAGGCTGCGGGAGATAGAGAGAGGGCGCGTGCATGGATTCTCTTGGCCAATCAGGTTGCAAAGGAGAATGCTAGTATTCAGGTATCAAATCCTTATAGTGAAGTGACATGCTGCTATCATCCGATCAGTTCACCTACCGAGTTCTGGGACAAGGCGACGCTGCCGGCTCTTGTCCAACACAGACACAGACTGGGTCCAAAAGGAAGTCATCTGGCTGTTCCGTTCAAGGAGCGGAAGCAAGATCCTCTTCGCGTGGTTGCGTCTGATTCGATCTTGTATCGTGTCTTCCTCCAAGTCTGCTTTGAAGGCCCGCGCAAGGGTCTGCCGCACGAGCCTGGCTATGACAATCTCTGTCTGAACTGCGGATTCCAGTTTCCTAATGCGGCACCCACTCCTGAAGAAGGAAAGGTGGCGCTTGATTCACAGAACATTGACACATCAAGAGATCGCTTCCAGGAGCTTCTGGATGAATCGCACAATCGCTACAGCGTTGAGAAGAAACTGCCGGCTCCGCCCCTTTCAGGCATTGCGCTTCTTGAAAAGGTTATGGCAATTACGCCGACTCCGTTTGATGGCCTGCGGCCCACAGTAGGAGCTGCGATAGAGGCCCTTAAGAAAATGCCGGCAGATAAAACGGCAGATGAGATTGACATTGCGACGGCGTATGGACCTCTCTCCAATCTCACGGAGGAATTCAAGCAGGTTCTTGCTCTTCGCCTTGGACAGGAGAATACCCGCACGATCGAGGCGCTGGTGACTCAGAATCCCACTGCATTAGTGCAGAGTCTACAGACCTATTTTCTCATTCCTTTCCAGCGTCTGAATACAGGATTTCACATCGAGTCGCTGCGGGTTCAGAAATCGTATGATCTTGGAAAGGGGACGGTGGATGATCTTCACGAGCTCCTATCTACGCATTTCGGATCTCTTGGTGAGATGAAGATGAAATACAAGGGTGTTTCAAAGGCCAAGATTCAGATGTTGCGAAAGCGGCTGTCTGCAGTGATCCCTGTTCTCCAAACTGAGCTGCGCACTCCTCTTGTGCCTGGAGGCAAGATTGGTCTCCCTTATCTCATACAGGCAATGGTTCTGGGTATGTTCGCGGAGTGTGCCGATCCGAACAATGCGGCCTTGAGAGAAGTGGATGGAGAGGAAGAGACGCTTGATATTCAGACACAGGGTGCGATGCAGATTTTGGCCATTTGCTTGGCGCGATTCAAGGCAGAGGGCCTGAACTTCACGGAAGAGGAGATTAAGTCGAAGATTGCCAGGCGCGATGAGGTGGAGAAGATGCGCATCATCAGCCGTTTTGATAAGATGTCGCCTGAGCAAAAGGCGGTAGAGCTCACCAATAAGCGTCTGGGCCTCGGTGTCTGGGCTGTGGGTGGCACAAGCATGATCACTGCCTACAATCCTGAACAGTATGAGAGGGAGAGAATAGAGAGGGTAGAGATGAGGGCGGCTGTGCCGGCCGATGAGGTGGGGCGTGAAGAGGGGTATGGAAATGAGCAGACAGCGGCGGATGATTATTAGACTACCGTCTATATTTTAATATTAGAAAGCTCAAAGAGCTTTCTAATATTAAAGGTATGACGGGTTATTAGTCGTTTGACATTAATTCTTAGAATTAAGTCACGACGTTACCGTGGTGTCTTCCTTAATTTAAATGTCATACCTTATTTTAAGGAAGCTCTTTGAGCTTCCTTAAAAATAAGTATAGACGATAGAAAAGAATGGAGCAGCACTCTTCCAAAAATCCGCGCCACTACCCCACCCCGCCTGCTCGCCCCTCTCCGCCTATCTATAGTCCTCCTGTTCCTGCACCACCAACTATAACGCGATTCACATATTCGCATGCTTTCACAGAACAAGAAGTTCTTCTGAAAAAGATTGTTGGGAAAATTATTAGTAAAAAATGAAACATCGTGACTTAATTCTAATATTAAAGTTTAGACGGTATGGAACAGAGAGTAAAAAGATTCTTTGATTTGCATAATAATAAGTGGTTTCATATAATGAATTTGTCACTTGCTGTTATTTTAGCTGATAAACGGCAGAAATATATGATAACAAAATATGGCTCTTGCTTTTACTTTTAAAAAAAATTGATTTTAAACAAGGCAGGAAGCCAGTATCCCGTCATGAATCTCTTCATTCTTTCCAAAGATCCTCGTGCTGCCGCACAGTCATATGCGGATAAACACGTAGTCAAGATGATTCTAGAGGCATGCCAGATGCTCTATACAGCACACTGGACTGCGGCCTATCCTGAGCTCTGTGTGAAAAAGAAGGCTGTTCCTGCACCTGCTATTTTGAACACAGCACCGAAGAGGGTTGGTTCAGATGCGAGGGGGTATTTACCCGCGCATATCAATCATCCGTGCACAAAGTGGATTCGCGCCTCTCTTCAGAATTATCTCTTTGCATGTGATCTGGCAATTGCAATTGGTGATGAATATGCATTTCGGTATGGAAAAAAGCATGGCTGTATGGAACATGCAATCTGGCTCAAGGAGAATCCGCCTTCTTTGGCAAAGATCGGTCAGACACCCTTTGCTATCGCAATGGATGATGATTACAAAATAAGTGACGATGCCATTGAATGTTATCGTCACTATTATTTGACTGCGAAGGAACACTTGCTGGTTTATACTAAGCGCGATAAGCCAATGTTTATCCAGACTTCAAATACTCTCCATAAATCTTCATAGCGGCCTTCATTCCTGGTGTTTGATATTTATGATATTTTGCCCTATAATACATTGTTCGGGCAACTTGCTCTGCCTTTTTGCGTGTTGCCCTGCGAAGGCGTTTCAGAGTATTTCGTGCCTTTTTTGCAGTTCCGTATGCCGCCTTGAATTTAGGTTTATGTTTAGGATCATTGAAGACTCCCATCTGACCTACTAATAGATAATAAAATTGATCCTGTCACCCTTTAAAGGAGCAGTATGGAATTTACCGCAGCCTTTTTCGACGAAGCCTCTGCCGCATGGATGAAAAACAAGGTAAAGCGTGGATACATGCTTTATTATGTTTGTGGGGCAGATACAAGGTCTGGCTACACCTGTAAACGTAAAGTTGACGGTGCGCATCCGTGTAAGCAGCATTCAGATGTCGTCACCTCTCCTCTCAGAGAAGAAGTCACAGCCTCTGGAGCTCAAGAAGGACAGCGTCGTAGCAGCCGTCATAGAAAAGTTCCAGCAACGTTCTGACCTCGGTATTAAGAAGTATGGAACCACTCTGGATCGTGAGGATCTGGGTCTCCAGGACTGGATCCAGCATGTTCAAGAGGAACTGATGGACGCGATTCTTTACCTTGAGAAACTAAAGAAAATAACGGCCGATAAACAGAATGAGAGTGCTACTCTTTAGTGCTATCCTCTATTTAATAGGTGTAGCCGCCCTTCTTTTTTTCAAGCCGGCCTACATGTTTAATGAAGATGGAACTTGGAAGGAGTTTGGCCTGGCAAAGTCAGAGAAACTCACACCCTTTCCTGTCTGGCTTTTCTGCATTGTCTGGGCCCTGGTCAGTTATTCCGTTGTAAGAATTTTCTCTCCGACAGCGGTAAGTTCAGAAAAGGTAAAGACTGGCAAAATGAAGCCTGGCTATTATGCTCTCAATAAGGCGAGTGCTGGAGAGGAGATCCCTCGCTATGTTTTTATTGGTGAGGATGCTCCTGAATAGGCTCCTGCCTCAAACAGGCGTCTCCTTAAGAGGAGCCTCCTGAATAGGCTCCTGCCTCCTGAATAACAAGACCCGAATACACTTGAAGTAGAGATGTTGTCACCGCATTTCCAATAAGAAAGAGTCCGAACATCATATTCATATCTCCAAAAAGAGGAACCTGTGTAATTTCAAATGGCATTACACAAATTCCTACAATGAAAATTCCTGCCGCAGGATACCAGCATCTCTGGAAAGCCTTCCGAATGTCTAAGACACCACGACTTACATAGAGAATACAGAGGTTGCAGAGAAATCCAATCCCTAGGCTAATGGCTGGAAGAAGAATAAATGCAATAAGACCAAACATAAAGGTTGTAAGACTGGGAAAAAGAAGTGCAAGTCCGAACCCTACGAGTGTTATAAAAATTGCATGGACTAGGCCGAATACCAGGCGTATAGCATAGTCCAGCTTCTTCATAACTATTCTGGTTGTCTTTTAGAGATGGAAGAACCGTATGACCAAAAGACAAGTGAACAAATCCGGGCCTTCTACAAACAGCGTAGCAGACGCCCAGCACTATTTAAGATAGGAGATGATGGTTCTTTGAATACTTATAGCAAAGAGGGTGTTCTTGAATCAACTATCTCTCTAAAGACATTCAGACCTATTACTACGGAAGAGCGCACAGAAATGGATACAGAGAGGCTAACTAAGCTTTCTGCCCTTGATCTTCTTTATGAACAGGAGCGCAAGAAGTTGCGGGAGGCGTATTTGAATTACAAGGCCACTGGTGAAGTCCTCCCTGTTGTGCAAGCGAATCAGAATGTGCTCACCGCTGAACTCAGACGTGTAGATGCTCGTTCAGCTGTGCGCGGCGTCAAAACAATTCCTGTTCCTACCACGAGTCAAATCCTATTCGATGAACCGTATGAACAGAGAAAGTTGTTCGGCGCGCACAATTTATTAGGAAAGGATGATATCATTTCAGAGGGAATCTTTGTTCTTGAACGCCGCCCATTTACTCAGTCACAATTCTATGGACGGTATGAGAAGGCTGGAACACCTCTACCTGCGGCTGTAAAACCAGAGGGAGGCGTTGCTGGCACCGCTCTTCTAACAACGGGTATAACGGCTCGCATCTTCTTCTCTGCCGAGGACTCTCAGAATGGATATCTCAGTCCTATGTGGCCGGTTGACTTTGTCTACAAGGAGACGCGCTACAGTTCCGCATTCCAGGCCTATGAGGCGGAGCGCATGGCGGAGAAGGGACAGACAGAGGTGCGTGATAAGATCTTGAAGACGCGCTCTTCCAGAACCATTGCCGTGCACACGCGAAAGGTGACTGAACCGGCGAAGTCACCGCAAGCTCTCTGGTTTCCTATTCTCACGGCTGTCTACAATCAGCACCCTGAACTGGTGCAGAAGCTCGTTTCCACGGGACAAGACACTCTCGTCTATGCAGATCCTGCTGTAGGCGGGGGTGGTGTGGGTGTTGGATCCGATTCCAAGAAGATTCTCGATCCTGCGAACTGGCGTTCAGACAATGTGGTGGGCAAGGTTCTTGAGGGACTGAGGGCAAGTATGAGAGAGAAGGCGCCGGCCGCTGAGCCGCCTCCACCTGAAGCGAAGGAGTCTGTGATCACGGTGGAAGAACAGGAGAAGGCAAAGAAGGGAGCGATTATACGCGCAGTCACAGGAAAGATTAAGATTCGCAAATGATTATTGTAAAGGGCTTACTGCAAAGGGTATGGTTTGAGCGTAGCCTCATTTTCATCGCAATTCACCTCTTTGCTAGCATATTTGTAGCAGACACCGTTTTTATCTTTGTAAACGTTGCCATCTACATTTGTAGGGTGAGGATACTTCATGATTTTCACAGGATCAGCCTTGAAGAAAAGAAGGATAGTACCACACGCAAGGCCTACAAGAAAAGGTATAAGTGTAAAGTGTTTTAACATCTACCACTGGTTAATGTTTTAAATCAATGTAACAAGCAGATGTTTGAATTCCTACATTCAAAACACTTTAATACAATCTTTAGTTTTATTCTTGGATTTGCTCTTATGGCACTTATACGACCTATCTGTAAAGACTGCGAGGTTCACAAGGCTCCTCCTGTTGATGAAGTGAATAAATCAACTTACCAACTTGGATCTAAGTGCTATCAGTTTCGGAGCACTCCAACTGAATGTGGGACTTCAGGCAGCATTGAGTCCTTCATCGACGTCGTGACTTTATACTAAAGCGCGTTACCTGGTAAAGTAGAAAATCGTCTTCCAGGTGAGAAACTATGAGTTCGGGAACACTGATCAGCGATCTGGATACATCCCCGCAACTGGAAGGTGACGGCGACTTGATCAGCAAGATCATGGCCGATATGAACAATGAGCCCCCGGCTCCGGTGCCGCAGGCGAGTGGTGTCATCTCCTCTCCGAATCCGAATTCAGTTGCAAGACATACAATGGACAACGTTCCCGCCACTGCCCACGTGATTGGTCACGAGCATCCCACAGCCTCCGATTTCCAGGCAGCCATTCAGCCCAAGGGTATGCCCTCTTCCTCTTCATTTGACACTGCCGCTACATGGTCGGATGAGGCGCCCCCTGCCCCTCGTCGCGCTCCTAAGAAGAGCTGGTGGAATAAGATTTTTGACGAGATGAAGGTTCCTGTGCTTGTGAGCCTCCTTGTCTTTGTCTTCAGCCTTCCCGTAATCCACATTATCATCGGAACCTACCTTCCTACTCTTGTTAGATCCACTGGAGATCTTACAACAGTTGGCCTTCTTCTAAAATCGCTCATCGCTGGATTGACCTTTTGGATTTTACAGAGGGTGATTGTTCCACTTCTTTCATTATAATTTCGTTGCTTACCGGTAGAAGGTTTCAATGAAGCAAAATATGTTTCTTCCTGTATTAACGGCCCTAGTCGCCTTTTATAATTTCCTGTATCTCCCTCTGCAGATCTCAGTGTTATCACTCCTGGCCGCATTTGCCCTCTATGGAATCACGAACAACCTCGTTGTCTCCATGGTCATTCTGGTTGCGACCCCTCTCCTTGTTCTCACTACACGTCTCTACAAGCAGAACATGGATGGATTCAAGGACGGTGAGCACTCGGCGGCATCCGTCTCCGAGAGAGTGAAGGGACTCAAGAAGGTCGTGCATACAGAGGAGAAGGTTCCGAGTGGAACCCTCGAGTCTCCTGAGATTGAGAACTTCCAGAACGTCACTTTAGAGGCGCAGGCACCCGTTGATACTGGCTCCGCGGTGAGTGTCCCTGCCTATGTAAAGGAGAAGGGACGCATGCTAGTGATTCCTGAGCAGGCGGTTCCGAAGATGGATTCTGTAGAGAAGGATCCTAAGGCGAATCCGGTTGTTGCGGTCCATGATGTGGATTCTATTAACACGGCGCTGTCACCTGAGGCGGCGCGCCCTCTCCAGGGTGCGGATTCTGTCCCGTCGCAGCATGTTGGCCCTATGCCTGTTTAATAAATGTCTAACGACTAATTTTAAGCGCCACCGGTAGTAGAATGGTAATGCGAATGAAAAATATATGTCCGCCAGGTGTATTTTGTATTACACCCGGCCTTCTTATTGCTTTTGGCCTTCTAATTGCTGCTGCCTTTGTTTTTTTCGCGCAGCAACGGCCGCATGGAATACAGGAGAGAACACAGGTGCATGTTCCTACCCCTATCAATGTGAATGTAACGACAGAGGGTGATGGAAGATATAGTCAGGCACCGAGGCCCCAGCGTATCTGGAATTCACCGCCTGATCTTCGTGGCGCCTTAATTCCTCCTGGAGGTGCCATGGTGAATATGCCTACACGTGGTCTGCCTGAGAGTTATCAGTCAATGGGTCTTCTGAAAACGGAGGATGGGCAGATGCTTCCTCTGTATGGCAGACGCACGGCGGCAAGGTCCGATCGCTTTAACTATTATACGCGCACGGACACATACAATCCTGTCCCTCTTCCTATCCATTATAAGCGTCGTGACTGCCAGGATGATGTCGGCTGTGATGAACTTATGTCAGGAGAGGATATCAAGATATCTCCTACGGGTCAAATTGCGAAGGCAACCCTCTATCGTTTCGATGGGCCCACATATATACCTGGTATATTATAGAATGTGCTCAACGGCTGGAAATAAATCATTCCCAATCAGCCTGGGATTTACTCCCACCCAAACATTATATACTAGTCTTACAGACCCCTTTCCTATCCAATTTAACTTTGGAACAAGGTCTACACCACCTAAATTCACAAATAAGCCACAGGGCCTCTTAGATGAGACGACGGTATCCTCTACCATTCGCTACAATGGTGTAAACTACACTCTTCTCTCTGCACAGATCACTGGAGCCACTCATACAAAGTGGATCCTTGATACAACGAAACAGGCAAAGAACAGACTAGATCTTATGCTAACCTTTTCAACAAAGAGCACATCGGTCACAGATAAATATATTTTCATTACTGTTCCTCTTCTTACCGAGGCCCTCTACAGTTCAGATCCTCATTATTTACAAGGATTATCAGGACAGGTGGTAAATGGACCATTTAGTATCCAAGACTGTATTTCTAAAACAGCCCCCTACGCAGTCTATTCAACCTGTCTAGATCCCAAGGCATTTTCAGCTCTGTGTCTAGTTTTCTATGAAGGTTGTTCGGTGAGTGCGACAACTCTTAATTCTATTTTTACATTGGATACTCTTGTAAAAAAGGAGTCAGGGGTAAGGTCCGTTAATATTATGGCTCCACCTCTTCTTTCACCCACGGATGTCACATTTGCACCCACTCCTCTTCTTCTTACTGCTGAAGCCTTTAGAGTTGCTGTTCGCATTAGTAGTTTGACAACGGCACAGACTACAAAACCGACTGAGACAAACCCTACAAATTCGTATAAGTGCGTGCCTCTTGATCCTGAGGCTTCTGTTGTCAAAGGTAATATAACAATTGATGTGACAACAGGAAAAGTGCAACCACTTAATAAAATTCTGGAAGATCGCGAAACTGCAAAGGCTGATCTATCAAAAGGAGGAATTGATCCTGGGCAACTTGAACTCTATATTGCGATTTTTCTCGGTATACTTGCGAGTATTGTAATACTTGTAGGAGGAATCTATGGATTTCTTTGGTATAGAGGAACGCTGGGCTCAATTGATACATGGCCTGAATGGATTAAGGAAGCTCCTACAGTAGCAATTACAGCTGTTTTATTTGCATTTGCTGGATTTTTATCTGGAGTTTTTATGCGCTAAGGTGCGCCTAAGCCTGCGCCTGAGCCAGTCCGTGCTCAATCATATATTTCTGAGCCTGATCAGGAAGTCTTGACGTAGAAAGAACCTGCTTCTGGTTCAGAGTCTGATCAACCGGCTCAAACTCATTTGTCGCATCAGAAGAAGGCTTGTAACTTACAAGCCCTCCTCTCGGTGCCCGAGGCTCAGGGTGGACCTCATTCGGCATGATCGTAGGCGCCGGCTTCAGCTGCTCTTCATAAGTGGGAGCAGGCAGATCTTTCTTCACTAAAAAGACTCTGCGTCTATATTCAACAAAGAGTGCTGTAACTGCGAGGAACAGTGTGATAGCGCCAATGCGACTATAATACATGGTGACAAGAAGGGATAAAATCAGAAGGAAAGGAACCGGCAGAGAAGAGAAGGCAAACTTATACAGAGACGTAGGCAGATACGGGGCTACTAAGAAGACACCTAGAGAACCAACGGCTAAACCGGTATCTAGTTTATTCATTACTACTAGAGGAAGTCAAAAAGATGGACCAGCATCCTCGGTCCTGGGGTGGCAAGGACCTTGCAAAAGTAATCACGTCAAAAGGTTATTCAATTCGGAAAGATGCACTCACGGAAATGGAGAAGTTGCGGGTTGAAAAGGAATTGACAGTAGCACCGATTGTTCAGCAGAAGTTCGCGGCAAAGGAGGATCTTTCCTTTAAGATTTATCGGGAATCGAAGGAACGGTATTATCTTCCAAGGCGCTGGGGAGAGGCCGCCTTTGGTCCTGCCGACTCAAACATTGTAAGTGAAGGACGGGAACTTTCAGCGGAAGCAAAGAGATTTGTAGGGACTCCTTACGAGTATCAGATAGACATCATCAATATGTTTATAAAGGCAGATGCAAATGGTCTCATCTGTGTTCCATGTGGTCGTGGAAAGACATTTATGGCAGTCGCAATTGCTGCCAAACTTGGAAAGAGATTCTTAGTGATCGTGGACAAGGAATTCTTGATGAATCAGTGGAAGGGTGAAATCCAGTCTCTTCTTCCTGGCTTGCGTATTGGCATTTGTCAAGCGGGAAGGAGGGAAATTGATCCGGAGAAGTATGATTGCACACTCTGTATGATCCAGACACTCTGCGGTCAAGAGTTTCCTCCAAACACATTTCAAGACTATGGCTTCGCAATCTTTGATGAATGTCATCACCTCGGTGCTTCTCACTTCTCCAAGGCCCTTATAAAAGTTCAGACTAGAAAAATGCTCGGCCTCTCCGCAACTCCAAAGAGAGAAGATGGACTCACGAAAGTGTTCGAGTGGTTCTTGGGAGAGCCTGTGTATTGGGAAAAGACCCGTGATCCGGATCCGAGTGTAACTGTGCGACCCATCTTTGTGACTTCTAAAGATCCTGCGTATGTCGAGCCTCCACTCGATTGGCGAAAAGAGATTGTCATGGCACGCCTTCTCACACAAGTGGTTGAATGCCAGGAACGGACAGCCATGATTGCAGAGTGCTTGAAGCAACTCTGTGAAGATAAGAGGCGAAAGGTGCTTGTTCTCAGTGAACGAATCTCCCACTTGAATGCGATTGAAGATCTTCTGCCTGGATATTCAATTGGTTATTATATTGGAGGAATGAAAGAGGAAGTCAGAGAAACAGGTGCGGCAACTGCACAGATTCTCCTTGCCTCTTATGCAATGGCGAGCGAGGCCATGAATATTAAGACGCTCAATTCGGTGATTCTGGCGAGTCCACGAAAGAATGTAGAGCAGAGCACAGGGCGCATTTTGCGGATTCAGGCGGATAAACGCATTGTCTCGCCTCTCATTATTGATATTGTGGATGTTCACGGAGTGTATCGTTCACAATATAAGAAAAGATGTATATACTATCGGAAGTGTAAGTATACAATTATGGAAGATGATATAGAACCGGATGAATCAGTCGCCTTCGTGCAGGCCGATGCGAACGGGTGTCTCTTTACCGACGACTAGAGCTGCGCTTCTTTCCCTTTCTGCTCTTGGTGCGACGAGCACCACCTGTCTTCACGCACGCAGGATTCATCGCATGTGCCGCATAGGGGTTCTGGATAAGTGAGGGCGAACCCGTGCTACCGACCCATGTGCTCGCCTGGTTTCCATAGCCGGCCGTCGGCGCATAATAGGCCTGATCCGGCCCCGCAGTGCTGACAGGGCCACCCGCAGTCGCCTGGCTCATAAGAGGCGCACCCATGAGAGGGGCCGCACCACCGAGCTGTCTCGGGTTGAGCGGGTTAGGAGTGCTCGCCTCGCATGCAATGCTCTGCATCGGTGCAAGTCCACCGAGCCACGGAGAACCAGGCGCAGCTCCGCCATCGGCAGAGACAAAGCCGTAACGTCCGCCACGCTGCTTTCTAGAGCCACCTGAGAGACCCGGAAGCCCCTTACCGCCAAAAAAACCCATTGTATCGGGTTTAACGGCAGCGAGGCAATCGGGAGTAAGGGTGCCACCCAGTCTCAGGTTTGTTGAGGCAAAGTTATTGATATGTCCAGCCGCAACGGGGGGTCCAAAGCCCCAAGCACCGCCGCTCTGCTTGCGCGTATTCTTACGCATTGACTTGTGCTGCGACTTGCGCTGCGACTTGTGCTGCGACTTGCGCATTCCGCGGCGGGTTCTTTTTCTCTGAACCATTCCTACTTCACTCCACTATTTTAAACTTCAAACCCAGCAGAATGGAGGGGACCGAGCTCTTCGACCTTTTCGGAGAAGAGGGGTTTTGTCCCGTTTGTCAAACAGCCTTAGCAGATGGGGAAAGGGTGCGCGCAGTAGTCAAATGCCAGCATCTTTTCCATGCAAAATGTTTAGAGCCTTGGTTGGAAACAAATAATACATGTCCTTTGTGTCGTATAGAAATTTTTGAACAAGAACATGTTACAATACAAGAAATAGGTGCACATTTACAACAAATTCGAGCGCAAATGCATGAGCTAAGAAGAGCGAGACAAAGGAAATTTATTACATGGGTCGTCTGGTCAGGTGTCGCAAAGAAACTTAGACTTGCAGCCACATTTGAAGCACAGCGCACATTACTAAATCGTTATCTGAAGGATGATCCAGTATATATTAACGGTATCCCATGTATACAAAATCCTGTTGAGACAAGAACACAGTTAGTAAGAGATATTGCGGCTCTGAAGGTTGAACTTTGCAACTATGTATCTGAAGATGTAAGAGACACGCGTATCCAGACATGGCCCGACATTGTTCACTGTAGAGAACAGGTTCAAGCCTTTGCAGAAGAGGAGCCCGATTTTCAAACTATCTGGTCTTAAGGAAGCTTTAGGACACCTCTGTTATGCGACAGCGACAATTTCATACCGACCAAACTCCGCCTTCCACTCTGCAATAACAGGAATCTTCCCCTTCTTTGCGCGCAGCTGTTGACTGAGAGCCATCTGCTGAACGGCTGCTCTGCAAAGAGGTGTCCCATTCTCCAAGAAAAGATCATAGACATCAGGAAGACTATCAAGAGCAACAGCAAACACATTCATACGATTGGCCTGTGCAACCATTTCCTTTTGCACTGAGGCAACAGGAGCAGGAGCCGAAGGAGCAGGAGCAAGAGGCTCCTCCTTCAGAAACCAGAAGCGCCGCCGACCAGGAAGTTCAGGGATGAGCTCCAGACTATAAAAAGTATCAGAATCAACAACAGAAGCCAGTGGCTTCGGATTAGCCACTGTGCACGTGATCCCGCCCATTAGACGAGGATCAGGTGTCCAACACTTTTCAACAAAATCCTTCAGATACTGGCGGCGCTGCGAGTATGTCTTAGTAGTCGCAAGCTCCTCTCCCTTCCAGATCCATACATCCTCGAATCGCATCGTGTGCTGAATCTTATCAAGCGTTGCGATCAACATGGTCCCGCCTCCATCTGCTAAAGTAACGTCTACACGCATCCTCATCATCCACGCAGGACTCGACTTACCCCTCATCGTTGTAAAGACAGCTGGTTGTCCAGGCAGAAAAATGAGAAATCCAGGTTCGGCCTTTGACTCATTTTCTAGAGCAAAAAAGGTTCCACGCCTTATAATGGCCTCCTTATCTGCCTGTAAACGCTGCCGAATACAACAATCTTTTACGCGTGTTTCCACGAACTGTTGTATCAGATCGTGCAAAGACGAAGAAGCATGCTTTAACTTGAGTTGACTCATTTCTCTGTGTGAAGAGCGAAGGTTTCCATCGTTCTCCATTCTATCTTATTTCATGAGCAAATCTTTAGCCCTCTCAATCGCTTGTAACCAGATTTCTTTCTGATTCCATTTCCCACCATCATCAGGATCACACACTACAACATTTTCAAACGCATTTGGAACATATATATCATCTGGCCGATTCACATTGTAACAAAATGGAGCGAATACATAGACAATATTTGTCTTTCCATACCGTTTCAAAAAAGCATCTTTTAAGATGAAAATATCTGAAAAGTCACCGCCTCTATACAATGCAATAATTGGTTCTGGAGCCTGTAGTATCTGATGAAATCGTTCGATGCGACGAAGATATTTTGCATATATTTCTTGATGATGATCTTTCCAGTTATCTACGATATGATCCTCTTTATCAAGAGGATAGTCATGGACAAACTGGGCACCATACTCTCCAATCACACGTGTCCTGTCTTCATTCAAATAGAGTCCTCTGTGAAAATTAGTAAAATTCTCAAGAATACATTTAGAAATTCCTTCTGGAGAGATCTGAATCCAATCAAAGGGAAGTGCCGCTTTTCGTAAGCCCAAATCACGAAGTGTTGTGGCAGTTGAGCATTCGTATCCGAGTGATATATAATTAAAAGGCTGCATACTCAGCCTCACCTGTAGTATCATTAGCCGCGATTCCCTGCATAAATTCCCCACCATTTTGTGCGGACTCAGGCGCAAAGACCTGAACAGCCTGAGAGGTTACAGCAGAGGCATTTGAGGCCACGCCACTCATTACCCCCATGCCTGTGTCTCTAGGAGCGACTCCCGGGCTAAATACACGTTCAGGGTGACGAAGATTGTCCTTTAGATTCCCTGAACTATTGGGATCGTCATAGGGGTCTCGGGCAGTCACTTCCGGAGGGGGGGATTCTTCACCAGCCTGTGCATTCGGCGGATTCGGTCCAGACGGGCTGATCACGCGAGGAGGTTCAACTCTGGCTTGCTGCTCAACGGGAGGAGATACAGCGGGCATCTCTGGGGCAAATGTCTCATTATCACTCCACGACTTGGGCGTGGTGAAGAAGAGGTAGAGGACATAGAGGGCAACAGCCAAGAAAAGGGCTATGAGGATCTTAGTAAACATCTACACTAACACTAAAAAAACAAACCGCTTAAAAAAACTTAGTTGGCAAAGGTAGAATGAGCGCAACTGATAAGTTAGTTAGCGAAGTTCAATCATCGATCTTACCTACAATGATAGCAGGTGACCTAGTTAATCTGGGAATCAAGCTCGCCATGGAAATTAACTCAGATTCTTCACTCACAACAAATCAAAAGGTTGAGGCCGTTTCACAGGCGCTTGTGAAGGGTCTCGCCCTGGAAAAGGACAAGTTGAGCCCTGAGCTCTACACTCACCTTGTCCTTGTGGCTGAGTCTGCAGTTCCTTCCTCTTTAACGGCGGTAATTGATGCTTGTAATGGCAAGATCAATCTGAAGGAGGTGAGCGTGAAGACGTGGATTAGCTGGTTTTCATGTGTTACACAGAAGGCTGTGTCGGTTCTTGAGTCACAGGGTATGATTTCAAAGGAGCAGGCCGACGCTGTGAAGGGCGTAGATGCGACCGCCCTTGTTTCAAAGGCGGCAGGGGCCCTCGAGAAGGTTGAGGCGGTTGCTGTTGCACAGGGCGTGATTTCAAAGGAGCAGGCTGCGGCCGTGTCGTCTGTTCTTGAGAAGGTAGAGAAGGATCTTGCGCCTGCCGCTGCTCCTGAGGCCGCTGTGCCTGCCGCTGTCGCTGCTCCTGAGGCCGCTGCCGCTGTGGCTGAGCCTGTGCCTGAGGTTGCTCCTGCTGCTGTGGCTGAGCCTGTGCCTGAGGCTGCCGCTGCCGTTGTGCCTGTTGATCTTTCAGGCGTAGTTGTGGCAGTTGATCCTCCCCAGGCAGATGGATCGACCAGCCAGGAATCTGTAGAAGCCCCTCCTTCATAAGACACGGATACTCTTCAATTGACACTGCATAACGGGGAGTCCATTCATCAGGCATGATCTCTCCCTTTTCCAAAATGCTACCATCTTCTTGTTCTATAACCTCAAGAAGATGATAACAGATCCAGCTACCATCAGGGTGCAAGAACCCCTTATAAGATCCAAATGAGTAAATAACCACTTTTTCGGAAGTATTTTCACTCATTGATTGAGGCCTCCAAAGAACCTCCATCTATACTATCTGACGTGATAACTTATATATAGAGAAGCTTTTAAGCTTCTCTATATATAAGTTCTATCACTAAAATAGTCATAGGACATTAATTCTAAGAAAGCTAAAGCTTTCTTAGAATTAAGTCATGACGTTATAAAGTTGACGAGTCATTTAAGCATTTCCAACATCACAAAAAAAGATGAGTAAGTCCACATGTCAAGCTATTCTACTCACCCAGAAGGCTGAAGTCAAGCAGTGCAAGCTCCCTCTCCAAGCAGGCGGCCTCTCTCTTCAGACAATTCAGACTCATATGAAGCGGAAGGAGCTTCCAGAGATCCTTGGCACCTATCGCTATAAGAAGAATACACTCACATTACTCGGCTTTACAAAGGGAAAGGCCGGTTCAGAGAATAAGCATGAGCTTCCTCCTCCTCTAGATTCCAGCCTCTACTTTGGTGATATCATACTCATTGCTTCTGTATCTCCTAATAACTATACGAAGCCAACCCCTTTCAAGGCAGAGGAATATGAGGCCTTCTATACAAAGAGTTTTGGTGGATTTGATGACATCGACTCAGAGGAGGATGAAGAGGAGGAGCTCGAGGCTGAGGTTGAGGTAGAGGTGGAGGTTGAACCTGAAGCCGAGGTGGAAGAGGAAGAAGAGGAGGAAGATGTTGAAGAGGGAACAGTAGAGGAAGGCGAAGAGGCAGTGGAAGTTGTAGCTGCCCCTGTTGTTCAGCGGCGCACAACAAAGAAGAAGAAGGTTGCACAGATCAATCCGCAATCAGGCACCTCTCAGATTCTTCACGTTCCTAAGGAGGAACATCTTAAGATGAATGCTGATGCGGCCGATGTTCCTATGCGCGTCGATTCAATTGAGAAGATTGAGAAGCTCATTGGAAATGAAGTGGACTCAACCGACCTTGAACTCTCCATTTACAATTCATCTATAAAGGAAGCGGTCAAGCGCCATGTCACATGTCACTGGAACAATGACCTCTTCAAACACATCTATCAGACAAGGGTTCGCCATATTGTGGGTAATCTGATTCCCACCACCTACGTTCAGAATAACAAGCTGATGGCGGATCTGAAATCAGGCAAGTTCACAATTGAGTCTCTCTGCGATGCCGATACATATACCATTTCAAATGATATGTGGAGGGACTATATTCACAGGCGGCAGCAGCGGGAGAAGCGGCAGCTGGAGGGTAATAAGGCAATGGCGACCGATCAGTTCTATTGCAAGCAGTGCCACAAGAGGGAGTGCACGTATTATGAGATGCAGACGAGGTCTGCGGATGAGCCAATGACAATCTTCATCAGTTGTTTGAATTGTGGAAAGCAGTGGAGGCAGTAACGTCTCCGGTTTCTGATATTCTACGGTAAAAGTAGAGGGTGTATGGAATTTATAAGATCTCCTCTTCATGAAAAGAGGATTCTTATGCTTTTGCTGAAAAAGCAAATGTGTGGCCGCAGAGCCTATACAGAAAGTATAAAAGTCAAACCTTCCAGTAGGCAGCTCAATCTATATGAAAGACAATATACCAAACAAAACACGGAAGGCAAAAATTTCAATTCCAGCCACAGCCTCGTCCATTAAGCCTGGAGATAATTTTTACAAATATGTCAATGCTTCTTGGTTACGAAATGCCTCTATTCCACCTTATAGTACCTCATTTGGTGTGAGTGAGGAGGTTGAACTCATGATTGATTCACAACTTTCTGAAATTCTTAAAAGAGCCTACACCTTCTCTGAAAAGGGAAGCGAGGCGCATACAAAACGAGAGAAAATGATGGACTTAATTGGCCGATTTCTTCTGTCTGCGCTGCGACTTTCGAAACAGGCAAACTCTGTCTCTTTACTTAAGAAAAATACTAGAGCACTCATCTGCACGCGTGATTCGAGTGAAGTGGCCTATCAGATTGGCAACTTTAATCGGCAAGGTATTCCCACATTTTTCTCTGTAAGTATTCTTCACAAGGGCCCTTTTATTCTAATCTCACCTGGATCTCTCGGTCTACCTGATTCTTCCTATTACGACGCCACTGCGCCTGGTAAAAGTAGAACACTTCTTTCCTATGTTAATCTCTGTGAAGAGGTGGCTAACAAACTACACATTGAAAATTTCAGCGGAGGAGTCCAGGCCGAGACAGAAATGGCCCCTTATATAGACAATACTCAAGATGTATACATAGATCTTTCCAGCAAAGAGGCCCTGCGCTCTTTTCCAGGAATACCTTGGGCCTCTCTGTTTGAGGCATATGGCATTACAGAGTGGGAAAAACACACCCTTCGCATTTACAAAGAGAGCTGGCTAAAACAAGTAGAAAAATGGCTGAAGACGTGGCCCCTTGAAAAATGGACAACTCTTTTTACTCTCCATATGATTTTTCATGCACTTCCTGTTCTTCCTCATCCATTTAATACACTGCATTTTGAACTCTTTGGTAAGGCTCTACGAGGACAAGAAGAAAAACTCCCGCAGAAGGAACTTGCTTTGAACTTGTGCAAAACTCTCTTGCGTATTCCTCTTTCCTTTTTGTATAAGGAGGATTTCATCAATTCTTCTTTAAAAGAGGATGCTACACAATTTACAAATAATATTCAGACACACGCTGTAAATCATCTGAAAAAGGTGGATTGGTTGGAGGAGAAAACCAAGGCCCTGGCAATTGAAAAGGTGAAGAAAATGACATTTCAGATTTCTCATCCATCTGTCTTTCCAGAGATTGATGCGCCGTGTCTGATCACAGACAATTTTCTGGCGAATCTCTATTTGCTGGGAGAGATGAACACAAGGGTTTTAGTTAGACGTCTGGAACCAGATATAAAAGATATCTGGGATGAGGCGCCCTATGTGGTCAATGCCTATTATTTCAATGAGACAAACAAGTTTGTTCTTCCTGCAGGAACACTCCAATGGCCCTTTTATAAGAAGGGAGCTCTAGGATGGAATTATGGCGGATTAGGAGCTATCATAGGCCACGAAATGACGCACGCATTTGATACAGATGGTAAAGAATATACCGCGGAAGGGGAGAAAAGCCACTGGTGGAGTAAGAAGGACAATCGTAGATATAAGAAACGCACAGATTCACTTGTGAAGCTCTTTAGTGCGGGGCGAATCCTTGGTCATCCTGTGGATGGGGATTTGACCCTGTCTGAGAATCTGGCAGATCTAGGAGGCCTCGGAATTGCTCTTGATGCTCTAAACCAGGAACTTATCGGCTCTTCAGAGGCTACTAAGAAAAAGGAGTTGCGCGATTTCTTCATCTCCTATGCAGTTTCATGGAGAATTAAGGAACGGCCGCGGAAAGCCATACAAGGGCTTTTCATGGATGTTCATGCTCCTGCGGAACTGCGTGTGAACTATATTGTGAGTCAGTTTGATCTCTGGTATGAGCTCTTTGGAATTGTTACAGGAGATGATCTGTATGTGGCACCTGAAGACAGAATTATAGTGTTTTGACCTGCGCCTCTAAATGCGCCTTTACTCTATTAAGAATAAGAAGTTCAGCTTCACCCTGTTCTCTTTGTTTTTGTAGTTCGTAGAATTTCACCATATGGGCCGCAGTCAGGCTGCTGAGTCTCTCATAATAATCATCATCACTCTTCTTTGAAAAAAATATCTTTCTTTCTTCGATATTCTTTTCAATCAATATCGTGCTATGCGACATACGCAGAGTAGAAAAATGAAAATGTATTGTGCTGTGCTTCTTTTCTACAGCAAATGTGCTAGTGCTTATGTTTTCATAAGCGGATATGGTGCTCGGCCTGAATTCTTCGGGGATTGTGCTGAGATGTTCGTGAAACTTTGTTCTAAGATCTGATAATGTCTCGTATTTGATAACTGTGCTGGGCTTGTTACTTGTGCTGGGCCTGTGTGCGGTCATTTCGTTTAGCTTATGCATGGCCATTGTGCTGAGCATATCCATTTAGTAAGAGATTACTCTTTTTACTTATTGCTTAAGCGCAACCTTTTGCCGATTGAGGTCCTGCAGAAGAGATGTATAGCCCTGCATAGAACTTACAGTAGAGAGATGCATCGTGCTAATGGCTGCAGCAAGTTGAAACTCCGTAGAGGTGCTACGGAGAGACGTCATTGTTGAAACCATCTCACCTTTGAATGTGCTCTGATTAAGAGACACCGCGTTCATCTGTCCGATCACCGTGCTGAGATTTTGCGCCTTGTCCATTTTCTAAACTATAGATAGAAAAAATGACTTCAGTTTCCCGGGCTTTTACGACACTGGATGCTAAGACAAAGTTTGTTGCGGTAAAGTCTCTCTCCTATTCGAATGCCCCTGTTGGCCACAACTTACTTGTACCGTTTACGTATTCCAACCAGACGCTCGATATTTCACCGGTGCCTGGATTCGTTCCTTCAAATGGAGATGGTAGCTCCAGTGGGCAGGTTTGGAGAACGGTTCAGGTGTTCGGCACAACGGGCCCTGTTACGGATCTCGGCCCTACTTTCTTAGAGTGGTTCTACAACTTTGATGATGTTGATACGGGTTCTGTCTCTGTTTACACGCCTGCTACGATGATGAAGGTCCAGTATAACACTGCGGGCGGAAACTCAGGCAATGAGTATCTCAATGTTGACTATGGTTACGAGTCTGGTGCGACGGTTCCCCCGTCTGGCTCAGAGTTCATTTCTGGCTCAGCAGAGAGCAACTTTGACACGGTTTATATCTTCAAGACACCGCTTGTTCTTAAGTATAATAATGTTGGAACGCCCAGCTACGCCACGTTCTCATCGCTGTTCGCGCACCACCCGTATTAGTTAAAGCATAATGAGATCAGACAGGCGCCAATACTCAAAGGTGCCATCGGGCATCGGCCTCTTCAGAATGAACGGAAGACGGCGCTGCTCCAACTCAATCTTTGCAATGTCCAGGGTCTGCACAATGTGCTCTGGCACATCCACATAGGGGCGCGCCCCTTGTGCCAACTGATTTGCGCGAAAACCAAGAATCTTGGTCCTCTCGAAAATCGTCAGAAAGGGCTGAGAGCGATGCTCAGGATCCTTCGTAACAGAATCGGAGATAGCAACCTTCAGAGGAATCTTGGGTGCGACCGATTCGGCATAATCAAGAATAGATTCAGGGTGAAACTTGTAAAGAGTATCAAGAGGCTCAGGCACTGCATCGTCCTTTACACCCTCTTCAAGCACGGCGATCTCATCCTCTACATCAGCGACATCCTCAAACTCCTCTTCATTGATATCAGCCATTGTTCCTACTATAGGAACGGAATAATCTGTCTCCAATTTTACCTGTTGGGTAAATTTGACTTAAGCAATTCGCGCAAAGTAAGTATAGACTATGAGTGAACCTACGCTTGTATCAGATGAACTGCGGGTCTATGAGACCTTTGACGAGATGGGGCTACCTGACAACCTCCTCCGCGGCATTTATGCTCACGGTTTTGAGAAGCCGTCCATGATCCAGCGGAAGGCG
>Ga0208379_1000212_pt1 | contig 27288 bp, 20 predicted proteins | sample CryBogCBE02Aug07_FD_184559 | JGI IMG/M metagenome (GOLD analysis project Ga0208379, IMG submission 184559) | Freshwater microbial communities from Crystal Bog, Wisconsin, USA - CBE02Aug07 (SPAdes) | ecosystem: Environmental > Aquatic > Freshwater > Lake | place: Crystal Bog, Wisconsin, USA... | reverse complement strand
CACGGAGGTCTTGATTGAGTTATAAATGGCGGTAGCGCCAGCTATAAGCGTAAAAGGGTCCATTAAATCCGTCCTTGGGCAATCCTAAGAGCATTAACGATGTGGTCATCATGCATATTAAGCATAGGTTTAGTGGAGTTATCTAACTCTTTTTTGGCAGCCTTAAATAATTTATCCACTTCCGGAATACGGCCACCCGTTGCCCGCTTTGGACGGTCAACAAACCCGCCCTTTGCCTTGGTAATGTCGGGATTTGATGGGTCAAAATGACCACTATTGCCCGTGGCAGATTTGATTTGCCGTGGATCATAGACAGCTAAATTCTTAGCGCCCATTTCATGCACATAGAAACTGTCGTGGCCCAAATCCTTTATTATTTTTTGTTGTTGAGGGTCTTCAATAAAATCAAACCCGCCTCTGGTATGAATGTAATGATGCATTTGGTCCGCCTCTTCAGGGGACCATCCGGGCTGCCTTTTAACAACCTCTGACATCAATGCGCTTACATGATCAGGATTTTCGTAATCCCAAGGATTCTTGGCTGAAACATGTACAGGCATTATATTTTGCGCTGATTCGCCGGGGTAATTGCCTTCTATGTGACTGCTATCCCTGTCATGGGCAAAGACTCCTGCAATTTCAGGATTAGGCGAAACAAAATGGAACCGTTGCGGGCGGAAAAGAGGATGCGACCTACCCTGACCAAACACGTCAAAGTTTTTGTTTGTGCCGTGGTAAAATACCCTTGGATTGCCTTTTTCATCCTTAATTGGCTTGAAGGCTTCTAAATTCTTTTGTCTTTTAGGATCATTGTGGGGAATAAATCCATCAGCATCATTATCTACCCGACCACCTTCTTTGCGTTGTTGAGGCTGCTGGTTATTGGCAGCAACAGCAGCACGGCGGTAAAAGTTAATGGTAGCCTTGTCGGTAAAGTCCAACAATGCTTTAACTTTTTGCCAGCTTGTTTTTGCTTCTTTATGGGTTGCAATATCCCTTGCAAGCTGCATTGCAAACTGAGGGTCTTTGCTATTAAACATTTGAAGCATTTTTAATGCTCTACGGTCAGCAAAAACCTGACGTATATAACCTAACCCGCCACTAAGGGCAGTTATTGTGCCTAATTCTGGGCTGAATGCACCACGGTAAGCCGTATGCAACATAACGTCGAATAAACTCCTGTCGCCCATTCCCAAAATTCTACCAAGGAATGTACGCGACTCAGGAGTACTCATTAAAATATTGTTTACATGCTCTTTCTTGAATGCTTGGGCAACATCCAAAGCATTGCTAAACCGCTCATAGTTGCTTGGACCCACCTGAGCAGGTGCGCCTTTTGGGCGGAAATTAAGGATTTCTTGTAGCAATTGGCGGTTATCCGCATTTTGCAACACCTTGTTCCAGTTTTTGTAACCCTGCTGCCCTTGCCCAAGGGTTTCTTTAATCTGGTGCAAAACACCTGCTTGGTACAATCCTTTTTCTACATCGTCTAAATTATTCCAGCGGCCAAGAAAAGCCCGTCTTTTTGATGGATTTGTTTGATACGCCCCATCAGAAATAAAATTCATTCCAGCCGTAATTGCGTTGCCTTGGCTACGAATGTCGCCATGAGCATCTTTGGCCGCCTGTAACTCATTGGGCAGCCCTTTTTGGGTAAAATATTGATCAATGCCTTCCTTAATTTTTTTGGCATTTAACTGCATTGTTTCATCGTTGGACTGATACAATTTTCTTTGTAATATATCCAAAAATTCTAAAGGAGCGCCCTTTACCGTTCCATTATCTCCAACATAACCAAAATTTTTATACGTTCCATTCTGATCTTTTGTTAAAAATGTAACGGGGTTTTCTCCACGATTCTCCAATCGTGAATTGTATAATTCCTGAGCATCAAAAATTAAATCTGGATTTTTTTGCCCAACTTTTGTCAATTTATCAAAAATAAGATCGTTATTAACGGCTTTGTGGTCATCATAGGTTGGTTGAACCAAACGGTCCCATGCGCCGTCTTTGACTTCATCCGCAACGCTGCGAAGTTTGTTCGCTGTCGGAGCCTCAGTAATATCGGCTGGAAGGCCATTAACTAAACGATGGGCATTTAAAGCATTAACGGATGCTTCATCCTGCATATCATTCAATATTCTTGTTGCCGTCATATCCGCCGTATCAGAGGCACGACCAACATTGCCAACCAATTTTTGCACTTCGGCGCGGACTTTTGGATTTTCCAACGACGAATTTTTAATAAATGCCCGCACAATGTCCGACGGTGAATCAGACAATGCTGAAGCACTTGTAATAATTGAATCGGATGGGCGAACACCATCACGCATTTCTTGTTCAACAATCGCCTTAATATTGTCCTCTGAAAGCCCGCCCAATACGCCAAGTTTGCTTAATCGTGAACCTTCGCTGACAAGTTTATCATATGCCGCCATGTTGCCGGATTTTAGACCAACAGCCCCTAAAGCCTGATCGCTAACACCCAAGGCGGAGCCAACGGAACCTAATGGACGTGAAAGCGTTTTCTCTGCGGCAAACGGCGAAACCAAAGCGCCACCTATACGGGCGATGCCTTCATAAGGTGTGCCTTCGGTAGCCTGTCCCGCAGCTTCAGAACCTGCTCCAGCGATAGCCGCCGTACCAAGCTTCTTAATAGCGGAACCTTCGCCGCCAAGGATAGTCGGGACAAATTCACCAATGGTATGAGCATATGCGCCACCACGGCTTTCAGGTTCATAACTAGCCCCCGGCAAATACTTCTTGGCGGCAGCTTCCGTCACTTCACTGCTAGGCAATGGGCCGACCCAACCACGGTTAGGAGATTGGCGGGCCTCTTCTACGGCTTTCCAGTCTTCGTCAGCGGTTCCTTCCGGCAGATAGCCGTAATTCTCTAACGCCTTCTTGCCGTAATATGTACCTTCTTCTTTTAAATAACGTCCAGCACGGGCGATATCGCCGGGTAGGCCAACAATTTGAGCAGCGCCCAATTCAATGCCGGAACCAAGACCTTTTGCAACATCAGATGCAGTCGTATCTTTATACTGTTTGGTTTTTGTTTCTTGTTCTTTTTGTTGTCTTTGGGCAGTTACGCCAGATGGCTCGTCCAAAGAAAATGAACTTGCAATATTATCAGGGGCTTTTTCCGGCGCAGCACCAGCGCCTCCAGAAGGCGCTTTGCCCTGTGAGGCTACGTGGCTGTCTAATGAAAACGAACCCAATAAATCTTGATTATCCATTTTATTCTCCAGCGCCGAAGACCGAAGACATATTCTTCATACCAGTCAAATCATACGATATTTTGTCAAATTGTTCTGGCGTCAAGAAACCATTTTGGAACATAGAAATTGGTGTTTCATAACGGCCAGTTTCTGGATTCTTTATCCATGCACCATCAGGCTTGCCACCTTCCTTCTGGTGGGCATTCATTAGTTTGTAAATAGCATTTTGAACTTTGACTTGGTTCTGACGTGGATTGACCGCATAGAAATGACCTGTCATGTCGCGGTCCTGACCGTCAGACTCCGCCGCCAATTTAGCAATCGTATTGGCATACATTTGTTTCGTATGCGCTGCGGTAAATTGGTTAGCGGCCAGCTTCTGCATTGTTGGAAGATTCAAACCAATGCTAGGCAAGGAAGCGGCGGTTGTTTCAAGCCACTTAGCTGCACGGCTTTCAGACGTTTGATTTGCGGCGGCAGTCGCGAACTTATTCATAATATCCACAGCCGACATTGAATCTGTCAAACCAAGATCAATACCAACAGCCCTTGCAGCATCATTTAAACCAGCAATTGCGGCATAACGAGCCTTACCCGTTAAACCCGGAGAAAGAGGTCCACCCTGTGGCATAACATGAATTGCATCCATAACTTCTTTATAAGGAACGATATTATCCGCAGCAGCACGGGCATCTTGTCTTGCCGCCTGAACTTCAGCTTGAGATAATTCATAATTCTTTTTCGCCAACTCAGTTTGCATGGGCATAGCTGCCTTTGCCTGATGGGCAAGCATCGTTATATTAGCAGCAGCGGTTTGTTGCGCCTGTGGATTGTCGGAGAAATCAGGCACATAGGTTTCGCCGCTATATGGCTGTTTCATTACAATCTGTGCGGTTTTTCCGCCAACGCCACCAGCGCCGCCCTGAACGTTTGTCCCGCCAGCTTGACCATCTGCGCCTTGAATACCAGTAAGAATGATTGGGTCGTCCGGAGTGCCTGTGCCAGAAACAATAGAATACCCAAGGCCCATTGGCTGAATGCGTTCTTTGGCTGTTCTTGCACCAGCTTCAATGCCCTGCGACCGTTGAAGCGCAGACTCAGATTCATTCCGCATCGTGGCACGTTGCTGATCCTGCTGTGCAAGGATTGTATTGGCGTAGTCGTGCCCTGCACGGGCAAGGTTAGAACCAAAATCACCGCCAGCAAGCAAGTTAGCACCGAAATTTAATGCAGCTATTTGACGCATATCGGCAGGAGGCGGTGCGTTGTACCATTCTTTAATGCCGGGGGCGACATCACGTTGCCGTGCAATAGGCGTTGCCGATGCGGCTGGTGTGGCCTCTTGACCTTTGTCAGCAACATTATCTGCGCCTTGATCCACAGCAAATGATTTGGCAGGATCAATCGGCTGAGTTTTTTCGTATGGCTTGGTATACGTTCCCGATGCCTTCCTTAATTCTGCCGCTTTTGCAGGAGCGGCATCATACGGTCCAGCATTTTCCATAGAACGATACTTTGGAGCAACGTAATTTGGGTCAGGAACATATTGTGGTTCTGTAGCAGCTTTAACCACCTCTTCAGCCTTTGGTGCAATATATTCATCAGCACTTTTTACTGCGCTTGAAATGGTGCTACCTAGCTGTTGCAAAGGTGTTTTAAATTTGCTTTCAACAACAGGCGCTGTGGCCGTTGTTAGCTTGTTTTTTGAAACCTGTGCATTGTCGTCTGGCTCATCCCAACTATGGACAACTGGCGTTTCATCAGCAGAAATGCCAACGCCTGTTTGAGCATGGATACGTCCACCTTTAGCGGAAGGAAGAACGCCTTTTGCTGCTAACGCTTCAAGTTGTGGATTCAAAACACCAGCGCCAGAACCCGCATAATCAGATGCCGTTTGAGCAATATCTTCGCTTGTAGGCATGCCATATTGCATATGGAATGCAGCATAACCACCATCTGCATAATGGTGTTTATGATGGGCATGGATTAACCCGCCACGGGCATTGTTGCCACCGCCACCTTCGCCGCCACTATCTTCATGCTCTGCAACAGATGGGCCAATACCACGGCCACCCAACGAACTGCCGGATTCATTCGAACTATTATCAGTTTCTGAAACAGTACGATCCAATGAATTATTGTCAAACATCCCGCCTTGGCCTGTAGCAGAAGTAGACGGTGCAGCACCACCAAACAACCCACCAGCCGTAGTTGATGAATTTTGAGAAGGCGATGGGGTCGCGTTATTGTCAAAAAACCCTGTTGGTCCAGTCGCGGATGTCGACGGAGATATTTTGTCCCCCGCTAACCCAAGGCCATATCCGGCATTACCAATACCGCCTTGGTCAGTAAGGCCAGAAACACCAGACACGCCACTTGCAAGAACGCCTTTTGATGCAGCATCCGCAACGGCATTGGCTGCATTTTCGCGTTGCTGTACATTTTCAGGTTGATTGGAAAGGCTTGGCGCTTCTAATGTGCGGGTTGGTATATCCAAACCTTTTTCATTAGCAGCCCGCATACTTGCAATAAAATCACGGGAAACACGGTCATATACTGATCTTGCAGTGTCAGAAATATTGTATTTGTTACCAGTGACAGCGGCCAACGCTTTGTCTTCGTCTTGAACTGTTTTTAACGCATCAAAAATAGTGCTGTTTGGATTTTTAATAATTGCCGCAGCGCCAGCTAAACCAAATTGGTGCGCTAGAGAAAGGTTTTCAGCAGTAGCGGGAATGCCTCTTGCTTCAAGGCCAGCGGCATTTTGTTGCCCAAGAGTTGCTGCACCATATGCAGAGGACACAACATCACGTGGGTCGACGCCCATTGAAGCCGCCGTTCCTTTTGTAAATTGAGCAAGCCCTTGTGCGCTAGATTCTCTGCTTGTTGCGTCCGGATTAAATCCGCTTTCTTTATACAATTGACCACCAAGATAACCTGCTGGCAAACCATAAGCAGCATTTAAATCGCCAAGGTTAATAGTTTTGCCAGATGAGTCAAGTTTTGAACCCGCTAAATCGGCAGATGGTCCGGTGTTTTGATCCAAGGCGGATGTTGAAGCAGGAATCCCGCTGTATCCACCATAATTATTTACTATTTGGTCAGAAGCCGGATCATATGCGACATACCCGGTTTTTGCCATTTCTGGCCCCATCGAAGACACAACGCCCGTATAATTTGGATCATAAGGCGTTTTATTTACATTGGTTGTTCCCTGCAACGCTGCTGCAATTCCACTCAATAAACCACCTAATGGACCGCCAGAATTAAACGCTGAACCCGGACCACCACCAGCATCATAAGGGCCATAACCACCGCCGCCTACAGGGCCGTTGCTACTTGTGTAATCAGGGGAATACGCGGCATTGCGAGCAGTTACCCCCCCTTGATCTTGACCACCATGCCCGCCAGTTGCGGCAGCAACAACTCCCGGAGCGGAAGATGTGGTGGCCGTTGTGGCAGTTGGAGATGTCGCGGCGGCTGGCGTCGTGGCTTTCCAAGGAGGTGTAGCGCCTTGGAATGATTGTTGATATTTACGATACAATTGTTGCAGAACATCATACGGAGCGCCCGCAGCGACTGCATCATTATAATCATTGTATGCTTGAGTTACGGGGCTAATTTGAACCGAACCCGCATCTGCATAAGCAGCACGACCGCCAGACGCCCTATCAACGCGACCGCCATCTTTTAAGCCAAAGAGACTTCCAAAGCCGGAAGTAAGCGCACCAATGCCAGCCGACGCCGCAGAATATGGATTGGAAGCAGAAACTGCGCCGGGATTGGAAAGACCACCAAGAATGGATAAGCCACCCAACAAGCCACCAGCGTTACTGACCGTAGGCGAATAACCAGTTGTCGTCCCACCCAATGCCGGGGCAGCACCAGATGCCAAGCCAGCGTAGTAGCTGAGTTGTTGGTAAGGAAATGCTTGTTGGTTCATGTATTGCTGATAAGCAGTCGATAGACCAGCCTGTTGCTGTTGCTGTTCTGCCGTACCGTATCCGTACTGAGCCTGAGCCTGTTGCAAGGCGGCTTGCTGACCCTGTGTGCCAAGGTTTGCAAGGTTAAGACCTGCATTGGTCATCAAGTTACGATTTTGCAACTGAGTAGCAAGGTCTGTTTGCTGTTGCTGGTTAAACTGGCCCTGAGCCTGTGAGTAACCTTGCCCAAGAAGGTTAGCAATTGTTGCATTGTTTGCTAGACCTTGTTGGCGGGCCAATTCGGCCTGAGCAATACCAGCACGGTCGCCACCAAATGCGCCCCGTTGGATCGCATTGCCCAGCACTTGTTGCTGTTGTTGGGCATTGGTTTGGTTAATATTGGCAACAGCAGAACCCACTACATCATTAAGATATGGATTCATGTATTGATTAACAGCGTTCTGCGAAAACTGTTGCATCTGCAATGGGCTAGCCGCAGCACCTACCAAATTAGTTGCAGCAGCAAAATTAGGTTGCGTATAACCTTGCAACCCAGCGATTGATTGCCCAGCCTGAGCTTGATTGGGCGTCATGGGGGCTAACAACCCGGCGTTATATTGCGAGTATTGCGCTGAAGTGTCAGGCGTATATTGCGGATATGGTTGATTAGACTGCGTTGCTGCGCGGCCAAGAATGTCCGTTAAAGCATTCTGTACGGCTTGCGGCGCTTGATATGTCGTCGAAGCCTGTGAACCAAACAACCCGCTGCATAATGAACCCATAGCCCTAAATCCTACTGTACGTGGTTATCAGGTTTTTCATTTACGTGATTGTAAATGAAGAACGCACCAGCTTTACTCATTTGACGTTCCAACAGTTTAATTTTTGCTTCTGTCCGAACGTTAGAAACAATACCCATCAAAAGGGGGATGCCCACCTGATCAGAGTAGTTTTTGGCAAAAGAAATTAACGATTTTGCCCTTGTAGAACGACGATATTTAGGCGCAACAAAGTTAAAAACGTCGTTTAAGCACCAAGTCTTAGCGTACCAAAGCTTGTCAATAACAAGGCAAACAGCCGCCTCCAAACCTTCTTCACCGTCGATAACGCCAATGATGCCATTTTTGCCACTTAATACGTTGGTTACCATGTCCCGAACGGCATCATAGTCCATTTCAAATAGACCATTTTCTTCATGCATTAAAGCAAGAAGAACCATAATATCATCAGCATCTTTAAGAGTAGCTAATCTGACGGGATAATCCATCAATCTCTCCTTGGTCCCGGCAATTTGCTAAGAGTTTTAACAAGGTGCTTACGGACGCCTTTTACGAAATTGTCCAGATAATCATGTCCTCTTTCCATATCGCCATTACCCAATCTCTTAACATCATCAGGGTGAATGACGTATTCGCCGCCAGCAGCAACGATAGGAACTGGGCGGTATTTGCCCGACATTACAGGGCCGCCATCAGCTTTTTGAGCAGCGTTAATTTGCCCTAAATTTTGAGTGTTAAACATTTTTTGCATAGAGCCATACTCATCCAAGCTAGGCTTAGGCAAAGCTGAGAATTGCGGGGTTTTTGCACCAACACCAAATGGGCCACTGCTAAACATATTGTTGATCAGCTTAGTACCAGCAAGCGTATTGCCTTCGCCCAATCCGGAAACAATATCTGCTGGTAACACATATGAACCTTCAAGCACGTTCATAGGAATATGGTCAGTACGCCCACCAACTGCCATAGTAATAGGACCAACATGGCAAGGGGTCGCCTTTTCACGGGCAATTTTATCAGCCTGTCCAGCCGCTCCGCCAGAAGCCATTTCAGGCGTGTATGTAAGTGGGTTTTTGCCCGGTGTCTCATATGCACCCCGAATAAATCTTTCCCCGCCAGACATATCCGCAGGTTCCCAAATACGTGCAATATAATCAGGATTAAGTTTGCTGGTATCTGCGCCTACACCAAGACGGCGCATTTGACCGCCACCATGTTCTTCGTTTGGCTCAGTATAATAGATAGCTTGCTGTAATTTGCGGCCCGGAAACAATTTACGGGCCTCGCCCAAAGAACCCGGACGCATATCGTTGGGATCATTGTTAAGAAATTCACCCGTATCACCAGCTTCTTTAGATGCGGGTAAATCAGGTTGGCTTTGAGATTGTGCCGACATGTGGGCGCGACCCTTAGATGCGGCGGCATCTTTGGGGATAATAGGCGATGTCATATGCGCCCGACCCGTGGATGGAATCATGCCACTGGTAATTAAAGGAGCGTTGTCGGAACCTCCACCCTCATCCGGACGTGGGCGATAAGGACGTGCAGATGGGTCTAACGCCCTCACAGCCCGTGGATCAGAAAGCTGCGACCCGCCGGATGGCTGTGTTGTTTCCGTTCCATCGTCATCCAAACCAAGCATTGTGCGCTGCAACGGATCAGTAACCTGTTGCGACGACCTACCTGTTGCAAAAGACGGCATAGGCACATTTGTCTCTGGCGGCGTATACATTGGTGGGCGGGACTGACGCTGCGGGTAAACAGGCATAGTCGAGGCATCGCCTACACTGGGCTGGTCAGAAAATATTTGTCTATCTGGATATTGTTGCGTGGACTCATAAGGACCAGCGCCGTAACCCCTTGAACCATATGTTTGGTTAATATTTCTATTAATTTTTACTGCGTTTGCAGGAGAGTAACCAGAAAAATCTAATCCAACACCATAATTTTCATTAGGCGGCGATATTCTTCCATATGGCCCAAATCCGGCTTGAGCCGCACCCGGATGGTCAGGATACCGTTGTATCCGATTAGGATTGCGGGGCGATGGCGGGAAACCTAAAGCACTGAATGCAGAATTGTAAAAATCCTGCATACCCTGTGGCGGGACAAGGGTAGACGTATCCGCCTGTTTTGCAGGGCCATTCATGCCTAATTGGGCAAAAATCTTTTGATACAGCTTAGGGAGCGACGGCAGGTATGAGCCTCCGTTGGTTGGATCGTCTTCATTGCCGTACATGTCGCTCATCGTAGCCTCCGTAATTCCATAGAATTACACTAAAATTTAAAATTTCGATAGTCCTGTTAGGTATATGTCAAGGAAACAATTGACCCCGTTCCCGTCACAATTGTAAGCCCCGTCGCAAACGGTATCTGTATTTGGTATATACCAATCCCCAAAGAAGACGGGATAGCGTAAATCCTGTTACCCGTCAGTGAACCGGAATTATTGGTATCGTAAATGTAACCAGTCGTAGAACCTGCGGCTATGACGGAAATTGTCGCCAACCAGCCGGATGAAGATTTTATCACCTGAGTGGTAGCGGCTGCTATTTCTTTGGTGTTTTTGGAACCGTAGTATCCCGTCCGCAAACCGTCGTAGTTTGCTATGGAGTTAAGGGCTACAACACCATTTTTCTGTGCTGACAAAATATCGTCTAAGGATGCCATTAGTATTTCCCATCCGCACTTGCGCGGTAGCGTATGCCGCCAAGCCGCCAGAATGTGCCTACGTCTTGTGATGAAATATTAACCGCAATCAAACGCGCCCTGATACGGCAAGAAATATATTCCGTTGCCTGTGTCATTGGAAATGTGGCGGAAAACACGGAATTGCTTGGGAACCCTGAATACGATCCAGTCGTAACCGTCGCATCGCCCGGATAGTTGGTCCAGTACAAAGTTACGTACACGGTAGCGTTTTGGTTGCCAGAATACGTACCCCATTTCATGTCAGGCCAAATCTGGTCCACAAACATGATCTGGTCGCCTTCAGCAATGCTGAAGAAGCCCGTTTGCATGGAGGATGCCATAGCGGTCGTGGTGTTACCAACCGCCGCGTCATTACCTATTTCGTGCTGATATAAGTAGTTATCAGTGCCAGCACCAATGGGAGGCCCAAGGACAGATTGATCAATCCAAGCAGAACGACCCAAAGAGCCAAAGTCCCATTGGTTGAGAACCGTATTGTATTTAACATAGGAATCATTTTCTCCGTTTCCGTTTGCGGAAGGGTAGAACCACATGATTTCGTTAAACTGTGAATTAGGGGCGCAACGGATATGCTGTGTATAAGGGATGCCATTGCCATCATTTCCTGATTTTAAATTTTGGAAAATAACGTCCCAGACAGGGCAAGGCAGCGGCTTAGGGCCGTCACCAGCATTAACAAAGAACTGTTTCTGGGACATCCAATAGATGACGTTACCCAATTGACCGACGCATTTACGGCTGATTGCACCACAGTTGGAGCCGATTTTGTTGAATCCGTACACCAATGGCGCACCGATATACTGCATGGACCAAAGGTCTAAGTCAGTCCAAATTAAACCCTGTTGCGGACCCTGCAAGCACGTAACAATCTTGGAACCCTGCGGAATACGGTAAGAACCCGCCTGATTAGTGGCTGTTCCTATCCACACAGAACTATCGCCCACATCAGACCAGCGGATCAATAATGGATCAGGTTGCAAGGTAAACGAAGACCCCCAAGCAACAACCTGCCGCTGTGGCATCGCCACAAAGCATCCGTCATTAACCAATGGTGCTTGTCCACCAACGATCTGAGCGTTTTGCAACGCCCCAGAAGGGGACCAAAAATAAATAGCGCCGCCCGTAGGATTGGCAATTAAATTTTCGCCAAAGTTGTCCAAAGACCAGTCTGTTGCTGTAATAGCCGTACCGGGTACGGATGGTTGTGTAGTTCCAAGACCGAACCCGCCTGTACCAAATCCACCAACACCAAAACCTGTTCCCGTAGGTTGCGGGCCAATTGCGATATAAAAATTGGAATTTATGTTACCGCTATTAATAGATGTCGGGCCAGCAGTTGATGTGGCGCTGTTCGCGGCGGAAAAAGTAAATGTGTTCGCATTTGTTACGGAAGCAACAATATACAAACCAAACAAAGTTAACCCACCAACGGTGGTAGAAACACCAACATAAAATTGCGACCCTACGGAGTACCCGTGGTTATTTAACACTGCGGTTACAATGGAAGAGCCACTGATCGTTGAAAAGGTATAGGATGCGCCCCCATTGGTTACCGTGGATGTGGCGGGGGATGCTGCGGTAATTGTATATTGAGTACCAGATGCGGTTTGAAGCAGATAAGACCCCGTAAGGACTATGCCACCTACCGCCACCGGAGTAACGTAATTTACGTAATCCAGAACCGAAGCAGTTATGTTGGAATCAATGACCGTAACGGTTGTCGATCCCGAAACCGTGGAAAAATTAGGGGCGGTATTGGTTACAGATGTCTGCGGGGTGATATTAACGTTATTATTCCCAGTCAAAACGTTAAGGGATGATTGCGCCCCTACGGCCAAATGGTTGACCGCGTTAAGGTCCGCCCAGCCTTTTAACGCCCGAATCGTAGAAGAATAGGCGGTGTTAAAATATGTGACCCATCCGCCCAGCTTCTGAACAAGGCCAAGGTTATTGCGGTCCGGCATGAACCGGACAAGATTTGTGGAAGAAAGAGCCGCCTCATTGAGGGTCGGCGTCTTAATTACATCAACACCCGGAATTAATTTAAGTGTTGCGTGGGCCATCGCTTACCCCCTTGGCGGTGTAGCAATAGGCGAAGGAGATTGCGAACCCCATGCGGAAGATTGAAATTTTTTTCGATACTCCTCTACCATCGCACCTTTAAGAAGCGTTTGGTACTGCTGTTCCCAATTGATAGGCATCTGCGGATCAGCGCCAGTCGTGGAGAAGTTACGCTGAAACCCGCCCACGTAAACCATGCTGGCGGCTATAAATAGGTCCGGTAGATAAGTGGAAATAAACGTAGTCGTATTGGTCGCCGACAGGGACGACGCATGAATCGTCCCCGTCAACGTCAGTGGATAAGATGAGTTAGGATACGGCCCAAGGAGAATATACTGGCTTGTATTTCCAGTCGTGGCCGAATCGCCTCCATAAACAGCGAAGACACTTGGAACTCCTGCACTTGCCGTGCTGTTGAATACGTTTTGAATGTACTCCTTAGCCACGGGGGCCAAGGGAGTCAAAACCCCGTTATTGTTAACTTGAATCGTCTGAAGCGTAATAAACGCCGCAGTTGGTATCGTTAGGATATTTACGTTTTGAGTCGTAGAAAACGAAGTGTTATCATAAACTTGAGCGGACAAAAAATCCAGATCACGTTGCATCCGCAGTTCCGCGTAAGAAATTGCTTGGGGCAAAATGATCTGGAAATTAGTGTCAGTTGTAGGGACAACCGCCAAGGTGGCGATCTGTTGAACATATGACGAATATGTAAGGCCAGTTGTCATAAGTCATCCTTATTGGGCGGGCTGCTCTTCCGTTGGCGCAGCTTCAACAGGTGCTGGGGCGGGAACAACAGCAGATTCAATCTGTGGTTTTGCTTGACCATGAAGAAGCTGGATCAAATCAGCTACTTCCGCATAAACGCCAGCACCAAGATGCTTCAATACGGTGTTAACGTGGGCTACGGTCAACTTTAGTTCAAGTTCAAGATTTTCCATTATGTTCTCCTAAAATGGTGGTTTTTGAGGCTGTACTTGTGGTGTAGATATCTGGTTAATTTGAGCGGCAATAGCTGCTTCAACCCCCGTTATACTGATAGATTGTGATACCCATTGGAACGCCATTTCCTGTGTAATGTCCGCATATGGAACAAATTCCGCAGGATTTGGTGTTCCTAATTGTACTGTACCAGAACTTGATGAGGTAACCAAGCCATTCGTACCTGTGCAAACCCAATTAATGGCCGTAACCACATTGGTCAGGCCATCAGAGGATGGGTTTACGACAAATTGAGGAAACTCCCACGTATATTGCATTAAGCATACCCTACCAATCCGGCCAAAACGGTATAGGTATTGGATGCCGTTTTAATAATTGCAAAAGTGTAAATATCCAATGCACTTGCGTTGCCAGACCCCGGAGCAACCAAATTTTGCCACTTAGGCGTGATAGACGTGCCATCTATGGTAAATGCGGATGCATAATAAGGCGTGGATCCATTGGTATTGATAAACACACAAGTTAGCGCCTGACCCGTAGCCAATATGGAATTAAATGTATTTGACCCGTTACCACGGAAATTTAATGTAAAATTGCCACTGGCATTTGTTGTGTAATACAATACAGACTGCGTAAGAACGTCAAAGTTGATTGTTCCGGTCGCAGACGTTGCGGTAATAGTTGCAGGTTCAGCCGCATTTTGTATAATGGCCGCCAAGGTAGATGCCGAACCACTTAATGTAGCGGTGGCATTGAAGGCTGATGTTCCATTAAAGGTGGACGTGCCGCCAACAACCAGATTGCCTGTAAGGGTAAGAGCCGTAACAGAATTAATAATTCCATCATCCGCCTTCTTAATATTGGTTCCATCTGAATAAAGTAAAATGCTAAATCCTTGTGGCGGTGCAACCGTAGTACCCGCTGCTGCATTACTGCCGTTATTTGACCCAACCGTTACCGTATAAGCACCCGATGTGCTATTGGTAACAACCCACATACCAGCCACATTTTGCGGGAAAAGAACCGTTTGGTTGGCCGCCAACGAACCCGTTAAATTAATCCGCATAGCCTGAGATGTGGACCCGGCTGCTGTAGCACTGGGTGCTGCAATTAAGGTATAAGTGGGCGTTCCGCTGGTGCTGACAGATACGCTTGTCGTGTTGCCAAACATCTGGTCAAGGATGGTGGCATTATAGTTAAGCGGCTGATCCCACGTCGGGGACGTGCTGTTATACGCTGGTTCGTTTAAAGCAAGATTGGTTGTAATACTCATGGTTTATCCACCTTTTGCTCCAAACGATCCCAAATTTTGTTTAACATCATTTCAATGCGATTTAAATGAGCAGTTAAATCATCTTTGCTGACGTATTTTGTTGGCAAATCAACCCGCAAATCATTCAACATTTGACGGTCTTTTTTGGCATCCGCAATGATTTGGGCATAAAAATACCCTACACAAGCAAACCCCGCCGTAATGAGAATATCAACAATTTGCTGCCAGTCTAACGTCATAATTGCACCACAGGCCAAGTAAATGAGGAAACCACCGTAATTAATTCTTCAACAGTTGTAGCATTGGATATTGCCGTCCGATTGGCAAGCGCATCAGCCCTAACCGCAGCACGGTAAGTCGTGGTGGCATCAGGAACCGCCACATTGGTTTCTGCTTTACGAACAATCATCCAATCCGTGGGGAACAACAGGCTATATGCCGTTTGATCCACTTGAGCGGTAAAGGTCGCCTTTAATTGCGTCAGGTCTTTTGGCGACGTTGTATATGTCCCGTCCATGTTTTCTTGAACCCAGTAGAAACGGTCGTCTGGGCGTGGACCCCACGTAATTTCAACAATACCCAGTGCTTCACGCATTTCAGGCGTGGATTCCCGCAGCCAATTTGGAGGATAGTTTGTATCCTCTATGGTAAAGGGCTGATCTATGTTAAGGCGTTGTCCGTTATGAAGAAACATTAAAATGCCCTTTCTAAAGCACGTTCGTCAGACCATCCCCGCCGGACACGATCCTGAATAGTAGGATAAGGTATCCCAGTTTCTTTCGCCCAATCCATCATACACATGGTTTTGCCATTTTTGGATAAAAACTTGTTTTGACGTGTATTACGGGATTGTTCAGCAACGGTGGCCCAACGGCAATTATCTTTGATGTAACCTTTGTTGTTATCAATGCGTTCTAAGGTGCATCCTTCTGGACGTTCACCCATGTCAGCAAGAAAACCTTCAAAAGTTAGCCATTCTTGGCAAATTGTAATGCCACGACCACCATAATTTTTGTAAGCTGCCGTCTTTGGATTAAGGCATCTTGCTTTCATGCCTTGCCATGTTTCATAGGTTGGCGTTCCAACCGCACCATGCGTTTCATTTTTGGCAGCAATCATTTCTGATCGCAAGCACCCGCAAGATTTAATATGCCCAGTACGGACTTCTGACCCACTGGCTTCTTTTGTGTTGCCGCAATCGCATTGAAATAAGTAAATTTTACCCCTGTTGCCCAAACCAATTTCTTGGATGGCAGTCAAGCGGTTAAATTTTATTCCAATCATTGGTTTTACTGAAGCCATGTCAGCGCCCTCTACTATAATTAAAGGGGTTCTCCGCAAAACAAGCGTACACATAAGTTCCGCCAGAAGCATTAAAATCTGCATTGGTTGTTCTAAGTTTAAATCCGTTTGATAGGAAATCAATTGGATATGGCGATGCTTCTGCGGCTGATTGATTGGGAGAAAGAACGTCATTCATGACATTATAAGTATCTCTGCTGGTATCCCAAATATTCCAAGAACCTGTAGAATCAGTTCTCTTAAACATCACCCAACGCGGTCTAAATCCGGTATAACAGAAAGGCCCGTCAGTTGAGCCGTTTCCACTTATGCTACCAAATGCACTGTAGCCAGCTACAGCGGCCCAACAGTAGGCGACCATAGAATTGGTAGATCCGTTTGTATCTGAACTTGTTCCAACACTAAATACGGAAGATGTAGGTAACGTAGAATTAAATTGACCAGAATTAGTTGCTTGAGCATTAGTTAAATTCAAATAAACAACATAATTGGCTCCCGATAAACCAGTATGCCATGTTGCCCAATTGGTGGCCGACGCGCTTCTATTTTTTACAATTACCATGCTTGGAGCAACACCAAGCCCATGCCCCACGGTGGCATTTGCACCGGTTCCGGTGTAACTAACGATAGAAAACCCTGCGGTCGTGTTAGCCGACACGGTGGACGTGATGCTGCCATTGGTGTTGGAGACGCCGCCCCCGCCGCCGCCTTTCCACATCCAACCAACATAAGATTGGTTAGACGAATAATTGGTGCCGTAAGTAAATCCGTTTGAATTAAACGACGTTATGTTTTGGGCGTTAGAGCCTTCTGCATTGGTCAGATTTGAATATAAAATCTTTGATCCGCCTCTTACTGAATCACTTAATGAGTGGTCTTCAGCGGCAGTTCTGTCTTTTGTCCAAACAAAATCAGGTTGGAATGTGGTGCCAATGGTATTGTTTGTGCCATTGTTGACTGTTCCACCCGCAGTTGAACCCGTATAGGTCGTAGCCGCCATATACTGCGCCCCGTTTGCAATGGTAGGCGTAGGCAGGTTGTAGGTGTTCAGTGCATTGAAGCCCGTTGGCGGGGTGTAGGTGAATGGCTGTTGGCCGAAATTCACGTTTAATGTTGTTGTTGCTCCAGTACCACCACCACCACGAACAAATGCGTACCAAGTAGAGCCAGATGTTAAGTTTGTAAATTGAGCATTTGTTCCTGTTGAAGGCACTCCGCTTTCTGACCATGTGCCATTCTTGCCAATCCAAATTTTTAACGCATTCAAATCAACAGCAATCATCATCACATCGTTGTTTGCCGCCGCCGCAAAAATTTGCGTTGCAGTTGCACCATTTTTCTTCGTAATGTTTGGAATCCCATTGTTAAATTGGAATCCCCAACAATTTGCATCACCATCTGGATTGCCGCTGTACAAGTTAAATGAACTATTTGCAAAACCCCCCATAGCATCAGATGTTCCAGCAGATTGAATCCATTCATAATACCATTTGCCAGAAGTCAAACCAATAGAACCAAGTCGTGTTTGTTGTCCTGTACTATTTCCAGTAGACGCATATTGCAAATTACCGTTTGCAGTTCCAGTTGTTGAACTTGCAGTAATTCCCAAAGGATTCAATGTAGCATAATTCGCCACCGACGCAGACGTAACCGTAGGGCTATCCGTCATGCTGTCGTAGGTGCTACCTGCCGTCAGGGAGATGTTGTTAGGCGTCCAGTTGTTGCCATTGCCTGAAGAGTCAGCGACAAGCGTAGTCGTGGATGTCGTGTTACTAAATGGCAGATAGAACCCGTTAGTGCCATACGTGCCGCTGTACTTAGCAGGTTGCCATACGCCGTTGGTGTCATATGTGCCAAAGGAGGATGCTGGAAGGGCTTGGCCGTCAATGAAGTTTACTTCGGCGAGGTAGCCGTCAAAGTAGTTATTTGTGCCGTCGTAATATTGACCAACTAAGCCAGTATTGGCTGTTTTATTAATATTAAGAACAGTATTTTGAGTTGGGTATGTTGCGGTAGAAAATGACGTAATTTGAACGCCATTGACATACATTAATACGCGGTTTGCAGCCGTTGCCTGTGTCGTATCAGCCGCAACTACAATATGATACCAAGCGGATGGATCACGATAAACGGCGGTAGTTTGAAGCAGTGCATTTGATGATGTTGGATAATCACTAAATTGCAAAATATCAGAAGAATTAAATAATATTCCGCCTTGGTTATTGCTTGCGGAATAGCCGTGTTGCAATCCTTGAACTGACCCAAGTTTACCGCGTTTTACCCACCCTGACCATGTGAATTTTTGCCCATTGGTCGAAGTGCCAAGAGTCCTATTCAAATACGCACTTGCAGACGAACGGAAGCGCAAGGACTTACCTACGCTGTAACCACCAGACACACCAAAGCCGTAAGCCTTTGCCGATACTGCTCCACGGGTGATAATCGTTGGCATCCGTCTTATCCTTATGCAAACTTGGTTACTGTGCCAAAGACGGTATACGCAGCCGAACCCGTCTTAACAATGCTAAAAGTATATATGTCAACTGAACTGGCGTCACCTGCTGATGGGGCCGTACCACCCTGCCACTTTGGTGTGACGGATGTTCCATCAATCGTAAAACCTGTCTGGTAATAGGCGGTAGCACCATTGGTCACTAAGAACGCAATCGTAATGGACTGACCCGTAGACATAAGTGTATTTAATGACGTTCCTGAACTGCCGCGTATATTCAGTGTCCAGTTAGCCGCCGCAGATGACGTGTAATACAAGACAGACTGCGTGGTTACGTCAAAGTTAATTGTACCCGTAGCAGCCGTTGCAGATACAGTTGCTACTTCCGCAATGTTGGTAGCAATCGCCGCCAAAACGGATGACGAACCAGAAAATGTCTGTGTGGCGGTAAATGTCGTGGCTGTACCCGGAGCAACATAATCCGTACCTGCCGTAGCCGCCGTGATTGCGCTTGTGCCGTTGCCTTTAAGCACACCAGTAAGTGTTGTGGCACCCGTTCCGCCGTTAGCGACAGGCAATGTACCAGTTACACCAGCAGTTAATGATACCTGACCCCACGTAGGTGCGGAACTTGTCGTGGCAATCAATACCTGACCAGTAGTACCTGCGGCGGTGACGCCTAATGCACTTGTTGTGTTACCGTAAATAACACCGTTGGCAGTAAATGTGGCAGCACCTGTACCACCGTTAGTAACCGTCAACGTACCACTTACGTTGGTGTTGGCCGTACCAAGGGCAAGCGTTCCAAATGCAGGTGCGCTTGATCCCGCAGAAATCAAAGGCTGTCCAGAAGTACCCGCCGCAGAATAGGCATGAGCCGTACCCGTGCCGTATCCAACACCGCCAGCAGTTGGGGTTGCGGTGCTATTCGTGCCGCCCGATGCGATTGGAAGCGTTCCGGTTGTTAATGCGGACGTAGATGTCGCATAAACCGCGCCGCCAGAGGTAAACGACGTAAGGCCTGTACCGCCGTAGGCCGTGCCAAGCGCATTGGTAAGGTTAAGCGTACCAATTGTCACTGTCCCGCCGGATGCAATAGTCATTGCGTCAGTCGCGCCGCTGTTCACGACAAAGTGGACAGCGTTTGCAGTCGTTGTTCCAATTACAAGATCAGCAGATGTTGCATCCAAATATACGTTATTTGCACCGTTGAATGCACCAGAACCCGTGAACCCTGATGAATTCATACCAAATTCACCAAAGTACGTGCTGTTGGTTCCGTTATTATTGGAAACGATGAAGTTAGTAGAAGCAGAGGAACCTGAATTGGTATTTTGCAATACCATTTGGTTGTAACTATTCACCGATGAGGTAAGCGACAAGAAGATGTTAGTGTCAGAATAAGCCAACGTACCATAGGAATAAGCACCAGCATTAAGGGACGATGTAATCGCACCGTTCGCAATGAAGTAGCCAGACGTTGTTGTGCCAGTGATTGTTGGCGACGATGACCATGCTGGAGCAGTGGACGTGCCGCCAGACACAAGAACAGAACCCGTGGCAACATCAGACAGGCGGGAAAGTGCCGTAGTTGATGATGCGTAAAGCAGATCGCCAATGGTATAGGATGCTTGACCTGTACCACCATTTGTGGCGGGAAGCGTACCAGTAACAGCCGTTGTAAGGGAGACTTGACCCCACGAAGGAGCCACGCCCACGCCGCCGGACAATAACACGTTACCCGTTGCTACATCCGCAAGACGGGACAAAGTTGTTGTGCCGGAAGCATAAAGAAGATCACCAACCGCATAAGTCGTAAGACCAGTACCACCGTTGGCAACTGGAACCGTGCCACTAAGAGCCGTAGCAGAAACTTGCGACCACGTTGGAGCAGCAGATGCGCCGCCAGAAGTAAGTACATAACCAGACGTGCCGTATGTAGCGCCGCCAATACCTAATTGGCCAGCCGGGCCAAACCGAAATACTTCAGCAATTGAGTTGCTGCCCGTTGGTGTTGTGTAAATACCCGCATACGTACCCTGCGCCGTATCCGTGAAGTTTTCCGCCGCAGAAAATGCAATGTAACCCGTAGATGCTGTGCCAAATCCAGTCGCACCATAACCACGGGCCGTAAACTGCGCCAAGAAATCGCCGGATTGCGATGCAGTAGGAGATGCCGCTGTGCCACGGGCTTGCCGTGCCGTAAACACACCGTAGACACCAGTACCATAAGCGTCTTGCGTGATGCGGGTATTGGCAGCATTTGCGCCGACAATATACAGGTCCGTACCTGCTGGGAGTGACGCAGTTGGCGTTGTAGATTGGGTGGCAGAAACTATTGTTAAGGTCGTTTGTGGTGTAGCGGTATTTAAACCAAGACGGAAGTTAGTATTGTCCCAGAAAAACTTGCTATTGTTCTGCGTATATACGCCAGACGCTCCCGCAAATACAACCGATCCGGTGGTAAACGCTGTTGCCGTACCCGTGCCGCCATTGCCAACGGGCAACGTACCCGTCACACCCGCCGTTAAGGACAACTGACCAAACGCAGGAGCCGTTGAAGCGCCCGTAGAAAGCAGCGGGTAACCCGTAGTGGATGGCGATATCTGGCCTACGGATGACGTGCTTGCGGCATACAATACCGCATATGCCGTTAATGACGTTAAACCTGTGCCACCATTTGCAACGCCTACCGTGCCAAGGCCGATGGTATTGCCCGTCTTGGTAATTGGCGCAGATACAGCAATGTTACCTGCCGACGATGTCTGTACCCACACAAGGGACGTAGAACCAACCGTAATCGTGCCAGTTGTATTCATCACCCATGAGGTTGAACCCCATGTTGTGCCGCCAGAAACAAATACACCAGCGCCAGTTTCAATGTAATTAGGGCCAGTGCCAACTGTATTAAAGTCAGTTGCGCGGGTCAAAACCCAGTTTGTCGCGCCGGAACCAACCGTAGTAACCGTGTAAATGCCGTTATAAGCGGCAGTCGTCATATCCTTAACAAGGATGCGATCATTCAACGATGCGGTATAACCATCAACCGCAAATGCCGCTTGCGCCCCACTATTGGTCAACGTCGCGCCAACACCAGCAGTTCCGTTGTTGTAAGTTGCAGTTAAATTGGCGGTTGTCGCCGCAGCCGCCGCAGTGTGGTAGGTCGTATTGCTGACCGATGCGACTTGGCCGTCAACATATTGCTTGGTGGACAACTGCAATGCAGAAACTGGGTCTTGCGTAACCGTAACTGTTGTCAAACCTGCCAACGTGGATGCTGAAGCGCCCAGTGAAATTGCGGTTGAACCAATTGTAATGGATGAGTTGGTTAGCCCGGCATTTGGAATTGTAGACACAGCCGTTACTGCGCTTGTTCCATTGCCTACAAGATAACCCGTTAATGTGGTCGCGCCCGTACCGCCATTGGCAACAGGCAATGTGCCGCTTACATGAGTAGTAAGACCAATTTTACCATAAGACGGAGCAACACCGACCCCTCCAGAAATAAGAGCATTGCCAGTAGCCACGTCATTAAGACGGGCCAAGGTGGAAGATGACGCAGCATAAAGAATGTCACCTGTTGTATACGATCCATAACCTGTTCCGCCCTCTGTTTCAGCAAGAGGAGTAGTCAGACCAGTCAGACTGGTAATATCGCTATTTGCGCCAGAAGCAGCCGCCCCAAGATTTGTTCGCGCACCTGATGCAGTTGTAGCACCCGTACCGCCATAAGCTATAGCAATGGCAGTACCATTCCATGTGCCGGATGCAATTGTACCAAGATTGGTTGTACCCGTTGCTGTAAGCGCCGTAAACGTAGCCGCTGCCGGAGTTGTCCCGCCAATGGTAGTACCATTGATGTTACCGCCAGTAATAGCAACAGAACTTGCATTTTGCGTCGCCATTGTTCCAAGGCCAGTAACTTGACCCGATGGAATCAAAATATTGGTATTGGCCGCGGATGAAATTTGCCCTTGCGAATTAATCGCAATTACAGGAACGGTAGATGCTGATCCGTAAGTTCCAGATGTAACACCTGTGGCGGCAATAGAAATTGTACCAGTAGTTGTAATTGGACCGCCAGATAGACCAGAACCTGTAGCTACATAAGAAACAGTTCCTGCGCCAATCATTGAAAGCACTTGTGCAGCAGTCAAATCCAAAGGCGTAGCAGAGGAACCAGTATTGTTCCCTTTAATTGTGTTGGAGGGCATATTTGCCAAATAATTATTGGTCAAATTACCCGTTGTTAAGCCAATCGTTCCAGACGACGTAATAGTGCCGCCAGATAACGGAGATTGAGCGGTAATAGAAGTAATGCCCGTAATTGGGTACGTTTGCTGCGTATATCGCGCAATCTGGTCTACGGTCAGATAAACGGTAGTTCCCGCTTGTACCGCAGGAACTTGGCTACTGGATTGCGCCGATGTTACAGATGGTAAATTGGAAATGGAAACATTTGACATTTACGCACCTGTCTGAACAATTTGTGTGTACTGCGGCGGTATACCAACGGACGCAGTCACTATACGTGTATTTGCCCCCAAAAGTCCACCAGAAGGTATAGCAGAATTGGCTTGATATGTAAAAACGGTTTGCGATCCACTTACTGTAACACTGTACATTCCCATCGCATTATTATCTGTTGTTCCCGTAACTGATACTTGGCTACCAGTTACAAGGTTATGTGCGGAGGAAGTAGTTACTTGGATAGTAGTTGTTCCAAATGCCGTAATAGATGTTACGGGCAAAAGAACATCAAAAACCGTTTGGTTAATGAGCGGCATCAATGCATTTGGATCAAGGTCCGCTGGTTTCCCAATTGGCTGAACCGTAAGATTCTGACCGCTTTCCGTAATCAAATCTACGTTAGCGGGAACAGGAATGCCTGTTTGGGCATTAACCGTAAAGCCGGGTTCCGCCAGATTGCTGGTGTTGTATATGTCATACGAATCAGGGCGGGCGTTCAACACAGGAATTGGGTCTTGTGTAGTCAAAATTGGCTTTAACTGAGCCTGTGGCTTGTCATAGCATTTTTCGCACACCAAAAACCGCAGGTTCTGTAATTGCGGACCCCGGTAATCAAATTGGAATTTCAACGCTTTATGGTTGTAAATAAAGCCGCAACGATCACACCGCCCCCATGCCGATGGTGCGCTTGGATTAACAAAAGCATGGCCGTGGGGACGGTACGCCATGACTACGACACCCTAAAGTAGCCAGAAAGTCCGGGCATGATATACAAGGGAACGTTTTCCGTATCCTGTGTAGCAGCTATCATATACGCTTGTTGGGCCTTGGCCTCCAACATCTGCATGCGTTCTGGAGCATAAATAGCCGCCAAACGTGCTGCCAAGCCAGATGCCAAGGCGTCCATCCAGCGGTAGGGGATGTCAACCGTCTGTGCGTCCGTTAATTCAGCATCTTGAATTTGCGTAACCGCATAATAGTTCAATGTATAAACATTGCTCTGATCCGGAACGGGCCACAATGTAACCGTTGGGTTAATTAAGCGGTCAAACCAGAACACCGTAGGCGGTGCTTGCTGCAACTTATTAGGCGTTTGGCTGTATTCTGTGCGGGAAATAGGCATAATAACACGGTCAAACTGCGATGAAGTGCCAGTATTCTGCTGAATAACGGCATCAAGAATCATCACAACCTTTTGCGGGACCGTATATGTCGTTTGGCCCTGCACCAATGGCACGGAAATAAGCACAACTTCCCACAAGTTAACCCCTTGGTTAGCCCAAGAGGCAAGCATGAGGTTGGTTTCAAATCGTGCATCCGTCATATGCTCTTGCATAATAGCGGTCCTGCGTACACCGCAACGTGCATACGCATTCAAGACGATTTCGCCAAGCGACGGATTAAACGTATAAGTGCCGCTGGTGGTCATTTTCTATCCTTAGAAGATAGTACCGTCGTTTGCTACTAAATAGCCGCCCGCAAAAATTGACCCAACAAATGGACCGCCAGTGTTAGATTTCATTTGAAATTGAATATCTGTGCCGCCGGGGTGCGCTGGAGCAATCGTGTATGGAATATTAAAAATTTGCACAAACGGAGATTGAGAAAGCAAAGTTGTATTGCCATTCACCGTATAAGTGTATCCATTTTCAACAACTGTGCCGGAAAGGTTAAATTTATTTGATTCCGCATAAAGCATGTAGTTGCTGGATGTAAACCCAATGCTGGCGTTACCTTGAACATATGTCAAATAAAACGTAAAACCATTTGGAACCGTATAAATTGACATTTGCGTCTGACCAATACCCGCATTAATTTGCGCGTAAAGAACGGTTGAAATTTTAGCGGTAATAATGCCCGCATTTAAACCATTAGTAACAAACAGCCCGTTAATGCGATAATAAGAATTAGTGGTGGTTGCTGTTCCGGACCCGTTTAATGTTACAAGTTCCGAAAGAACGTTAAAACTTGAATCCAAACCATTAACTTGAACAATTAAGCCAGCATCCGTTGCGCCAGATGCGCTAAGAAGAACAATTTGACCAGCAGAACTTGGGTACGCGTATGCGCCGCCAGATTGCGTCAAACCTTCCCACAATGGGCCAAGGGCAGTCCCTGCAACTTGTGTGCTGTACCCAAAAATCTCAACAGGCTGATGACCCGTAATTTGGTTACGTGCAACCTGCAATTCAAAAGGCTCATGTAAGCCACGTTTAGTAACAGAATCGTTAATGACAAAGGCTTGACTGGTCATAATTATTTACCCTTTTTACGTGCTATTGCTGCATTATCTACCAGATTTGGGTAGGGACGGCCAGCCGCCCGTGCATGTGCTTTTGCAAGAGATTTCTGTTTGGTGGTTAAATGTTTGTGGTGTGCATCTTTTTCAGCAGGATGCTCCCAAAAAGGTTTCTTTTCCATTATTTTTGCACCAATAAAATAATAATGATGCCGGAAAGGATAACATTGACAATTTCACCGAATGATAAACCTACAACCATGTTAGCAACCCCATTTTCTAAGTGCTTTGTTAACCCTGCTTTCAGGATCATGTGCATTTTTGTGATTCGTCATTTTAGACCGCATCCCTTCCATCCGGCTGCAAAATGACTTGTGCCGGGAGTTATGCGTATCTTTCGTTGGAGCCTTTAAGGTTCCGCCCGTTTCAGAATGATATGAAGCCCGTCCTTTGGCATTTAAGCCACCGGATGGGGATTTGCCTTCTGATCTTGTCCATGCAGCAGTCATATGGTCCTCCGAAGAAAGAAGGGGGCCGCAGCCCCCCACTTAATCGTGCATTTTCTTCAACGTCTGAGCAAGTTTGGCGCGTTTAGCAAGAGTAGGGTTCGTGCTATGCGCCGCCTTAGCTAACTTCTTGGCGGGGATTTTCTCCCCCGCCGGAACGTGAAGTTGTCGGTGAAGCGCACCGGGATGCTTGATAGCACCCTGAATCCACTTCGCTCCGCCGCCATCAGCATGATGCTGACGGCTTACGACTCCCCCGGCTCCACCATACGGCCAGCAGGGGTCTTAACCTTGTTGGCTGCGGAGAAAGGACGCATTTCAGCGCCGCCAGCAACTGCGCCACCCGATTTACGGGCAGGGCGGTCAAGGCGGTGATGAGCATGCTTGCCGTGCATTTCAAGGTGCTTATGCGCCTTGTGAGTACGGCCACCGCGTTTACGGGCGGCATGCTTTTCTTCTGCTTCGTGTACGGTATGCGAACCAGCGCCAGCGTAAACTTCCTTTGGCGTTGGATCTTCGTCTACTTCACCATGCATTGGCGACTCAACCTTACCACCCTTTTTGTGGGCAGCACGTTTCATCGTATGCATAGAATGCTTCTTAACCATGTGATGAGCATGACCGCCATGAGCATGGTGACCATGATGTTCAGAATGATGCTTCATGGGTTACTCCTTAAAAGTTGTAATACTGGGTTAAACCAAACAAGCCAGTTGCAGACTGAACATTGTAGGCTTGCGGAATCTGGCGGAACGAATACTTGTTCGTGCCAGTGGAAGGCGTAAGATTAACACCCGACGCATTCGCAAGGTCAATCGTGCCACGGACATCGCCCGTTGTTGCGGACGGTGTAGTACGGTCAGCAGGTAAGAATCCGTTTGCAGCAAAACCCGTGTTAACACTCAAAACAGTCTGAGAGTTACCAGAATTTACTACAACTTCAGCAGCCGTATCCGAACGAACAGGAAGGCCAACAATTGCGGTTGTACCAACGGAGTAAGCATGTGTAGCATCAGCAGCGTTAAGAACAACACTCTTGATGTACTTGAATGCTTTCTTACCGTTAACAGCGTTACCTGCCGAAATCGTAATGTTTTCCGACATTGGATATCCGTAGACATCGTAGCCGTTAACAGTCGCGGTTGTAGCAGTAGCACTTGCTGCCGCAGTAACACTTACTGCGCGGCCAACCATAGCCATTGGATTCCACAACCAGATTGAAGGAGTCTGGATGTTTGTTGGAATAGCGCACTGTTGCACGTTTGGATAAGCCAAAGTGACCGTTCCAGACGTGAAAGTCACGTTCTGACTAAGCTGATAAGTACCAGTTTGTCCGTTACCAACCGTTGATGAAGTTCCGGTCGTGGTCAATTGGGAGCCAATATACACACCAGAAGATGCACCAAGA
>Ga0208379_1000210_pt1 | contig 27621 bp, 28 predicted proteins | sample CryBogCBE02Aug07_FD_184559 | JGI IMG/M metagenome (GOLD analysis project Ga0208379, IMG submission 184559) | Freshwater microbial communities from Crystal Bog, Wisconsin, USA - CBE02Aug07 (SPAdes) | ecosystem: Environmental > Aquatic > Freshwater > Lake | place: Crystal Bog, Wisconsin, USA... | reverse complement strand
CTCCCTGAAGATCCGTGGTAGACCACCACGTTGATAGGTTGCAGGTACAAGCACAGTAATGTGTTCAGCTTAGCAATACTAATGATCGTTCGGCTTAATACGCTCATTCCGGAATCCCCTTAAGCAGGGATTCCTTCATGACTCAGACTCATAAATGTTTGGTATTTTTTACTACTATCTGCAGATGTCAGTGAACACTGGCGGATTGGATCGCAAGATCCGGTCCCGCGGTTCGTTCCTTGAAAACCTGAAAAACGACAAAGGCTATGCTGGGTCTCCAGAGACCCGGAATCCTGAGCGTGAGCTCATCGGTTCCGTCCTCTGGTGATCATAGCGCGGTGGACCCACCCGTTCCCATCCCGAACACGGAAGTGAAACGCTGCAGCCCCGATGGTAGTGCATCTATAGGTTGTGCGAGAGTAGGACGTCGCCAGGTTTAACGGCCCCGAGTGGAGAAATCCGCTCGGGGCCGTCCTTTTTTCGGGCTGGGAGATAGAAGCTGGGATCTAGGCAAAGCCCCCGATCATTCTCCCCAACGCCAATCTTCCAACTACCAGCTTCCAAGCATGCCACTCGTCACTTGCTGGGAAATTCCCAAGGGCGTAATCTTCCGAGATGTCCGTCGTTTTCCGCATCGGTGAGGAGGAGCCCCTGTTCCATGTGGGGGAGTTTCCCGTACGACTGATCACCCTGCTGGTGGCGCTTCACAGCGCGGCCATGGTGGCGGCCTCACTGCTCATGGCGACCGGCCACGCGGGAGTCCTGGAATTCCTCACCTACAGCAGTGCCGCCGTCGCGCACGGACAGCTCTGGCGTGTCGTCTCCTACGCCTTCGTCGCCGCTCCTTCAGTCTGGTTCCTGCTCGAAATGCTCATGCTCTGGTACTTCGGCAAGGAGGTGGAGAACGGCCTCGGATGGAAACGCTTCGGCATCCTCTACGCGGGACTCGTGCTCCTCGGCCCCGTCCTCCTGCAGGCACTCTCCTACTCGGGACACCCGCGGAGCTTCGCCGGAGCCCAGGAGGTGAACTTCGCCGTGTTCGCCGCCTTCGTGACCATGCATCCCTCGGCACGCTTCTTTTTCGGCGCCGCGGCCCGATGGGTCCTGCTCGGCCTGCTCGCCATCTCATCGCTTCAGCTGCTGGCGGATCATCAGGAAGCCCGCGTGGCGGTGCTCCTCTCGACAGCACTCCTCTCCATTCTGCTGGTGAAAAAGGCCGGCTTCACCGAGCCCCTCTTCCTGAAAGGCTTCACTTGGTCACTCCCTTGGAAAAAGAAATCCGCGGGAGGCTTCACGGTGGTCCATGGAGGACTCTCGTCGAAGACCTCCACCACCACCGCGCGGAGCGAGCCCTCCGCACCCGCCGACCCGGAACAGGAACTCGACCGCCTGCTTGAGAAAATCGCCCGCAGCGGCATGGTGAGCCTCGACGAGACCGAACGCGCCGCGCTGGAGAAGGCCCGCAGGGCGATGATCCGCCGCGAGGGCGGTCAGGGCTAGACTCCGCCGGCATGAGCACCCCGGTCGAGCAGCTGCGGACCACCATCGCTCGCCTGCGCGCTCCGGGAGGTTGCCCGTGGGACCGCGAGCAGACCGCGGCGAGCCTCGTCCCCTCGCTCATCGAGGAGGCGCACGAAGTCGCGGACGCCATCGAGCGGGGCACACCCTCCGACGTGGAGGAGGAACTCGGCGATCTGCTCATCAACATCCTCATGCAGGCCGAGATCGCCTCGGAGACGCAGGCCTTCACGCTCGACACCATTGCGGCCTCAGCCAACGAGAAACTCATCCGCCGCCATCCCCATGTCTTCGGCGAGAGTAGCGCCTCGGTTCTCACCACCAGCGGAGAGGTGCTGGCCCAGTGGGACGAGATCAAGAAAGGGGAGCGTGCCGCCAAGGGGATCGCCGAGGCGCCCCGCTCCCCCCTCGACGGTGTTGCGCTGGGATTCCCGGCACTCGTGCGTGCCCAGAAAATCCAGAAGAAGGCGGCCAAGGTCGGCTTCGACTGGAAGCGCCCCGAGGATGTCGTCGAGAAGATCCGCGAGGAGACCTCCGAAGTGGAGGCCGAGATCCCGCTGCGCGGAGAGGAGGGGGTGACGGACCGCCTGACCGAGGAGGTCGGCGACCTGCTCTTCGCCGTCGTGAACCTCTCGCGGGCCCTAGGCATTGACGCCGAGTCGGCCCTCCGCTCCGCGACGCACAAATTCGAGAGCCGCTTCCACGCGATGGAGGCCGCCCTGCCTGCGGGGAAGAAATTCAGCGACCTCGGATTCGACGGCATGAACGCGCTTTGGGACAGGGTGAAGAAAAATATGAAGGATAAGGGATGAAGGATGAAAGTTCCCCGCTAAGGACTGCACCCATCTTTTGCTTCATAATTCATCATTCATAATTCAACCTTCCGCTCATGCCCCTCACCCGCCGCTCTTTCCTCGGCCTGCTCGGCCTGGTTCCCGCCGCCACCGCCCTGCGCATTCCCCCGGCACAGGCTGAGGTCATCCCGACCGGCACCGTGCCGCGACGCCAGTTCGGCCGCCATCAGGAGATGCTCGGCTGCATCGGCTTCGGCGGCCACACCCTTGCGCTCGCCCCGACCGTGCAGGAGGCGACCAACATCGCCCACTACGCCATCGACCACGGGGTGAACTTCTTCGACAACGCCTGGGAATACCACAACGGCCGCGCCGAGGAGTGGATGGGAGAGGCGCTCTCGGGAGGCTGGCGCGAGAAGGCCTTCATCATGACCAAGGCCTGCATCCACCACGCCAAGAAGTACGACATCCCCTTCACCGGCACCGACAAGGAGAAGGCCCTCCAGATGCTCCAGGCCCAGATGAAGCGGCTCCGCACCGACTACATCGACCTCTGGATGATCCATGAGATCCAGGACGCAGACGTTGATTTCCATCTCGGCAAGGACGGGATCCTCGAGGCGATGGACGAGGCCAAGCGGAAGGGAATGGTACGTTACGTCGGCTTCACCGGGCACGACAGCCCGCAGGCCCATGTCCGGATGATCGAGAGCGGTTACCCGTGGGACGCCTCCCTGCTCCCCGTCTCGGTCCTCGGGAACACCCTCCATGCGAAGGATTTCGACAAGACCGTCCTCCCGCTCATGCAGGAGAAGGGGATCGCCGCGATCGGCATGAAAGGCTTCGGCGGCTCCAAGCGTGCCAGCCTCCACGGGATGGTGACGGTCCAGCAGGTCGTCGACTACGCGCTCAGCTATCCAGCCGTCACGACCCAGTGCATCGGCATCGACTCGATGACCTTCGCCCAGCAGGCCGTAGCCGCCGCGTTGAATGCCAAGCCGATGAGCATCGAGGAGAGGAACAAGTTCCTGGCGCTAATTCAGGCGCGCGGAGGGGCCGAGTATGCGGCGTTTCTGAAGGAAGGATATAACGACGGCGCCTGCTGTATCGCGTAAGGGGAGGCTTGGGATTTCGGTGCAGGGCGTTGTTGCTGCTCGGTCGGCGTAGGATTACTACGCCTTCCCTCGCGACGCCTAGCCCTGCATCCAAACTTCCAAGCCTTGATATTTGTACAACGGATCAATATTCATCAGGCCATGCGAAAAAAATACCTCGTTGGCTTCGCTCTGCTCTTAACTGTTTTCTATGAGGGGTGCGCTTCTACAACTTCATATACTCCTGGATCTCAGGGGATGCAGTCAGGACCCAGGATTGCTGTTTTTCCATTTCGGGGGCCAGCGGGTGATCAAGCCTCAGACATGCTTTCCCAACAGTTGCTAGAAAAAGGTTACAACATTATTGATACCCCCAAGGTAAATCAGGCAATCCTCTTAACAGGATTTGATCCTCAACAAACCTCAATTGGTGCGCGATCAAGAGTGCTGGCCTCTCTCGGAGCAGACTACTTATTTGATGGAACGATTTCCGAAATAGGAGGTCCGCTTTACTCTTACGCTCACGTTAATATTACTGCACGTCTAACAGATGTGCATACAGGGCGAATTCTATGGATTGGTAAATATGGCAATCCTCTTTGGAGCAGTGCAATTAGCACCCAAGGAGATATTCAACGAGGGGCATCTCATTTAGCTCAAGAATTTAACAGAACATACGGACAGGCGCTTAGAACTGATCGTTAGTGAGATATCAACAGCAACTTTAAAAATAAATATTCATTAGCAATGAGTCGTTCATACCAGTTTTGGATTCTTCTATTAATTATAGGAATCTCATGGTGGGCTACTAACTCTCGCATTGACGTTCTTGAGAGGAAAGTATGGAGGTTTGATTCTGATAAACGGAATGAAGCTAACTTGCCAAACCCATCACATAAGGAAGTCACAGTTTACCTATCTTCTGGAGGTTTTGCACATCCGGGAGAGTATAAGGTTCCTGAAGGAATGACTGTGGTTCAGTTGCTTGCAGCTAAGGGCGAGGGGTGGGCGTACTGCAAAGAAATCCAGTGTTTAAGGAATGGTGCAAATTACAGCAGTCTGACAACCACCAACTTCTGGAATGCAACGGTTGAACAAGGGGACGTTTTCTTTGGTGTTGGATCCAACGTTTATTACGCCCCGTCAAAATAAACTTAAAAGGGGTCAGTCCGCGCATTGCGTCAAAATAATCCCCGAGAGGATGAGAAATAGCGGGGGCGCCAACAGTTTTCCCTATGGCTTCTGACCTAACAGCCTCGGCCCTCTTCGAGGGCCATTAATTCAAATTCAGTCTGGTAAACGCATCCGGACCGATTGCCGCCGGGCCGGTGAAAGGGAAGTCGAGGGTCAGGATGGTGTAGAAGGCGAGTGCGATGACCGCCGTCAGGAGCATGGTCATCACCGCGTGGGTGGCGAAGTTTTGCGCCCCGAAGAGGTAGGAGAAGCCCACGGTGAGCGATGCTCCCGCGATGAGGATGACCCAGAGGAAGGGGAGGAGACCGCTCGCGGCATCATCGATGCGCGCGGCCCGCAGGCCCTTCATCGCCTCGAGGTTGTTCACCGAGGCATTGAAGAAGGGGCCGTCGGACGCCTGTCCTGAGAGTTGCTGGGCGGCATAGGCCTGGGTGAGCTTTTTCAGGGTAGCGGTGGCCTCGGGACTGCCGTTGCCGTTGGCCAGGCAGGGCCATTCCTTGGTAACGAGGTCGTCACGGTATTCCCGAAGCAGGGTGCGGATCTCGCTCCTGTATGGCTCGTGAAGTGCCGCCGTGTTGTTGTGGAGCGACTCGAGGTAGCGGGCCTCCTGGACAATGTTTGAGTTGGTCTGGTCGTAGTAGTGCCAGGTGTTGGAGACGATGAAGGCGAGGAAGATGCCGTAGATCGCCCCGAGCGTGTTGAAGAACGGCCCGGCCATGTCGTGGTGCTGGCGGAGGAAGTGGGCGTGAACCGTCTTGCGCACCAGCAGCAGGCCAGCCCCCGCCAGCAGGACAGGACCAAGGATGCAGATGACCGCCTGCATGATGGGTGAGCAATGGAAGGCGATCCACTGCTCGGGGGTGAGGTGTTCTGGCATCGCGGGATTACTTCATGATGAGCCGTGAGAAGGCATCCGGCCCGATCGCGACCAGTCCCGTGAAGGGGAAGTCCAGGTTCACGATGGTGTAGAGGGCGAGGCAGACGACGCCGGTCAGGAGCACCGTCATGATGGCGTGGGCATGGAGTCTCCGTGCTCCGAAGAGGTAGGAGAAGCAGACCGTGGCCACGCCTCCGGCGAGGATCACCCCCCAGAGGAAGGGGATCAGTCCCGAGCCCGAGTCCTCGATGCGTGAGGAGCGGAGGGACTGCATCGTATTGATGTTCTTCACCGACTCGTGGAAATAGGCCTCCTCGGAAGGGTCGCGGACCTTGTAGTGGGCGTAGGCGGTGGCGATCGAGTGAAGCAGTTCGGTGGTCTTGGGATCACACTCACCCTGCTGGATGCTCTTCCATTCGCGGTTCACCAGGGAATCCCGGTAATCACGCATGAGCTGCCGGACCGAGTCACGGAAGGCCGGGGGGAAGGCCTCGGAGTCGAGATAGAGGCTCTGGAGGCAGCGCGCCTCCTCGACGACGTTGGATCCGGTGGTGGAGTAGAACTGCCAGGTGGTCGCCACGACCAGGGCGAGGAAGATCCCGTAGATCGCGCCGATCGTGTTGAGGAAGGGGCCGGCGATGTCGTGGTATTGCTTGAGCGACTCGTGGGGCGTGACCTTGCGGATCATGATCAGCCCGAGCAGGGCGAGGATGACGGGGCCGATGATGCCGAGGAGCATCAGCTGGAACGGCGCGAAATGGACGACAAGCGAATGCTCGAACGACATGGCGAGGGGTTCTTTCATGGAATCAGCAAAACCCCCTTCACTTCATCAAGGCAAGGATGATCGCCCCCAGCAGCAGAAGCGATCCTCCCAGCCGGGCCGGCCAATACTGGCGGGCATTCCCCTCGCCCTTCCAGGCATCAATCGCGACCGACCAGATCGTGCGGGTGGCGTAGAGGATGTTGATGAGCGTGGCTTGTCCGAAGAGGCCGATCAGCAGGATCACAAGCGGTGCCTGGAAGCCGATCACCGCCCCGCCGATCAGAAGGCGCTTCCTGGCGACGGGCGGTGCCGGGGGTGTCGATCCGAGGGCAGGGGTCATCGCGGCCAGCACGACGAACATCATCGGCTGGAAGAAGGCGACGCCCGATTTCCGCGCGTAGCCCTGAGTGAGGACATCGACGAGGGAGAAGAGGATGCTGGCTCCCATGGCCCATCCGACGGCGGCGCGGCGATGGTGCTTGTTGTGATCGGGGCCCGTCTGAAGGAGCGTCAGGGCGACCACGGTGAGGGCGGCCGCGGTGAGGAGCTTCCATCCGACCGGCGTGTGGAGGAGCAGGATCGAGAAGAGGGCAACGAGGATCGTTTTCGTGCCGAGCAGCGGGGCGCTAATGGAAAGGTCCGCCTTCGCGAGTGCCTTCACCGTGCAGATGCGCCCGACGAAGAGTGAAAGGCCTGCTCCCACGGCGGCCAGCGTCGAGGCGAGGTCGGGATGAAATCCGAACTGCTTCGGAAAGAGGAGCGGAAGCAAGGCGAGTGGCAGCGACCACGCGGCCATCGCGTAGTTCGAGAAGATATTGACCCGCTTGCTCGTCGCCCCGTGATGAATCGATCCCTTTAGCTCGAGATACCCGAGCGCGTAAAGCAGGGCCGCGCCGAGAGCTCCGAGGGGGATCATGCTGAAAGGATGAAGGATGAGAGATGAATGATGAAAAGAAAGAATCCCTTCGGATTATTCCTGTTTTCCTGAGTTCCTGATTAAAACTCAGTCCGTGATGGCCTGATCCGCAGCGATGAGTTTGTCGTAGAGCGGCTGCAGGCCCTCCGGGATGATCCGTGTCCCCGCGATCATCGGCATGAAATTCTGGTCCCCTTCCCAGCGAGGCACGATGTGGAGATGGAGATGCTCCTCGTAGCCGGCCCCGGCGACGGTGCCGAGGTTGAAGCCGACGTTGAATCCCTCGGCTTTCACCACTTCGCGCAGGAGGCGCTGGGCATGGGTGGCCAGATGCCAGAGATCGAGCGTCTCCTCGTCGGTGAGATCTTCCATGTGTCCCGTGCGGCGGTAGGGGACGACCATCAGGTGCCCGGAGGAGTAGGGATATTTATTCAGCATCAGGAAGGCGTTCTTCCTGCGGCAGACCACAAAGTGGGCCGCGTCATCCGACGAGGCGGCCGCTTCCCCGAGGAAGTCCTCCCCGCTGACGCGTTCGCGGGAGAAATACTCGACCCGCCACGGGGCCCAGAGCGTCTCCAGATGTTTGGTGGTCTCCATGAGACATTGTTATCGCGCTGCGGCCAGGGAGTTGGCGAGACAATCAAGCACGGCGCGGGCGGCGCGGAGTGAGGCGGGATTGCCTGCTTCCCCTCCGAGGATGGAGGTGACGGAGGCCAAGTCGGAGGAGAGTCGTTCGCGGGCCTCGCGGCTGTTGAGCAGACGCAGTCCCTCGTCGGCCAGCGTGGCCGGGGTGGCATCATGCTGGATGAATTCCCGGACGACCGGGCGGTCGGCAAGGATGTTGACCATGCCGAGGTATTTCACCCGGATGACCCGGAGGCCGACTTCGTAGGTGAGGGTGGCGACCCGGTAGACGAGCGCATAGGGAAGGCCTAGGCATCCGGCTTCGAGTGTGGCCGTTCCGGAGCAGACGAGTCCCGCCGCGGCGCGGCGCATCAGGTCGCGCGAGGCGCCGGTCGTGACAGCGATCTCCACGCCGGCTTCGCGGGCCATGGCACCGATCATCTCGGCGTGGGCCGGTGTCGCGGCCGCCGCCTCGAAGCGGATCTCGGGACGTGATTTCCGGATCAGCGCCGCGGCTCCCGCCATGGCGGGGAAGATCCGGCGCACCTCGCGCTCGCGGCTTCCCGGGAAGAGTCCGAAAAGGGTTTCGTCGCGATCGGCAGGAGGGACTGGGCGGAGTTCCTCCGCCATGGGATGACCCGCAAAGACGGTCGGGAGTCCGGAGGTTTCGTAGATCGCCTTCTCGAAGGGGAAGATGCAGATCATCAGGTCGAGAGCGCGCGCCATCTCGGGGATGCGGCGGCGGTTCCACGCCCAGACCTGCGGGCTGATGTAGTAGATCACCCGTGTGGGAATCCTCCTTTTCCGGATCGCCTTGGCGAGGCGGACATTAAAGCCGGGATAATCGACGAGGATCACCGCCTCGGGCGGATCGGCGGCGAGTTCGTCGAGCAGGGCCCCGAACTTCCGCTTGAAATAGCCGTAGTGGCGCAGCACATCCCAGAGTCCGAGAACGCCGGCCTCGGCGATCCAGTTGTCGAGCGTCCCTCCGGATTCCGCGGCGACGGCCGCCATCTTGGGGCCGCCCTTCCCGGTGAAGCGGATGCCGGGATCCTCTCCCCGGAGCGAACGCATCAGCGCCGAGCCGTGCGTGTCGCCGCTGGCCTCGCCGGCGACGATGGCCAGATGGCGCGTTCCGCTCATAGGCTTAGACGGGAATCTGCGCCTTCTGCTTGCGCGGGTCCGCTTCCTCGATCTGCTTGGTGATGCGGATGGCGAGGTCCAGGGCCGCGGCCGCCTCGCGTCCGGTCACGCGCGGCTGGATGCCGTCGCGGGCGCAGGTGACGAAGGAGGCGAGTTCGCGCTGGAGCGGCTCCCCCTTGATCACCTTCACGCGCTCGCGTTTGATCGATCCCTGCTTGAGGCGGAGGATATAGCCGCTCTGGCGCTGGTAATCGAGAGAGAGGTAGGCGTCCTCCTGGAAGATGCGGATCTTGCGGACCTTGTCGCGGCTGATGCGGCTGGCGGTGAGGTTGGCGACGCAGCCGTTCTCGAAGCGGATCCGGACGTTGGCGATGTCCTCGCCCCTGCTCAGGACGGCGATGCCGACCGCGTCCACGCTGATGACGGGCGAGCGGACGAGATGCAGGAGGATCTCGAGGTCATGGATCATCACGTCGAGGACGACGCCGATGTCCATGCTGCGGTTCGGATAGGGTGAGAGGCGGGTGACCTCGAGGAAGCGGGGGTTGTGGAGCTGCTGCTCGAGAGCCTCGAGGCCGGGATTGAAGCGCTCGATATGACCCACCTGCAGGATGCAGTTGTTCGCCGCGGCAGTCGCGGCGAGGTCGAGGGCCTGCGCGGTGTTGGTCGCGATCGGCTTCTCGACGAGGAGGTGCTTGCCTTGCTTGAGCAGGAAGGTCCCGATCTCGTGATGGGACTCCGTGTTGGTCGCCACGGAGGCGACGTCGACGAGCGAGGCGAACTCCTCGAGCGAGGTGCAGACCTTGCCGCCGTATTTCGCAGCCGCCTTCTCGGCGTTGGCGCGGTTGGCGTCGTAGATCGCGGTGAGTTCGCACCCCTCGAGTTCGGAGTAGATGCGGGCGTGGTTGATGCCGATGCTGCCTGGACCGGCGACGCCGGCGCGGATGGTGGTCATGGTGTGGTTCCCCAGAGGGTGATGCGGTGGGTTGCGGCGAACTCGCGGAGATGATCGGAGTCGAGAAGGAGCGTGCGCCCCGCCTCCATGGCGATGGCGGTGACCCCCGCCGCGGCGGCCGTCTCAAGGGTACGGGGGCCGACGACCGGAACGTCGAAGCGCAGGTCCTGGCGTGGCTTGGAAACCTTCACGACGACGGCCTTTCCCTTGCCGAGTTCGCCGCCGCGCCGGATCGTGGCGTCGGTGCCGTCAAAACCCTCGACGGCGAGTACCGTCCCGTTGCGGACGACGACGGTCTGGCCGATGTCGAGGCGGCTCACCTCCTTGGCGATGCCAAGGCCGTAGGAAATGTCGTCGAGGAGGCGCTCCTTCGGCGCGGGTCCGGCGATGAGGCCCTCGGGAGCGAGGTGCTTGTCCAGGAAGGTGGTGGCGAGGAGGAGCGGGACGCCGATCCTGTCCAATTCCGCGGCGATCGCTCCGAAGAGGGTCTCGGCGTTGCGCTCCCGCAGCTTGGCCAGCAGGAGGAGCGCCTTGAAGTCGGGGCGCAGGTCGAAGAGGTTCCCCGGGGCGATCTGGCCCGCCATCATCGCGGCGGTGGCGCCGCATTCCTTGGCGGCATCCAGCATCCGGCCGAGCTGGCCGACGCGCATCCAGTGAAGCTCGTCGGTGAAATTGGCAAGCGAGGGGTCGGTCTCCCCCTCGAAGGCAGCCGCCACGATGCGCCGCACCCCGGCTTCGCGGGCTCCCCGTGCGGCAAGGCGCGGGTAGGAGCCGTTGCCGGCGATCAGGAAGAGGGTGTCCGGTGCCGTCATGTCTGAAGCCCAAACCCTATCCCCTCGGAGCCGCCGGGGGTAGTCTGAAAACGCTTCCCGCTTTCCGGACCCCGCCGCATGATCGGCGGCATGAAACGGATCTCCCTCATCATCCTGCTGACGGCGTGCCTGGGCGCGACTCTTCCCGCCGCGCGGCTCGATGTGACCGAAGAGGAAAACGGAAAAGACCTCCTTCTGGACCGGGGGGGGCTGCTTGTGGTCTACCTGCCGGCCAACCGGACCACCGGATTCGGCTGGCAGCCGACCTTCTCCAAGGTCGGGGTGCTGAAGGCGGAGGGAGAGGCCTTCTACCTCCCCAATAAGACATCGGCCCATCTGGTCGGTGCGGGAGGGGTTGAAAGTTGGATTTTCCGGGCGGAGAAGGCCGGCAGCACGACGCTGACGCTCGGCTATGTGCGCCCTTGGGAAAAGGGGAAGGCGCCCGAGAAGACCGTTGCGTGGCCAGTCACCGTGAGGCCCTGAGCCTTCCCCTCATGCCGAAGCGCGTCATCCATTGGTTCCGCCGAGACCTCAGGATCACCGACAACACGGCCCTGAATGCCGCCATCGCGGCGGCCGGTCCCGAGGGTGAAGTCATCCCGGTCTACATCGCGAGTGACTGGAAGGGATCGCACGGATGGACCGGGCCGGTCCGTCAGGAATTCCTCTGCGGCTGTCTTGATTCGCTTTCCAAAAATCTCGAGGCGATCGGCGGCCGCCTGATCATCCGGCGTGGCGATGCCGTGGCGGAGTTGGAAAAACTCGCGGCAGAGACCGGGGCCGAGGCGATCGTTGCCAATCGTGACCCCGATCCCTTCGGCCGTGCCGCGGAGGCCCGTCTGGAAACGCTCTGCCGGGAGAAAGGCCTCGGGCTCTCCCTGCACAAGGATGCCTGCGTTCACGAACAGGATGAGGTGCTGACGGGGCAGGGGACGGTCTTCCGGGTCTTCACCCCCTACTCGAAGGCTTGGTTCGCCCGGCCAAAGCCGGAACCGACCGGAGCGGTGAAGAGGCTCTCGACGCCCGCTGACATCGCCTCCCTTCCTCTTCCGCAACTCTCTGACTGGGGATTGTCCTCTTCGGGCGCCGCTCTTCCGGAACCCGGGGAGCGGGCGGCGCGTGAACGGCTGAAGAAATTCCTCTCCGGCCCGATCGCCGCCTACGGCGAGCGTCGCGACCTGATGGGCGTGGAGGGAACCTCACGGCTGTCGCAGGATCTTCGCTTCGGGCTGATCTCCCCTCGCCAGATCTACTCCGCCGCGAAGCGTGTCGAGGAGACCCTGCTTCCGGACGGCCGCAAGAGCGTCATGAAATTCCTGGCCGAGATCGTCTGGCGGGAATTCTACATGCAGCTCCTCTGGCATTATCCCGAACTGCTGGAACAGGAATTCAACTCCACCTGGCGCGGCATGGAGTGGCCCGGCCTGCCGGAGATCCCCGATGCCTTCGAGCGCTGGTGCGCCGGCATGACCGGCTTCCCGATTGTCGATGCCGCGATGCGCGAACTCGCCGCCACCGGCTGGATGCACAACCGCTCGAGGATGATCACGGCGATGTTCCTGACTAAGGATCTCCATCTCGACTGGCGTCTCGGCGAGGCCTTCTTCATGCGCGCGCTCGTGGATGGGGAGATCGCCAGCAATAACGGCGGATGGCAATGGAGCGCGGGCACGGGGGCCGATGCCGCACCTTACTTCCGGATCCAAAATCCCTGGAGCCAGACCAAGCGCTACGACCCCGAGGGGCTCTACATCAGGAAGTGGGTGCCGGAACTCGCGAATGTTTCCAATGCCTCCCTGATCGACCCTCCGGCCGATGGGCGCCCGATCGCGCCGGGCTATCCGCTGCCGATGCTCGATCACTCAACCGAACGGGACCGGACGCTCGACCTCTTCGCCCGACATAAGGCGAAGGGAGTCGAGAAGAGTTAAAAGGGTTGGAAACGTTAAAACGCGGGGTGATCGTCTCCCCGCAGTCGTTCAGCCCCTTGTCACTCGTTTAACGCCCAACGTTTTTTAACCTCCGCCCCCTCACACCTCGAAGTCGGCCTGCGGCTCGACCTTTTTCACGAGGGTCAGGATGTTTTCCCCGTCGCGGTATTCGTAATGCTGGGTCTCCGTGAGCTTGCGGATGAAGTGGATGCCAAGCCCGCCGATGGGGCGGTCCTCCAGCGGGAGGCTGGTGTCCACCTCCTCGCGATCGAGCGGATTGAACCGCCCGCCGCGGTCGCTGAAGCGGATTTCGACCCCGGTGCTCGTTCGCGTGAGGGCGATGTTGCAGCAATCGGCACCTTGGGCGACCCCTCCGTACTTCATGACGTTGGTGGCGAGTTCCTCAAGGATCAGCTCGAGGTCATAGACGAGTTCGCCGGGGAGTCCTTCCTTGGAGCAGAATTCCGCGAGGAAGGGATTGAGTTTGGACAACTCGGGAAGATCCGACCGGAGCAGGAGCAGGGAGGGCCCGTCGGGCGAGGGCGTCACGGCCCCTCCTTTCTTTTCGGGGAAGAGGAATTCGACCAGCGAAAAATCATCCGCGAAGCTCTCCTGTCCCTGCTGGCGGCGCACTTCCGAGACGATCGCATCCAGGCCGCGGGGGCGGTTCCGGTCGGCCAGGATGGCGGAGAATTCCTCGAAGCTCATCATCGTCCCGTCGGGTCGGTCGACTTCATAGGTGCCGTCGCTGAACAGATAGAGGCGAGCCCCGGCCGGCACGATGATCTCGCCCGTCTCGTAGAGGGCCTTGGGGAAGGCGCCGATCACGGGTCCCTTGGCGGCAAGGTGGGAGACGCCTTCGCGGCTCACCAGCACGGCGGGGGGGTGTCCGCCCGAGGCGAAGCGCAGGGTGCCCGAGGCCAGGTCGTAGACCCCGTACCATCCCGTGAAGTACATGTCGTTCTGCTGTTCCATCGGGAACGTGTCATTGAGTCCGCGAAGCACCGAGGAGGGGTCGCGGAAATCCACGCCGGACAGCGATCCGGTCCGCAGCACGTTCACCACGCTGATGGAGAGCAACGCTGCGCCGACGCCGTGCCCGCAGACATCGAGGAGGTAGAAGGCCAGTGTCCCGTCGTCGAGCCAGTGGTAACCGAAGGAATCGCCTCCGAGCTGCGAGGAGGTGATGAAGACCCAGTCGGTCGTTACCGGCTCCGTCAGCCTTGCGGGCAGGACGGCGAGGGCGTATGAGGCGGCCTCGGCCAGCTCCCCCTCCATGGCCCGGTTGGCCTTTTCCAGCTCGAGGGTGCGCTGGCGGACGGTCTCCTCGAGGTTGGCGTTCCATTCCTCCAGCCGCTCCTCGCGCGAACGAATCTCTCGCGCCATCGCCGAGAAACTCTCGGCGAAGCGTCCGAGTTCATCGTGCCGTTCCGCGATGCGGGACAGGGATTCCTTGTCCTCCTCGTAGGTCCCCCGCTGGAAGTCCAGGGCGACCTGGCGGAGTTTGGTCAGGGGGCCGGAAATCCTGCGGGCCGTGAAGAAGACAACCCCGATGAGCAACAACAGGCCCGTGCCACCGATGATAAGGGACTGCTCCGCCAGCTTCCGTGCCGGCGCCACGATGAGCGCGTAGGGGACTTCCAGCACGAGTTTCCAATCCGTCGTGCGGCCCTTGGCCCAGTAGATGACCTTGTCGCTGCCATCGCGCAGACGCAGCCACCCGCTGTCGGAGGCCAGGATCTTGTCGATGCCGGGAAGGCTGGTGACCAGTCCCTGGCTGAGGAGTTCCTGAAGCGCGGCCTGGGGATCCTCCTTCTTCTTGTCACCCGGTTTCGGTGCGGGGGGATCCTGGGCGGCCTGGGGGCTGACGATGACGGCGCCGGTCTCCGAGATCAGGTAGGCCGACTCGCGGAACTCCTTCGGAAGGTTTGATCGGAGGTTCTTGGGTTCCTGGGTGACCGAACCGAGATCTTCCGAGAAATCGGATTCGAAATTCCGGATGTGCATCTTGCGGACGATCTTCCGCATCTCGTCGAGGGCGACATCCACCCCAGCCACGCCGATGAACGAACCGGTATCACCGTAGACAGGCTGAGTGATGCTGACCATGTCGATGTCCGACCCCCCCTCGTCGAAGTAGGGCTGGGTCACGTGGAGTCGGCCCGATTCCTTGGCGCCGCGGTACCAGTCCTGTGCGTCGTCGTGAAAGTCATACTTCAGGGCCGCGCCATTGGGCCAACTCTTGCGGTCGACCCAGATATCGGAGGCGGGATCGCGCCAGTCTTTCCCGTCATAGACCATGTAAAGACCATAGACGGCGGGGATCGGGCACTTCTGGAGGAGGGAGGCCAGCCAGCGCACCTTGACGGGTGTCTTGTGAGCTCCCGATTCCTCCGTTGCCCCGATCACGTAGGGGAGCATCGCGATGCGCTCCACCAGGTCATCCATGGCATGCATCTCGTTGTTGACCTCCTTGAGGGCCTCGCTCGAGGTCTGTTGGAGCAGGAGTTCCCGTCCGTTGTGATAGTTGACGAGGGCCAGGACGATCAGGATCAGGCCCGCGCCCGTCCCGATGGAGATCGCGAAGCGCTGGCCGATCGACCTCGGCGCGAAGGCGTTCACGATCTTGCGGATCATCGAGGAGGTGGCCATGGAATCCTTGATCGATAGTTTATCTCACCGGCTCTGCCAAGCCCTGCGGCCGTCCGGCGATCCGGAAGCCTCCTCCGGATGATCGGAGGCGCTTGACGAGGGGAGGCTGTTGGCGCTTCATAAAGATCCCCATGGATATCCGGTTTCACCAAGCAGGCACCCTCCTCGTCGTCACCCTCACCGGCCGCCTCGATGCCGCCGAGCAGAACACCATCAAGGAAACCGTCACCCGTGAGATCGACTCCACGGGAACCAAGGGGGTCGTCTTCGACCTCTCCGGCCTCGAGTACGTGAGCAGCGCGGGGTTCCGTGAATTTTTCCTGCTGGGCCGCCATCTCCAGCGTCTCGGGGGCGGGCTTGCCGTCTGCGCCCTCCAGCCCGCGGTGAAGCGCATCTTTGACATCGCCCAGTTCCAGACCGCCTACCCGGTCTGCGCCACCCTCGACGAGGCGCTCGTGGCGATCGGTTCCTCGGTTCCCTGAATCGATTCGGAACCTGGAACCCGAGCGGTTCCTTGCAGGGTGTTGACGTCGGAGGATAGCCTCGCCGGATGTCCGCCTCCACGCCCCTGATCATCGCCGGCCGCGAGTTTTCCTCCAGACTGCTGCTGGGTACCGGGAAATTTCCCTCGGGGGAATCGATGGCCCGTGCGCTCGAGGCCAGCGGAACCGAAATCGTCACCGTCGCCCTCCGTCGCGCCGACCTGAGCGGGGCCAAGGATCCCTTCGCCAACATCCTCGAGTTCATTAATCCGGAGAAATACCTCCTGCTTCCCAACACCAGCGGAGCAAACACCGCCGAGGAGGCCGTCCGTCTGGCACGGCTCGCCGCCGCCGCGGGACTGCCGAAGTGGGTGAAGCTCGAGATCCATCCCGATCCCCGTTACCTCCTGCCCGACCCGATCGAGACGCTGAAAGCGACCGAGATCCTCGTCGGCGAGGGATTCACCGTCCTCCCCTACATCAACGCCGACCCCGTGCTTGCCAAGCGCCTGCAGCAGGCGGGGGCCGCCACCGTCATGCCGCTCGGCGCACCGATCGGCAGCAACCGCGGCCTGGAGAATCGTGCGCAGATCCGGATCATCGTCGAGCAGGCGACCGTTCCCGTCGTCGTGGATGCCGGGATCGGGGCTCCCAGCCATGCCGCGGAAGCGATGGAGCTCGGTGCCGACGCCGTGTTGGTCAACACCGCCATTGCCGTTGCGGGTGATCCCATCCGAATGGCCCGGGCCTTCCGCCAAACCGTGGAGGCCGCCGCCGAGGCGGTTGCGGCCGGACTCCCGATGCAGGCCGACTCCGCGATCCCGACCAGTCCCCTCACGGCGTTCCTCAACGCTTAGGACGCGCTGATTTTTCCTAAAAGCCTTCAGCCTTCAGTCTAAATACCTCCATCATGTCCTCCGAAGCGACTCCGATGATGAAGCAGTATCACGCCCTGCGGCGTGACCTGCCGCCGGGGACCTTCCTGCTGTTCCGGCTCGGGGATTTCTATGAGATGTTCTTCGAAGATGCCAAGGAGGCCTCGGCGATCCTGAATGTCGCCCTGACCAAGCGGGGCGAGGTGCCGATGTGTGGCGTCCCCTACCATGCCGCGCGCGGCTACATGGAGAAGCTGCTGGCCGCCGGCCGCCGTGTCGCCCTGTGTGAGCAGGTCGGCGAGGTGCAGACGGGAAAACTTGTTCGCCGTGAGATCACCAGGATCCTGAGCCCGGGAACCCTGGAGGACGCAGGACTCGAGGAGAAGACCCACAACTTCACCGCCGCCGTCCTGCCGCCGCAGAAGCCGGGCGGGACCTTCGGTCTGGCCTGTGCCGACCTGAGCACCGGCGAGTTCCGCGTCACCGAGCTGCCCTCGGCGGAGGCCCTGCTCGACGAGGTGGTCCGCGTGGCGCCCGCCGAGATTCTTGTGCCCGAGGGTGGGGGAGGCTGCCTTGGCGATCTGCCGCTCGGGACGGCCCGTCCCGAGGAGGTGGAGCCGTATCTCTTCGACCCGCTGGCCGCGACCGAACTGCTGCTCGCCCATTTCAAGGTCCACTCCCTTGACGGCTTCGGCGTCGCGGAATTCCCGCGCGGGGTCGCCGCGGCGGGAGCCCTCCTGAACTACCTCACCCGCTCCCTTCGCCGGGATGCCTCCCACCTGCGTTCGCTCCGAGTTCACCGCCACGCCGATCACCTGCTGCTCGACGCCTCCACGCAGGGACATCTCGAGCTGGTGGTCTCCCGGGCCGGTCGTGCCATGACACTGATGGGAACGCTCGACCGCACGGTCACCCCCATGGGGGCGCGTACCCTGCGCGACTGGATCCTGCACCCGCTGGTTGATCCCGCCGCCATCGCCGCCCGCCAGGAATCCGTGGGTGCCTTCATCGCCTCGCCGATGAAGCTGGGTGATCTTCGCGAACGACTCGGCGGCGTCCGCGACATCGAGCGGGCCGTCTCGAGGCTCAGCCAGAACTCCGGCACCGCGCGCGACCTACAGGTGCTCGGCGTCTCGCTGGCCTCGATCCCGGCGATCCGTGCCGTGCTGGAGGGATGCGGGGGGCTTCTTCGGGAGTTGTCCGGCAAGCTCCACACGCTCCCCGAGTTGGCATCCCTGCTCGGGTCCGCCCTTGTCGACGAGCCTCCGCCCACGATCCGCGAGGGAGGGATGATCCGCTCCGGATACGATCTGGCGCTCGACGAACTCCGCAATGCCTCGACCGAAGGGAAGGCCTGGATTGCCGCCCTGCAGGAGCGTGAGATCGCCCGCACGGGGATCAAGTCGCTGAAGGTCCGCTTCAACGCCGTCTTCGGCTACTTCATCGAGGTGACGACAGCCAATCTGGGCAGCGTTCCAGAGGACTACACCCGCAAGCAGACCACGGCGGGCGGGGAGCGCTTCGTCACCCCGGAACTCAAGGAGATGGAGGGGAAGATCCTCGGATCCGAGGAGCGGGCGCGGGCCCTGGAGTTGGAAATTTTCCAGCGGCTTCGCGCCGCAGTGCTCGATCAGGTCCCCTCCATTCAAGAGACCGCCGCATCGGGAGGGGCGCTCGACGCACTGGGGTCGCTTGCCGAGACCGCGCGACTCTTCGGCTACACCCGACCTATTGTGGATGACTCGACGGTGCTGGAGATCCGCGACGGCCGTCATCCCGTGCTCGACCAGCGCGCGGGTGGCGAGGCCTTCGTCCCGAACGACACCGACCTCGATGCCTCCGGATTGAGGATGGGGATCATCACAGGTCCCAACATGGCGGGTAAATCAACCTACCTGCGCCAGGTGGGCCTCCTGACCGTGATGGCCCAGATGGGAAGCTGGATCCCGGCCGCCTCGGCCCGCATCGGCGTGGCCGACCGCATCTTCACCCGCGTCGGGGCGAGCGACGATCTCTCGAGGGGGCACTCGACCTTCATGGTCGAGATGAACGAGACCGCCAACATCCTGCACAACGCCACCGCCCGCAGTCTCGTGCTGCTCGACGAGATCGGGCGCGGTACCGCGACCTTCGACGGGCTCTCGATTGCCTGGAGCGTCGCCGAGCACCTGCACGACGTGACGGGTTGCAGGGCCTTCTTCGCCACCCATTACCACGAGTTGCCCGATCTCGCCCGCACACGCAAGGGAGTCCGGAACCTGAACGTCGCGGTCCGCGAGCAGAATGACCGGATCATCTTTCTCCGCAAGATTGTCGAGGGAGCAGCCGACCGGAGCTATGGCATCCAGGTGGCGCGGCTCGCGGGCCTCCCCTCCACCGTGGTCGAGCGAGCCCACGAAATCCTGACCAATCTCGAGAAGGCGGAGCTGAATGCCGAGGGTCGTCCCGCCCTTGCCGGAACACGCCGCAAATCACCCGGCGCGCCCGATCCCACGGCTGAGTTGCCGCTCTTCGGCTGATTCCCACAAATGAGCACGCCCGTGCGGCCCGGATTTTCGGAAGCGCTCCGTCTCTGGCTGAAAATCGGATGCCTCGGGTTCGGGGGGCCCTCCGGGCAGATCGCCCTGCTGCACCGCGAGACGGTCGAGGAGCGGCGATGGGTCGGCGAGGAGGAGTTCGCCCGGGCGCTGAAGTTCTGCATGCTTCTTCCGGGGCCCGAGGCCCAGCAGTTGGCCACCTGGATCGGGTGGCGCCTCCATGGCATTCGCGGCGGGATCGCCGCCGGATCGCTTTTCGTGATTCCCGCCGCACTCCTGCTCTGGGCTCTCGGTCTCCTCTATGTCATGGGGCGCGATCTTCCCGCCGTTCACGGTTTCTTCGAGGGGATCAAGCCGGTGGTCGTGGCGCTGGTCTTTTCCGCACTCTGGAAAATCGGCCGCCGGATGATCTCCTCCATCGCGCTCGGCGTCATCGCACTCGCGGCCTTCGGCCTTTTTCTTCTCGAAGCGTCCTATCCCTGGACGGTCGTTGCCTTCGGTCTGCTGGGGGCTTTGTTCCTGAAAGGATCCGAGACGGTCACGGAGGCGGTGCCCGTCGGCCGTGGGACTGCTGCCCCGATGCTCATCATCCCGGCGTTGTGGGTGCTGCCGGTGCTCTCCTTGGCACTGTGGCTGGGTTGGTCCTCGATTCCGGTCCGCGTCGCCCTGCTCTACGCCAAGGCGGCGGTGCTCAGTTTCGGAGGTGCCTATGCGGCCCTCTCCTGCGTCGCGTTCCATGCCTCCGGCGATTGGGGATGGTTAACGCCCGGTCAGATGCTCGATGGCATCGGGCTGGCGGAGACGACGCCGGGGCCGCTCCTGATCGCGTTGCAGTTCGTCGCCTTTGTCGCCGCTTGGAACCATCCCGGCGCTCTCCCTGCGGTGGTTTCGGCGACGATAGCCTCCCTGATGGCCGTCTGGTCGCTCTTCCTGCCGAGCTTCCTTTGGATCTTCTCGCTCGCCCCTCACATGGAGCGGATCGCCGCCAATCGCCGCATGGCCGGCGCACTCTCGGTCATCGGGGCTGTCGTGACCGCGGTCATTGCCAAGCTGGCCCTCTGGTTTGCGGCGAGCCTCTTTTTTCCTGCGACCTCCGGAGGGTTTGTTGTCCGCTGGGTTTCCCTTGCGATGGCGGTGGCCGCATGGCTGCTCCTTCGTTCCGGTCGCCTCGGCATGATCCCCGTCATCTTCCTCGGGGGTGTGGCGGGCGTTCTGCTGAAGCTGGCGGGTGCAGCCTGAGATTTTAGGTTCCGATCCGTGGAAAGACCGCCGGGATATGCAACGCCTCCGCGAGCCTCCGCAGATACTCCTCCCTCGGGATCTCGACTGAGCCGAACTGCTCCAGATGATCCGTCGTCCACTGGGTGTCGAGCAGGGTGAAACCGTGTTCGCGGAGGATCCGGACAAGGTGCCAGAGTGCGACCTTGGAGGCGTCGGTGACGCGGTGGAACATCGATTCCCCGAAGAATGCGCCGCCGAGCGCCACGCCATAGAGCCCCCCCGCAAGGCGTCCCTCCTTCCATATCTCGACCGAGTGGGCATGGCCCTCCGCGAAGAGTTCCCGGTAGGCCTTCCGGATAAGCGGGGTGATCCAGGTGTCGTCGCGGGCGGCGCAGGCTCCGACAACCTCGTCGAAGGCTGTGTCGGTCCGGAGTTCCCATCCCGGGCGTTTCAGGGCCCGTTTCAGTCCGTGCGGCACATGGAATTCCCCGAGCGGCAGGATTCCCCGGGGATCGGGCGAAAACCACCGGAGCGTCCCGTCGTCCATCCCCATCGGGAAGACCCCGGAGGCATACGCCTCCAACAGCAGGTCCGTGGGCAGGGTGCGGCTCATGCACCCAGCAAAAAGGATGGAAGGGGAATGATGAAGAAGGAAAAGAAGACCGTCCCATGGGCAACTCCCCGCTTCCATCTTCCACGGGATCATCTAATGTCGGCGGGTGAATCCGCTCAGGATCCTGTTCCTTATCCTCCTGACCGCCTCCGGCCTCGCGCTCTCGGGTTGCGTCTGGGGTGAGCAGGATGCCGACGAGACGGCCGACAACGTGATCAAGGGGCTCTCCGGACAGGGGACGCTCACCGGCGAAAACGCCTCCGATCCGGCCTCCTGGGTCCACCGCAACTGAACTCCCTTCCGACCACTTCCCATGCCCGCCCGCAAGAAATCCCCGGCAACATCCCTCAAGTCTCCCAAGACGGCAATGCCGGCCGATGTGACCAAAGCCGCCCCCAAAGCTGCCTCGAAGGTCGTCATCCTAGATTTCGGATCCCAGTACACGCAGGTGATCGCCCGCCGCGTGCGTGAGTGCCGTGTCTTTTCGGAGATCGTTCCCCACACCACCAAGGCCAGCGAAATCATCGCCGACGGCACCGTGAAGGGAATCATCCTCTCGGGCGGTCCCGCCAGTGTCTATGCCCCGAAGGCTCCGAAGGTGGATCCTGCGATCTACGAACTCGGTCTGCCGATCCTCGGTATCTGCTACGGCATGCAGTTGCTCTCCCGCGATCTCGGTGGCTCCGTGGCACGCTCCACCCATCGCGAGTATGGCAAAGGTGTCCTCACGACGGTCGGCGCCTCTCCGCTCTTCAAGGGATTGCCCAAGAAGATCGATGTCTGGAACAGCCATGGTGATCGCGTCGAGAAGCTTCCGAAGGGGTTCACTGCGATCGGCACCACCGAAAACGCGCCTCATGCCGTTATCGCCGACGCCAAGCGGAAGATCTACGGCATGCAGTTTCACCCCGAGGTGCATCACACCCCCAAGGGCAAGGCGATCCTTCAGAACTTCCTGCACGGCATCTGCGGCTGCAAGAGCGACTGGACGATGGGTTCCTTCATCGAGCGCATCTGCGCCCAGATCCGAGAACAGGTCGGCGAGGGACGCGTCATCCTGGGCCTGAGCGGAGGCGTTGATTCGAGCGTTGCGGCCGCCCTGATCCACAAGGCGATCGGCGACCAACTCACCTGCATCTTCGTCGACAACGGCCTCCTGCGCTTCGGCGAGCGGGACGCGGTCGACAAGCTCTTCGGGCGCAACTTCAAGATCCGCCTCAAGATCGTCGACGGAACGAGCCGCTTCCTCGGCAAGCTCAAGGGGGTCACCGATCCGGAGAAGAAGCGCAAGGTCATCGGCACCGAGTTCATCCGCATCTTCGAGCAGGCAGCCACCGATCTCCAGAAGTCGGCCAAGGGCTCGAAGCATCCCTTCAGGTTCCTTGCCCAGGGGACCCTCTACCCCGATGTCATCGAGAGCGTGCCGATCGCCGGTAATCCCGCCTCGCTCATCAAGAGCCACCACAACGTGGGCGGCCTGCCGAAGGACATGAAATTCGAGCTCGTGGAGCCGCTCCGCCAGCTCTTCAAGGACGAGGTCCGCGAGGTCGGCCGCGAGCTGGGTCTCCCCCGGGAGGTCGTCGATCGCCAGCCCTTCCCGGGGCCCGGCCTCGCCGTCCGCATCGTCGGGGCGATCACCCCCGAACGTCTCCGCATCCTGCGCGATGCCGACCGCATCGTGCTCGAGGAGATGAAGGAATCGGGCTGGTACTTCAAGGTTTGGCAGTCCTTCGCCGTCCTCCTGCCCGTCCAGTCGGTCGGCGTGATGGGCGACGAGCGAACCTACGACTACACGATCGCCCTGCGCGTCGTGGAGAGCCAGGACGGCATGACCGCCGACTGGGTGCGCCTCCCGTACGACCTGCTCGCCAAGATCTCCAGCCGCATCATCAACGAGGTGAAGGGGGTCAACCGCTGCGTGCTTGATGTCTCCAGCAAGCCGCCGGCCACCATCGAGTGGGAGTAGGCCCGTCATGAGCCGCCGCCGCGCCATCTATCCCGGGAGCTTCGACCCGGTGACCAACGGTCATCTCGACCTGATCAGCCGGGCGCTCGGGCTCTTTGACGAGGTGATCGTCGGTGTGGCGGATAATGAGGCCAAGAGTCCGCTCTTCACCACGGCCGAACGTGTCGACCTGATTCGCCATAGCATAGGGGATCAGCCGGGGCTCTCGGTGGAGCCGCTCAACGGCCTGCTGGTTGACTTCTGCACGCGACGGGAAGCCTTCGTCGTCATCCGGGGGTTGCGCGCCGTTTCCGATTTTGAGTTCGAGTTCCAGATGGCCCTGACCAACCGACGGCTCCAGCCGAAGATCGAGACCATCTTCCTCACACCCAAGGAGGACTGCATCTTCCTGAGCTCGCGGATCGTCAAGGAAGTGGCCCGTCTCGGCGGCGATGTCGCCCCCTTCGTCGCCGCGCCCGTTCTGAAAGCCCTCAAGGGAAAATTTCCCAAGGTCTGAGAAGCGTTTTTCCGCAGAGGCGCGGAGGCATCGAGGGCCAAAAGGGGGATCGCCAGCCTTTGCTTGGGATCTTCAGCATTTTTGGGTAGGGTTTTTTCATGAAAGTCCATCTGGCGCAAATTCCTCCCGGGGAAACCCTCCATCTGGAGGGGGAGGAGGATGCCGCACCCTTGGAATTGGAGGCAGCTGGGGCCCAACCGACCGGCCCCTTGGAGTATTCCCTGGATGTCGGGCTTTCGGAGGGGGGGCTTTTTGCCACGGGAAGCCTGTCCGTTCCCGTCCGCATGGTCTGCGTGAACTGCCTGGAGCCCTTTGAACGCCAGATTGTTGCCGACCCGTTTGCCCTTCAGATGGATCTGCCGGGCCCCGAAACGGTGGACTTGACCCCCGAGGCCAGGGAGGATATTCATCTCCTTCTGCCCGCGCATCCCAAATGCGACCAGGGCGGAGACAAGACCTGCCCCGCCCATTTCCCTTCGGGTGCCCGAACCTCCCCCATGCCAACGGGGAGAGAGGCGCGCCCGGCGATCTGGCAAGCGCTCGACCAACTCAACACACCACCATCCGATGGGAGTCCCCAAACGTAAAACTTCGAAGATGCGCCTGCGCACCCGCAAGGCCGCCAACCGCTGGCATGCCCCCAAGCTCGGCAAGTGCACCCAGTGCGGCGCCCCGCTCCGCTCCCACACCGCCTGCCCCGCCTGCGGCACCTACCGCGGCCGCCAGGTCACCGACGTCGAGGTCGCCTGACCGGTTTCAGCCGGACACGGATGATCCGGCCGGGAAACCGGTTTTGAAGCAGAGATACCGAGGATCATGAGGATCGCCCTTGATGCCATGGGTGGGGATTTTGCCCCAGCCAACACCGTGGCCGGTGCCGTGATGGCGCTCCGGGAGTATCCCAAGATCACCAAGCTTTTCCTGACGGGCGATGAGCGGGCCGTCCGGGCCGAACTTGCCAAGCACGGCTGCAACGATCCCCGAATCGAGATCGTCCACACGACCCAGGTCGTGGAGATGAGCGACGCGGCGGTCGAGGCTGTCCGACGCAAGAAGGACTCCTCCGTCTCGCGCGCCGTCGACCTGGTCAAGAAGGGGGATGCCGACGCGATTGTCAGCGCGGGCCACACCGGGGCGGCCGTCGCCGCCACCACGATCAAGCTCCGCACCCTCGAGGGGATCGAGCGCCCGGGAATCGCCACGATCATCCCGACCGAGCACAAGAACTGTGTCCTCATCGACGCCGGTGCGAATGTCGACGCCAAGCCCCTCCATCTCCTCCAGTACTCGATCATGGGATCGGTCCTGTCACGGGAGGTCCTCGGCTCGCCCAACCCCGAGATCGGCCTGATGTCGATCGGCGGTGAGGACGTGAAGGGGAGCGAATTCACGAAGGAGGTCTTCAAGCTCCTGAAGTCCTCCAAGCTCAATTTCCGCGGAAACGTCGAGGGACACGATCTCTTCGAGCACCCTGTCGACGTGGTCGTCTGCGACGGATTCACCGGCAATGTCATCCTCAAGACCATCGAGGCCACCGCGGGCGCCGTTTTCCACTGGATCAAGTCGGAGGTGAAGCGCAATCCCGTCCGCATGCTCGGCATCTGGATCGCACGCAACGCCTTCCGCACCATCCGCCGCAAGATCAACTACGAGTACCACGGTGGCAGCCCCCTGCTCGGGGTGGACGGCATCTGCATCATCGCCCACGGTTCCAGCACGGCGCTCGCCATCAAAAATGCGGTCCGCGTCGCCGCGGAATTCGTGGAGCAGCAGGTCAATCCCAAGATCGTCGAGGCCGTGAGGGCCTACAACAGCAGCAATCCCTCCGTCATGTCGGCGGAGACCGTCACCGATGGAGCCCAAGCCTAAGGCCCCGCGCACCGCCTCCATCATCGGCACCGGCAGCTACGCGCCGGACACCGTGATGACCAACGCCGACCTGGAAAAACTGGTCGAGACAAGCGACGAGTGGATCACGACGCGCACCGGGATCAAGGAGCGCCGCATCGGCGGACCCGAGATCACCACGAGCGAGATGGCCGCGCGCGCCGCGGTCGCGGCGATGGAGAATGCCGGGGTGAAGCCCGGGGAGATCGACCTGATCATCTGCGCCACGGTCACGCCCGACATGTTCTTCCCCAACACCGCCTGCTTCGTGCAGACGAAGATCGGGGCGGTGAACGCGACCTGCTTCGATCTTTCGGCCGCCTGCTCGGGATTCCTGTTCGGGGTCGAGACCGCCCGCGCCTACATCGCTTCCGGCACGGCCGAGACCGTCCTCGTCATCGGCGCCGACAAACTCTCCTCCATCGTCGACTGGAAGGACCGCAACACCTGCGTCCTCTTCGGTGACGGCGCCGGCGCCGCCATCCTGCGGCACCGCGAGGGATCCCGAGGGGTCCTTGCGACCCGCATGGGAAGCAATGGCGGACTGGCCGACATCCTTTATATCCCCGGCGGCGGAAGCGCCCATCCCGCGGGAGGCCCCACCGCGGCCGAGAACCCCGTCACCATCCGCATGAACGGCCGCGAGACCTACAAGCACGCCGTCACGGCCATGGTCGAGGCTTCCCAGCAGGTCCTTGCCGATGCCGGCATGACCCCCGCCGAGATCACCTGCTTTATCCCCCACCAGGCCAACCTCCGCATCATCGAGGCCATCGCCAGCCGACTCGATGTCTCCATGGACCGCTTCATGATCAATCTCGACCGCTACGGCAACACTTCCGCCGCCGCCGTCGCCATCGCCCTCGATGAGGCGAACCGCACCGGCCGTTTTAAGCAGGGTGACAAGATCCTCATGGTCGTCTTCGGTGGGGGCCTCACTTGGGCTGCATCCGTCGTCGAGTGGTAACTGGCTGGTGATTTTGCCGCGGAGCGGCGTCACTGTTCGCTAGCTGTAGGTTTACTACGGCGTCGCTCACGTTCCTGGCTCCGCATCCAAAATCCCATAGCCAGTTATCGATGATGGGATGGTTCTGCCCTAATAGTCTTCAGCATGCAGTCTAAATCCCTTCCCTAACCCCCTTTCTCCTTGCCTTCTCTGAAGGAAGTGGCGATTTTTGACCACTCAGCCGGACACTGAGTCCGGCTTTTTTGCGTCAACAGAAGTAAAATACCATGGCAAACACCATTCTTGTCGGCTCCCAGTGGGGGGATGAAGGCAAAGGAAAGATCATCGATGTGCTGACCGGGAAGGTCGATATCGTCGTCCGGAGCCAGGGGGGCAACAACGCCGGCCACACCATCGTCGATGGCGACAAGAAGTATGTCCTGCACCTGATTCCCTCGGGAATCCTCCGCAAGGGCAAGCTCTGCGTGATCGCCAACGGCGTGGTCATCGACCCCGTCGGTCTGGTCTCCGAGATCAAGGGGCTCGCCGCCCGCGGGATCAAGGTGAACGCCAGGAATCTCCTCGTCAGCGACTGCGCCCATCTCGTGATGCCGTGGCACCGCGAACTCGACGGCCTCCGCGAGGCGCTCAAGGGGAAGAACAAGATCGGCACCACCAAGCGCGGCATCGGCCCCGCCTACGGCGACAAGGTCGCCCGCACCGGCCTGCGCATCGCCGACCTTGCCGATCCCGCGGTCTTCCGTGAGAAATTCGCCCTCCGCCTCAAGGAGAACAACGCGCTCATCCGCGCGCTCGGAGGAAGGCCGCTCAACGGCAAGAAGATCCTGGCCGACTACCTCGCGGCGGCCAAGGTGCTCGCGCCGCTGGTCACCAACACGGTCACCCTCCTGCACAAGGCGATGCAGGCGAAGAAGGAGATCCTGTTCGAGGGGGCGCAGGGAACCTTCCTCGACATCGACCACGGCACCTATCCCTACGTCACCAGTTCCAACACCACCTCGGGCGGCGCCTGCACCGGCTCCGGGGTCGCCCCCAACCGCATCGACCGCGTGGTCGGCGTGGTCAAGGCCTACACGACCCGCGTCGGCGAGGGGCCCTTCCCCACCGAGGAGGATGAAATCGGCGACATGTTGCATGCCATGGGCCGCGAGTTCGGCGCCACCACGGGTCGTGCCCGCCGTTGCGGATGGTACGACGCCGTGGCCGCCCGCTATGCGACCATCGTCAACGGGGTCGACGATCTGGCCATTACCAATCTCGACGGTCTCGACGGTCTCGACGAAATCAAGGTCTGCACGGGC
>Ga0208379_1000208_pt1 | contig 27924 bp, 37 predicted proteins | sample CryBogCBE02Aug07_FD_184559 | JGI IMG/M metagenome (GOLD analysis project Ga0208379, IMG submission 184559) | Freshwater microbial communities from Crystal Bog, Wisconsin, USA - CBE02Aug07 (SPAdes) | ecosystem: Environmental > Aquatic > Freshwater > Lake | place: Crystal Bog, Wisconsin, USA... | reverse complement strand
CTCAAAAGAAAGCATTAATTATTGCAGACAATAAATTGGCTTTAAATGCTGACTGGGACACAGAGTTATTAACAATTGAGTTAGACGAATTACTGGCAGATGGTTTTGCGTTGGAATTGCTAGGCTTTAATAAGGACGAACTGGACAAACTGCTTGAGCCTGAGCAGATTGAGGGTTTGACTGATGAGGATGCTGTTCCTGATATACCTGAAGAACCTAAAACAAAGCTAGGGGATATTTGGGTGCTTGGCAACCACAGGTTGATGTGTGGGGATTCCACAAGCCTAAATGACGTTGAAAAACTAATAAATAATACAAAAATAAACCTTTGTTATACAGATCCACCTTACGGAATTAATGAAAAAGGCGATCGATCAAAAAGAACTGGCGCTGCAGAAGGCACTAAATACGTTGACTTTAAAGATGACACCGTTGATTATGCTGTTGAGGCTTATCAAATTGTAGAAGGTGTTTTACAAATACCAAGACAAGTTTGGTGGGGAGCAAACTATTATTGTCACGCTTTGCCTCAATCTAACAATTGGTTTGTCTGGGATAAAAGAGTTGATGAAAAGCAAAAAGATACTCAATCAGATTGCGAACTTGCTTGGGTAAAGTCAAAATGGTCAAGTGTCAGAATCTTTAGACATTTGTGGAAAGGAATGATGAAAGCCTCAGAAAGAGTTCAACATCGAGTCCATCCAACTCAAAAACCTGTGGCTTTGGCTGAGTGGTCATTTGATTACTTTAAAGAAGTAAACACAGTTTTAGATTTATTTGGTGGCTCAGGAAGTACGTTAATTGCTTGTGAAAAAACAAATAGGTCTTGCTTTATGATGGAATTTGAGCCACATTATGTTGATGTCATAATAAAGCGGTGGCAAGAATTTACGGGAAAACAAGCAATCCATGCAGAAACCGGTCAGGAATTCGGGAAACTGTAAGTATTTGATATAACAAAGGATTTTGTAATAACTTTTAGTTATCTTCCGACTATAAAAAGATGCAAGAACACGAACCAACCGAAAAGACAAGAAGCCAGGTGCAACAAGCATCGGGATTAGGGCTACCACAAGAGCAAATTGGGGCGCTGATTGGCATAAGTGACAAAACCTTGCGTAAATACTACGGAACAGAACTGGCGCTTGGTAAGGCTACGGCCTCGGCTTCTATCGCTAAGTCCCTATTTAACAAGGCGCAGGCTGGGGATACAACTGCAATGATTTGGTGGACAAAAGCTCAGATGGGATGGGGTGAAACCAATACAACTAAGATAGCAAACCCAGACGGTTCAGCTATTGAAGGATTTCAAATAGTCTTTAAAGACGGAAACCATGAACCTAGCTGAAGTTGAGTTTCCTCTAAAGCTACAAGGCTTATTTAAAAAGAGCCGATATAAGATTTATTGGGGCGGTAGGGGTGGAGCTAAGTCCTGGGGAATTGCCAGAGCTTTGATTATTTTGGGCACTAAAAAGCCACTTCGCATACTATGCGCTCGTGAGTTTCAGACCTCGATCAAGGATTCTGTCCATAAATTACTAAGCGACCAGGTTGTAGCGCTTGGATTGACAGAGTTTTACGAAGTTATTGATAGAACGATTCGAGGTAAAAACGGCACAGAATTTAACTTTGTTGGCCTTAAAAATAACGTAGCAAACGTAAAATCATACGAAGGGGTTGATATTTGCTGGGTTGAGGAGGCACAAACGGTGTCTGCTAGAAGCTGGGATGTATTAGTTCCTACAATCCGTAAGGAAGGCTCAGAAATATGGGTATCGTTTAACCCAGAGCTTGAATCAGATGCAACATATCAACGGTTTATTCTGAACCCACCTGAAAACGCAATAGTCCAAAAAATCAATTGGTCTGATAATCCTTGGTTCCCTGAAACGCTCAATATGGAGCGTATGACCTTAAAGAATCGTGATCCAGAAGCGTACAACACGGTCTGGGAGGGTTTATGCCGTCAGACTGTGGACGGTGCTGTATTTGCTCGTGAGATGCAAATGGCTGAGTTGGAAGAGAGAATCACTAAAGTCAGATACGACCCTACCAAGCCTGTTATTGCGGTTTTTGACCTTGGTTGGGCAGATTCAACGGCTATATGGTTTGTACAGTTTATCGCTGGGGAGATCAGGCTTATACGTTATTTGGAAGACAACCAACAGACGATGAGCCATTACTTGGCCACAATGCAGACTTTTGGGTATGTTTACGACACTTTATGGTTGCCTCATGATGCAGAAAACAAAACAATCGGATCAAACGGACGGTCTATCCAAGAAATTGTCAAGGCAGCCGGATTTAAGACCAAAATCATCCCTAGAACGCCTATTGCAGATTCAATCAATGCAGCGAGAACTATATTCAGGAACTGCTATTTCGACCGAGACAACTGTTATGACGGACTCCAATGCCTCAGACACTATAAATACGAAGTAGACCCAGATACCAAGCAATTCAGCAAAAATCCACTTCACGACCAATATTCACATGGAGCTGATGCTTTTAGGTATATCGGTTTAGGCGTACAAGAGACTAGGCAAGTGAAACAAAAACGAGTAAACTATCAGCAATTCGGTCAACCTCACAGCTGGATGGGCTAATGGCATCTCAATATCAAGACATGGACGATTACGATCCAATCATCGAAGAAGCTAAACAGTTTCTAAAGTTAGCCAATGATGCTGACACGATGAACCGCCAGGAGGCTTTAGAAGATTTAAAGTTTGCCTCTGGCGGAGATCAATGGCCTGTTGACTTACAAAACTCTAGAAACCTTGAATCTCGCCCCGTTCTTACCATTAATAAGCTGGATGGCTATTGCCGTCAAGTTACGAATCAGCAACGCCAACAGCGCCCCAGAATCCGTGTTCATGCGACTAATACGGTCGAGGATGCTGCGGATGCTAAGGTCGTTCAGGGTTTAATCAGGCACATTGAGGTAAATTCCAATGCTGACAATGCTTACGATAATGCTTATAACTACGCTGTACGCATGGGTTGGGGATATATCAGAGTCGATCACAGATATGTAAGAGAAGATTCTTTCGACCAAGAGATATTCATCGACCCAATAGATAATCCTTTTACTGTCTACATTGACCCAAACTCAATTGCAGTTGACGGCTCAGACATGGAACGTTGCCTTATAACGACCATGATGTCCAAAGTAGCGTTCAGGGAAATGTATCCAAACGCACAGGAAACCTCATTTCTGCCCCGAGGAACGGGAGATTCGCAGTCTGAGTGGATCACCAAGGAAGATATCAGGGTTGCCGAGTATTTTTATACCGTTCGGGAAAAAGCTACTCTTTATCAGTTGTCTGATGGTTCTGCTAGGTTCGCTGATGGCAAAGATTTCTTTGAGCGCATCAAAATGGCTGGGCTTGAGATACTTTCTGAGCGTGAATCATTCAAAAAGACGGTCAAATGGAAAAAAATCACAGCTATCGAGGTGCTCGAAGAACGTGATTGGGCAGGGTATTACATCCCAATCATTCCAGTTTACGGTCGTCACGTTGTAATTGGAGATAAACGTAAGAAGTTTGGTATGGTTCGTCATGCCAAAGATGCTCAGAGAATGTATAACTTCTGGGTGACATCGCTGACTGAGTCTGTTGCGCTTGCACCTAAAGCCAAGTGGATCATGGCAGAGGGTCAGGATGAGGGTCACGAACTTGACTGGGCTGCTGCGAACATTAAGTCAATGGCTACTTTGCGTTATAAGCAGACGGACATTGACGGAAACCCAGCGCCTCCTCCTCAAAGACTTCAGCCCGAGCCTCCTCCTGCTGGGGTTATGGCAGCTGCTCAAGAGATTAACAACGACATGGCTACGATTATTGGGATTTACGATCCTAGCCAACAGTTACAGGGCAATCAGTCTGGCAAGGCTCTAAACGGTCAACAAATGCAAGTTGATCTGACCAACTTTGACCTCTACGACAACTTGACGAAGTCGATGTGCCATATTGGTAAGGTTATCCTTGACCTTATCCCTAAAATTTACGATGTTCAGCGGATTATGCGGATTATCGGGGATGACGGTAAGCCTGATTTACTCACAATTAACGAGCGTGATGCGGTTGGTCGGGTTAAAAATGACGTAACTGTCGGTCAATATGACGTGGTTATGGAAACTGGCCCAGGCTACAACTCTAAACGCCAAGAGGCAGTTGATGCAATGATGCCATTACTTGCCAAGCCTGAACTGTTTAACGTGGCTGGTGATCTGGTATTTAGAAACATGGACTTCCCAGGCGCTGAGACTATCGCTGATAGACTCGCTGCGATGAACCCACTAAGCCAGATTGACGAACATTCTGAGATTCCACCACAGGCTCAGATGATGATTAAGCAAGGTCAGGCTCAGATTCAGCAGTTGACTCAGCAAATACAAGCTATGCAGTTGGCTATGAAACAACGCCAAGATATTGAGCAAGTTAAGCAAGATTCTGAGACAAGACGTGAACTTATGAGGGTCACCGCCAAAGCTCATGACATAGAACTCAGGGATGCAGAACGTAAGTATGTGGCTGAACTGAACGTACACGGTAAAGCTCAGGAAGCGGATCTAAAAGCTCAAACGGCATTAGAAATTGAAAACATGAAGTCTCAAGTTGCTTTAATGTTGGCACAAATTGATAGAATCTCAGCGCATCAAGCATCACTAGAAACCACAGAAAGGGCTGTTTAAATGTCTAAAGAAAATATGGCTGATTATGTAGCTAAAGAAATGGCTAAAAAATACAACAAAGAGCAATATGAAAGAGCGCAAACACATCCAAAATTTGAAAAATTAAAATCAGAAATAGGTAGAAAACAAGCTATTGAAACTGCTTTAAATGATTTAAATAACAAGCAAAAATGATTTCGGGCAAAGCCCAAAACCTTACTCGTCAGGTAGACGAGGTTAATTCTTAGGGAAACCTATGTCAGAGAAAGAAGCATCGTCCGTTGTGACGAGTGAAAATAGTGGCGATTTTTATGCTCAAAAGTTAGGTTTAGCTAACGAGCCTGAAACTGTGGCGGTTGAGGAAACTCCCGAGCCAGTTGCAGAAACTCAGCAGAGTGAACCAGAAGCAGAAGAAGCCAAACCGACAGAGGAAACGGAAAAAAAGCCGAATCCGAAACTCGAAAAGCGGTTTTCAGAGTTAACCAAGCAAAGGGAGCAAGCCCGTCAGGAAGCTGAAAGGGAGCGCCAAAGAGCAAGGGAACTTGAAGATCGTTTAACGGCTTTAGAAAAAGGTAGTCAGCCTGCGAAGGTGGAAGACCCAGACCGAGAGCCACAGCCAAGTGAGTTTACTGATGCTTTTGAATATGCAAGGGCATTGGCTAAATACGCTGCTGATAATGCGCTGAAAAACAGAGACAAGATTGAGGCAGAAAGACGAGCAAGTGAGGAACGCCAAAAGCTGACCGAAGCATGGAAGTCTAAATTAGAGTCTGCAAAGACTGAACTGCCTGATTACGAAGCTATGGTTGCATCTTCGGATGTAACGGTATCGGATCAAGTGAGAGATGCAATCCTTGAGAGCGATGTCGGGCCAAAGATTCTTTACCATCTGGCAGAGAATCCTGAAATAGCCGAGAAGATCAACAAATTGTCTGTGGTCAGCGCATTAAGAGAGATTGGAAGGATAGAGGCTGGGTTTGAAAAAGCCCCCGAAGTTAAGCCTGTCGTGCGAAAGAGCAATGCTCCAGCGCCTATCAATCCGATTCGTGGGGGTACTAACGTTGACGTACCGTTAACTTCTGATGGGGAGTTTACAGGTACACCAGCTCAATGGAAAGAACTCAGACGAGCAGGAAAGATTAGGTAACACAATCTTTTTTAAGGAAATGAAATGAGTAATAATTTACTTACGATTTCTAAGATCACCAACGAAGCTTTGATGGTCTTGGAGAACGAACTTACTTTCACAAGTGAAGTAGACCGTAACTATGACGACCAATTTGCGGTTGTCGGAGCTAAGATCGGTAACACCGTGAACGTCCGTAGACCTGGTCGTTTTATCGGAACAACTGGCCCTGCTTTGAACGTTGAAGACTTTAACGAGACATCCGTAAACTTGTGCGGCTATTTGCATTAAGCAGATAGAAAACCATCCCTGATTGACTTGGAGTGCCGGAAGCGGTTAACAAGGGGCAAGCAACCGAAAGGTGTGCAGCCTGAACGACTAAGTGGGAAGGCGGTGAAAACCGATGCGATAGTCTGAACTAGGTTATAACAAAAGAAGACCTAGAGTGAAATCCGAAGCGATTTCACCACTACCGAAAGGTAGGAGTAACAAAATGACCAGTCACGTTAAGTACTCAGTTCCACGTAGACACACAGTTTACAACTCAAGACTTAGCATTAAGCCTTGATATGTTCTCTGACCGTGTATTGAAGCCAGCCGTTAACAGTAGCGGCCTAGTTCATTAAGAATTAGGAAAATCTTCTCTGATTGACTTGGAAGCCCAGAAGTGGGCGACAGGGCGGAAGGCGAAAGCCACCGTGAACGACTAAGTGAGAAGACCCGATAGGGATGCGATAGTCTGAACAGCGATATAACTAAAGAAGTCGCTGAGGGTAGGTCGAAGAACCAACCCCGCCATGAAAGTGGTCAGTAGGCGAAAGCCGAAAGTAACAGAATGTGCTGCAATAGCTAACAAGATTGACCGTGACGGTTTGACAACTGCTGCTCTGCAAACTGCTAACATCGTTGGCGTTGCTGGTACACCTCCAACTGGATTAATCACTTTCTTAACAGCTGGTGCTTATCTTGACTCTGAAGGCGCACCAAGAGACGGTCGTAGATCATGTATCGTTGAGCCTTTTACAACTGCAACAATCGTTGACTCTCTCAAGGGACTTTTCGTTCCCCAAGAAGCCATCGGTGAGCAGTACCGCAAAGGTTTGATGGGTCGTGACTCTGCTGGTGTTAACTGGAAATTAGACCAAAACGTGGTTGCACAAACCTTTGGTTCATACTCTGGTGTAAATTTGCAAGCTAACACAACAGCAGCTGTTGGTTACTTGACAAGCGGTTGGGCACAATACTCAACGATCCAATTGAATACCGCATCAAGCACAGCTACGCTGAACGCTGGTGACGTTATCCAGATCGCTGGTTTGTATGCAACTAACCCACAAAACCGTCAAGCGTATGGTTCAGGTAAGCTCCGTAACTTTGTTGTTCAATCTACTACAACAGTAGGTACAACTGCAACAAACATCGTAGTTAGCCCAGCTATCATCGTTGGTGGTCAGTTCCAGAACACAATCGTGATCGGTTCTACATCTACTACTGCTGTTGTAACACCATTCAACAACACAGGTACTTTGTCACCACAAAACATCATGATGCACCGCAATGCGTTCACATTGGCAGTAGCCGATCTAGAACTGCCTGAAGGTGTCCATTTTGCTGGACGTGCTTCCGATAAAGAGATCGGATTGTCTATGCGTGTGGTTCGCCAATACACCATTAACAACGATTCAATACCGACTCGTCTAGACGTTCTATATGGTTGGGCTCCGCTCTACCCTGAACTCTCTTGCCGTATTGCAGCCTAAACTTATTTAAAGGAAACACAAAATGAGTAATCCAGGACCAGCAACCACAGTATCGGCACATCCAAGTAACGTCACCACAAACCAAACACTTCGCTTGATTGGTGTGGCTAAAGGCGTTAACTTAAATGCTGTCGCATTTACACCCATTCCAGTAAACAACTCCACAGCATATTTGCCTAAAGAGTTGATTGTGACTAACGTAAACAACGCAGGCGCTGCGGTTACATTAAGCACAACTACTGCCTTGGGAATCACAACTACAAACGTAGGTTCACCATCCAGTTTGTTCGGTGCTTTGACCACAGCCCAACTCGCAGCTTTGTCTTCAGCTCCTCTTGGAACTGCTTACCTTGATGCAAGTTCGACTTCAACAGCTCTGGCTGGTCAAACTCTGTACGCTGACGTAACAGTCGCTTCTGGCGCAACTGGTACAGGTGACGTATATGTTTATGGCTACGATTTCAGCTAATCTAAGCTAAAACTGGGGAAAGTCACCCTCAAAAGGGGTGGCTTTTTCTGTTTTTATCGGTACAATTAATTAAGTTTTTCAAAGGAAAAATCATGCCCTCTACCACTATTGCCCGTGGCAATGCTCACGAAACCTTTTACATTGCGCCTAGCATCACTCCCGCTGCGCTAACAACATCAGCAACTCAGTCTTTACAAACCTTTGCAATTTCTGGTTTGCAGACAACTGACATCGTTTCTTTACAACAATACCAAGGAAATCAAACTTCCAACGTAATCGTAAGTAACGTAGATGTTGCAACTGCCAATGTTTTAACAGTTCAGTTCCAGAACACTTCAGGCGCTGCTACTGCTATTACTCCGGCTGCTGGTGTTTATCAGTTCCAAGTGGTACGCATTGAAGGCGCTCCACAGTCTACGAACGCAGCATAATGGCAAATACAAGCGTATTTAGGCCAGTTGGCCCATCTTATGCGATAGCGGTATCGACAACTGCATCAACTGCTTTGACTGTCACCCCAACGGGTAACGATCAAATCAATTTTTGCGGTTTTCTGAACACATCCGCAAACCCTGTGGCAATTACGATTTCAGAGTCTAACGCTTTGAACTCAGTAACCCCAGGAACTCCAGTTATGCCTGTTTCTGGAACTCCACAACAGGTTGTTATGCTTGGCATTTCGATGTCATCCCCTATGGTTATTGCTGTACCACCTAATGGTTTTGCAGTAAGCGCTATTTGCGGAACAAGCACAGCGACTGTTTATGTAACTCCAATGGCAGATCAATCATAATGTCTAATACTAATCAAGTAGCATCCACAACTACAGTTAACACAGTAGCTGTTTTGACTTATGACTCTATACCAACAATTGCTTCTGGATTTGGGGGAGCTGGTTCTCAAGTTTTGGGAAATCAAGCAAACGTTTTCAGGGTGATTATGGGTAACACGGCAGCAAATACGGGAGCTTTAACGTTTCCTGCTGCGCCAAATGGGTGGTTGGTTCAAGGTTACGATATCACTAGCGGTACGACTTTGTTTTTACAACAAACAGCGTATACGACCACTTCAGCGACAATTAATAGTTATTCAATAACTACGGGTTTAGCTGCAAATATGTCTGCTGGTGATACCTTAATCTTTACTGCGATACCATTTTAATGAGTGCCCCTAACCTTACCTCAGATCAGAATTTACTGCCCGTTCAGGCATATTTTAATTTGGACGGAAGTTTTAATACTTTCATAGGTCAGGGGCAACCTTTCTACGCAACTCTTAATCCTTCCCAAAGCGGATTAAACATCACAAACAGTACGATTAACAGTACAACAATCGGTCTTGTAACGCCCTCTAGTGGGGTTTTTACCAATATCAGCACGACAACAGGCTCGATCAGCACAACGGCTGTAAATCCTACCGACATCGTCAATAAATCTTATGTGGATGCCATCGCTCAGGGCTTGGCATTTAAGCAACCAGCGCAAGTCGCAACGACTGTAAACATCACTTTAAGCGGATTACAGACGATTGACGGGTATACGACCTTAGCTGGGGACAGGGTTTTAGTAAAGAATCAAACAACTCAAGCTAATAACGGCATTTATGTAGCCTCGGCAAGCACTTGGTCACGGTCTAGCGATGCAAATACTTACGCTGAACTGGTTTCTGCGTTTTTATTCGTTGAAAACGGTGGGCAATCTGGTTCAGCTTGGGTATGTACAAGCCCCACAAGTGGAACTCTAGGTGTAACTGCAATTACGTTTAGCCAGTTTAGCAATTCATCTGTATATACAGCAGGCACAGGGTTAACCCTATCAGCCTATCAGTTTAGTATCACAAACACGGGCGTAACTGCTGGGTCTTATGGCTCTGCCTCCACCGTTCCAACTTACACGGTTAATGCTCAAGGTCAATTGACATCGGCAAGCAATGCGACAATTTCTATTGCGCCAAGTCAAATCAACGCAACAATTCCTAATTCTGGGTTGACAAACTCCAGTATCACGGTAAACGGCACTTCTATCGCTTTGGGGGCATCGGGTACGATTACTGCGGTAGCGCCCAATGCGTTAACGATTGGCACAGGGCTTTCAGGTACGAGTTACAACGGCTCATCTGCGGTAACTATCGCTTTAGCTAATACTGCGGTAACTGCGGGTTCTTATACATTGGCAAGTGTTACATTTAACGCCCAAGGACAAGCGACATCAGCTTCTAGCGCATCAACAACGGGTTCTGGCAACGTAGTATTGGCTACAAGCCCAACGCTCGTAACGCCCAATTTAGGCACTCCTAGCGCCCTTGTAGGGACTAACATCACGGGTACGGCTTCAGGGTTAAGTATTGGTGGAAACGCTGCGACTGCAACGACTGCCACTAATTTATCTGGCACAACTCAATATTCTTTGCCTTACCAAAGTGCTTCAGCGACAACGGCTTTTTTATCGCCAGGCACTTCAGGTTCATTGTTAATGACTCTTGGGTCAATAGCAGCGCCTATTTGGGTGGCTACATCAAGCCTAACGGTTGGGGCAGCAACGAACATAAGCGGTGGCGCAACTGGGTCTGTCCCGTATCAAACCGCTGTGAATACAACGGGATTCTTGGCTCTAGGCACTTCAGGTTATGTTTTAACCGCTGGGTCAAGCGCCCCACAATACACGGCACAGTCTAGTTTATCGGTTGGTACGGCTACAAACTTGGCGGGTGGCGCAGCCAGTCAAATACCCTATCAATCTGGCGCAAATACAACCGTATTCTTAGCAAACGGAACGACAGGGCAATATTTAACTTCAAATGGTTCTAGCGCACCGACATGGACAACACCAAGCGCTTCGGTCACTATTTCTGACCAGACCACAAGTTCTAGTACTTTTTACCCTGCTTTCTTGACCGCAACAAGCGGAACGGCTACAACGATTGACACGAGTTCTACAAAACTTCAGTATGTGCCGAGTACAGGGACTTTTAGTTCTACGATACTTAGCGGTGGAAATGTTATAGCTACAGCATCCACAACCGCATCTGCCACTACGGGTGCTTTTAGTTACGGAACGCTTGGGTATTCAGATACCAATATTCTGGCATCGTTTCAGTCTAATGTTAATGCTTACAACCAGATGGTGCTACAAAACACCAATTCTGGGGCTACAGCATCTACAAACTTTAACGTATCCAATAATAACGCCACATCCACTACAAACTTTGGTGAATTTGGTATTAATTCATCTGGGTTTAGCGGAAGTGGGGCATTTAGTGCTGCTGGGTATGTTTACTTAGCATCTGCCTCGACTGACTTAGCAATTGGTACTTACGGGTCTAATTCGATTCACTTTGTAATTGGTAGTAGCGCAACAGATGCGATGACTATCAATACATCTGGCGCATTGGCTGTAAACGGTTCTTACGGTACTTCAGGTCAAGTATTAACATCTGGCGGTTCTGGTGCTGTGCCGACTTGGACAACAGTTACCGCAGGGTTAACGATAACGGACAACACTTCGTCTGGTTCTACTTATTACCCTACGCTGACAACAGCAACAAGCGGAACGATTACGGGTGAAACGACAAGTTCAACTAAGTTTAGTTTTGTACCAAGCACAGGCACATTGTCAACCGTAGCGGTAAACGCATCGGGAACAGTAACGGGTGCGGAACTTATAGCCAGTAACGGAATTGTGGTTAACTCAAAAACGGTAAGCGCAAACTATACAATCCCAAGTGGTGACAGCGCAATGTCTGCTGGGCCAGTAAGCATAGCAAGCGGTGTAACCGTTACGATATCTAGCGGTTCTCGCTGGGTTGTTTTGTAGGATAAATATGACATACGGCACATTAGCAATAGACACAATCCAATCCAGTACAACGGGTACACCTACTCAGTTTCAGGATGGGTCGGGTACTCAGATAGGTACGCTGTGTCGGGCTTGGGTAAATTACAAAGGAACATCAACACAATCAATTCGTGCAAGTTTTAACGTAAGTTCTGTCACATATAACAGTACAGGCAATTACACAATTAATTTTACAAATGCAATGATTGATGTAAATTATTCTGCGGTTGGAATGACTCAAGGAGGTTCAATTTCTTCTAATTCTTCTGCAAGATCGTTAAATCCAATTTCTTTATTAACAACATCTGTTCAGGTAGTAAATACAGCAGGCACAGGTAGTGCAGAAGATAGCCCTATTGTTGGTGTTGCAATTTTTCGCTAAGGACTAACAATGACTTGCACAATAAACGCATCCACTACAAACAATCTTCAGATGTCATCTGATGGTAGTGGGATAGTAAAACTTCAAAGTAACGGGGTTACGACTAATGCTTTGGCTTGGGTAAATTTTGATGGCACAGCATCAACTCCAATTACTCCAAACGCAAATTACAACGTAAGTTCTGTCACAAAAAACGGGACAGGAGATTACACTTTAAATTTTACTTCTACTCTGACAGACGCAAATTACGCTGTTGCAACAACTTGTTCGGTAATTGCAGATCAAGGTTCTGCTTATCAATTTGGCCCTTATGTTGGCGTTGGAGGAACAATGGGTACAGCACCAACAACAAAAACAACATCCGCATTACGTTTATTATGTAGACGTGACGTTTCTTATGATCTTAAATCGGCTAACGTAGTAATCTTTGGAAATTAAGGAATAAAAATGCAAGTAATCATATACACAAACACAAGCGGAAATGTCTCAGTATGCGTACCCACAGGCGAACTCGATATTCAGACGGTACTGACCAAAGACTGCCCTGCCGGTGCAATTATTGTGGATGACTCTACTTTGCCCCAAGGTACAGATGCACAGTTTTTTGACTCATGGAAACTAAACGGCACAACGGTAACTGTAGATATTCCTACTGCCATAGCACATCAAACCAAAGCGTTAAACCAGATAGCCTATACAGAATCTTCGCATAGGACTTCAAAGGTAGGTGCTGGGTTAACAAATGTAATGTCTGATGCAGATTGGGCTACGGCTTTGGCTACGGCTAGGTCTGCAATTACGGCATCCACAACAACCGCCCAATTGGTAGAGGCACTAGCGCCTATCCAAACGGCAATAACTGCTAACGCACTTTAAATATGACAATGGTACTTGACGGGACACAAGGTTCATGTGGCCCTTATGATTATCAAACCCCATCAACAGGGTTTAGTTATACATTAACTGCCCCTTTAACTATTTTTGCCCCGTCTGGAACTTTAGCAACTGGCACTATAACAATGCCTGCTTCACCTACAGATGGTATGCAAGTCAGGGTTGCTTCAACTCAAATTATCACGGCTTTAACTATGAGCGCAAATACTGGTCAAACATTATTAAATGCTTTGTCTGCTTTTACTGTTGGTGGTTTTGCGCTTTTTATGTATAAATCTTCAAATACTACATGGTACAGGGTGGGGTAAATATGAACTACAAATGGCAAATATTAGAACTAAGCGCTGAAAACGAAGTAATTACCCATGCTAAATACCATTTAAGCCTATCGGATGACACAAATACGGTAGAAACCGAAGGTAATTGGTACTTTAAAGACCCAGAGAATAAGACTCCACTAGCGCAAGTCACCGAAGAAATGGTGGCTCAATGGATCGAAAATGATGCTATGAAAGATGGCGTTTGTGTAATAAAATCTAGGCTAGAGGAGCAATTGGCGCTTTTAGACAAGTCGAAATCTATTGTTCCTCCTTGGAAACCACAAGTTTTCACGCCAAATATATAAGGTGACCCATGACCCAGGCCGTAGACATAATATCTAGAGCACTTAAAGACATTGGAGCTTTGGAGGCTGGGGAGACACCGACTCCGGAAGCAGCTCAAGATGCTTTCGATATGCTTCAGGATATGCTCGACCAATGGTCTAACGAAGACATGATGGTCTTCTACAAAAACGAGATCATATTTCCAGTTACTCAAGGACAAACCCAGTACACAATTGGCCCAGGCGGTCAAATTGGCGCAGTTTTCACAGGCTCGATCACCGGAAATATCCTCACAGTAACCCAGTTAACCTCTGGCGGTATTTCAATCGGTCAAACCTTGTCGGGTAGCGGAATAACCTCAGGTACTAAGATTCAGCAAATGCTGACAGGCGCAGGCGGTCAGGTTAACGAAGCGGGTACTTACTTACTCAACATTAGCCAGACTGTAACGTCCAGAACAATCAACAGTTATTATCAACGCCCTTTAGGATTAAGGTCTGCGTTTGTAAGGGTAAACACTACTTCAAACGGTCAAGCGATAACTGGCGGTGGACTCGACTATCCCGTATCTGTTCTGAATTTAGAGCAATACGAAATGATTGGTTTAAAGACGTTAAACGGCCCTTGGCCTAAAGCGGTTTACTACGAGCCAACCGAAACTCTGGGAAATATCTACCTTTGGCCTAATCCGTCACAGGGTGAGATGCACATTTTCGTAGACCAGATATTCCAACAATTTGTCTCAATAAACGACACGATAAACCTACCCCAAGGCTATTCAATGGCTCTCAGATGGTGTTTAGCAGAGCGCCTAATGCCAATGTACGGTAAGGCAAGCCCAACGCAAATAGCGATGATTACAAAGTTCGCTGCTCAAGGAAAGTCTACCGTTAAGCGCACAAACATGAATCCAGCGATTGTTTCGACTTATGCGGATGCGCTATTGGTTGGAAGGCAGAAGGATGCTGGGTGGATACTTTCGGGAGGTTTCTTCCGCTGATTCTTTAGGTTGACAGATTAATTAGAAAAGGATATGATTAAATCTTTAAAAGGAGTTAATCATGGACTTACAAGAGAAACGCAGAAAAAATAGAGAATATCAAAAGGCTTTTTACGAAAGAAGAAAAAACGGAGAAGGCCCAAGGGATCCAGGAAGACCAAAAAATACTGAAGAAGTTTTGTGGTCTAAGGTAGATAAAAAAGGGGAGGATGAATGTTGGCCTTGGTTGGCTTATAAAAATAAAGAAGGGTATGGTAGGGTTCAAATTAATGAATATTCTTATTATGCCCATCGAGTTATTTTTAATTTAGTTAATCCAGGTGTGATTACGCTACAAGCGCCTAAAAGTTCAGATGAAACTGGATTTATTATGCACAGTTGCGATAATCCATCATGTTGCAATCCTAAGCATTTAAGTGTTGGCACTCATGCGGATAACATGGCTGATAAAGTTGCTAAAGGAAGAAGTCCTAACTTTAAAGGCGATAAAGGCCCAAGAGCGAAGTTAACAATGGTTCAAGCAAGACAAGCAAGAGAGTTAAAAAAGAACGGTATGAGCACAAGAGATTTAGCCAAACAATTCGGAATAAGTCTGCCAAGCATGAAAACTTTGCTTGCTGGTAAGTCTTATAAGGAGGAATAATGGCAGACTTTGGCTTTGTCGGCCCAAGCTATACAGGCCCATCAATTTATCAAGACTCTCAGGACTGCATAAATTGGCGACCTGAAGTAGACCCACTTAAAGCCCCTGGTTCTAGGGGCGTTGTCGCTTTATACCCAACACCTGGCTTAACCTCCGTTATTGCGTTTCAAAACCAAGCGCCTATCCGTGGGATGAGGACTTTGTCGGGCAGTACTCAGTTAATTGCAGTCTGTGGACAATATGTTTATTCGCTGACAAGCTCTTTTATACCGACCATTATTGGACAACTTAACTCAAGCACAGGTCAGGTCGGTATTACGGACAACGGGATATATGTATACATTACTGACGGAACATACCGATATTCTTGGAGAATTTCTAGCCCATCAACTGCAGTTTTCACAGGCACAATCTCAGGGACAACCCTAACGGTCACAGCAGTTACAAATGGGACGATTGGTATCAGCCAGTCTTTATTTGGTCTAAACGTAGCCCAAGAAACCGTTATAACTGCCTTGGGAACGGGTAGCGGTGGAGTTGGTACATACACTATAAACATCAGCCAAACCGTCTCTACGGCTGAACTGATGAACTCTACTGCGGTGGCTGCGGTGTTTACAGGAACGATTGCTGCAAAGACCCTAAGCGTGACTGCGGTGGCTAGTGGCACTTTATACCCAGGTCAAACAATACAGGGCGCTGGGGACACTTTAAGTACGGTAATCACGGCTTTGGGAAGCAATATTGTCCTAAGCCAATCCATTGTGACGGGTGGTACAGGATACGCAGTTAACGATCAAGTAACGGTTGTAGGTGGGGTTTACGGGTCTACCCCTCAGGTTTATACGGTGTCCTCCGTAACCTCTGGCGTAGTAACTGGGCTTACGGTTTACTCTCAAGGCTCATATACTACTCAGCCGATCAATAACGTATCCACAACCACATCAGGCTCAGGTACAGGGTTAACCTTAACCTTAACCTTTGGTACAGGAACTGGTGGAACGGGTAGTTATATTATCAGCCCTAGCCAAACTGAATCGACTTCTGAGACGATGTATGCGCTTAACTTTAGCGTATTGCCAAGCTCAGACGGAGCGTTTACGGGTGCTGATATTGTGGATATTGTGGACAATTATTTTGTCTATAACAACCCAGGCACTCAGCAATGGGCAGCTTCTGGGATTCTTAGCCCATTAACCCCTACTCTTTCTTACGGAAATAAAGACGGTGCGCCTGATAACTTAGTCTCAATTATCGTAGACCATCGTGAAGTCTATTTAATGGGTGAGGAGTCATCGGAAGTTTGGGTGGATGCTGGTACGTTTCCTTTTCCTTTTCAAAGAATCCCTGGCACTTCAACCCAACACGGAATTGTTGCTAAGTTTAGCGTTGCCAGACTCGGTAACTCCTTTGCTTATCTCAGCCGAAATATTCGGGGTCAATCCCAAATTATGTTGATGGAAGGGTACATCCCTAAGCGGATTAGTACTCACGCTGTTGAGAATACTCTGGTCAATATGCCCGTATCGGATGCGGTGGCGTTTACTTATCAGCTAGAAGGTCATGAGGTTTATGTAATCTCATTCCCGACTATCGACATTACATGGGCTTACGACATCACAACCGATATGTGGCATAAATGGCTGTGGTGCGATAACATGAACCAATATCACCGGTGTAGGGCTAATTGCTCTGCGGTGTTCCAGAACATGGTCTTGGTTGGCGATTGGCAAAACGGTCAAATCTATGAGTTAGACCCCAATAACTATACAGATAACGGTCAAAACGTCAGAAGATTAAGACGAGCGCCCCATTTGGTGACCGACCTACAACGTCAATTCTTTGATGAGTTTCAGATCCAATTCCAGCCTGGCGTTGGAACTACAGGGGTTTCTATGCCTGTAGATACAAAATCAACGACCACTTATCCACAAGCGATGCTTAGATGGTCAAATGACGGGGGTTCTACTTGGTCACGGGAATACTGGGTAACCATTGGTCAGGAAGGAAAATACAAAAATCGTGCTATTTGGAGACGAATGGGAACGGCTAGAGATAGGGTTTATGAGGTTGTAGTCACCGATCCTGTCAAAGCGGTCATTGTCTCGGCTAACCTAAAGGCTTCGGAGGGTGAAAATTGAGCACACAAAATCAGGTTACTCAAGGATTTCCTCAGGCTGCGGTCTTAGACCCTACGACAAATCGACTTAGTCGTCCTTGGATGCAGTATTTTCTGAACTTTCTGAACTTCACAAGCGCCCCGACTGCGACACAGGGAAACGCCACATTACCAGCAAAACCCGCTGGATTCATGATCGTGACCGTTCAGGGGAAGCAGTACAAAGTACCTTATTACAATAATTAATATGGAACTAACCAAAGAATACGTCCCGACTAGAGCAGAAATCGACAGACTACAGAAAGAAATGTCTGTTATGCCACAGGCTGAACTGGAGACTGAGCATTACTTTTCGGGTGGAATGTATTGCAGAAAACTAACCCGACCAGCAGGCACTTTAATAGTCGGTAAGGTTCACAAAAAGAATCATTTCTTTTTATGCGCCAAAGGTGAGATTATTGCGTGGTCTGAAGGCGGTATGAGGCATTTATACGCTGGAGATGTGATTTGCTCAAAACCAGGGACTAAAAGGGTCACTTTAGCGGTCACAGATGCAATTGGTATCACATTTCACAAGACTAATAAGACAAACTTAGATAAAATCGAAAAAGAGTTAATTGAGCCTGATGAACTGGCTTTATTTGACTCAGCAAACAAACTTAAGGTTCCTGCCTTAAAGGAGAAATAATATGTCATGGATTACCGCAGCTGTTATTGGTGGAGGCGCTTCATTACTTGGGGCTGGTATGACCGCCAACGCAGCGACAAATGCTGCCAACCAACAAGCGCAAGCTGCTGCCAACGCTCAAGCACTTCAGCAACAAGAATTTAACACGATTAATCAACAACAAGCCCCACAAAGGGCTACGGGTTATAACGCTTTAAATCAACTGGGACAGCTTGGGTCAGGGACATATCAACAATATGATGCCAACGGTAATGTTATCGGAACTGGGCAAGGATCAGGTTATTTAACCCGTCAGTTTGGTGACCAAGACTTAAACGCCAATCTAGCCCCTAATTACGCTTTTCAGTTAGCCCAAGGTCAAGGGGCGCTAAATGCTCAAAATAACGTAAACGGTGGGGGTGGAAACGTTGCCCAAGGGTTAGAGCAGTTTACACAAAATTATGCTCAAGGCGCTTATCAAAACGCTTTTAATAACTTCAATACTCAAAGAACAAACATTTACAACACTTTGGCAGGAATTGCAGGAATAGGACAGGCAGGGCAATCTGCTACAAACGTTGCTGGAACTAACGCAACAAACGCAATCGGTCAATTAGGCGTTGGATCTGCAACTGCTTTAGGTCAAGGTCAAGTTAACGCAGCACAGGCTTACGGGGGCGCTCTTAACAATATTGGAAGTAACGTTCAGCTTTACTCTTTACTTGGTCAAAACGGCAATGTAGGAGGCACAAACTATTCAAGCCCAACCCAAGCACAGATTGCCCAACCAGGTGGTATTAGTACTTATTTTGGAGGTCAATAATGGCCGGATTTAACTTTAACCCTATTACGGTTCAACCGCAACAGCAAACCTCACTTGGGGATATGCTTAATATTGCTAGAGGGGCACAGGCTTTTCAACAGGCGCAACAAACTAATCCATTAGCACTTCAACAACAGCAAGCGCAAACAGAATTAGCACAAACTCAATCTAAAAAAGCCAAAGCACTATTAAATCCAGAAATAGAAAAAGGTATTGCTGAATCTGAAACAGCAGGAAATACTGCAACTTTAAAAAGAATGGAGCTTGCTGATGAACAAGCTAAAAAAATTCAAACAGGTCAAATATCTCTTATTAACAATAATTTAGTTATTAAAGCTGAAAAAAATCCTGATTCATTAACTCAATCTGAAAGAGATGATTTAGTAAAATTAGTTAGAGATAATGCATTAATGCAAGCTAAAAACTCAGGTATTAATGATTTATCTAGAGTAAGTGAACTTGCTGAACCTTATTTAAATGTAGCTAAAAAAAATCCTAGTCAATTAAGAGCATTTGCATTAGAAAGACATATAGCTGGATTAAATAATGCAGCGGATATTAAATCTGCAATTACACCATCTGGAATTGCTGTTAATACTGGTGCTGGTGGATATAACGTTAATACAAATCCATTTGCAGGAACAAATGTGGGAGGGATTATTCCAGGAACTGAATTTACACAAAAACAAGCCCCAGGAACAATTACAGTTAATGGTGTTGTTGGACAATACGATGCTTCTGGTAATTTTGTTCCATTATCTGTTCAACCTGGTAAAGCAACTACACCATCAGGAAATTTTGCTCCTCCTGTTGAAACTTCTACAAAACCAGGAATGCCTAAACTATTGCAAATTGATGAGCCAAGATCGCCTGGTCAATTTAATGAGCAAGAGTCTGCTAGGTTTAAACTTGGAGCTGAAGATTTTAATAAAATTCAACAAAGAGCAACACTTGCACAAGAAAGCGCATTAGATGCTTCAATTATTAAAAAATCATTAGCTGCAGCTTCAGGAGGAAAACCAGGTCAAATTATGAGAGATACTGGTCAATTTCTTTTTGGAGATGCTCAAAAAGATGAGTTGGTTAAAACTTTAGCCCGTAATGCAGTTAATCAATCTGCATTAATGGGAGTTAAAAACGAAGCAGCTGGTCAAGACGTTAAAGTTGCAAATGGTTCAGAACAAATTACTGCCGAAGCGTTGGCTCACATTGTTGAGCGTATTGAATCAACCAATTTAGCAGCACAAAAATACAATCAGGCTTTAATAAAATTACAAGAAAAACACGGAAAAGACAAAGCATATTTAAATAATGATAATTTCAAAGCAGCATGGGGTAGTGCTTATGATCCTGTTGCATTCATTATTCAAAATACAAATCGTCAAAATATTCCACAAAAAGATAAAGATAAAATAATTGATTATTACACTCGTGATATGAGTCAGGATCAATTAAATGCTTTGCATGATTCACAAGTAAAATTGAAACGTCTTGAGCGTGGAGATTTCTAATGGCTATATCAACAAATCCTTATGATTTAGACCCAGATGTAGCGGTTATCAGAAAACGTATGCCAGTAAATGTACCTACTGGCAAAAGTTCAATGTATGGTAAAAACCCTAATCTTCAACCAGATGAAGAATATAGTTACGATAATGACCCTGATATTGTTGCTTTAAAGAAAAGAAAAGAAATACCGCCTGAACAATTAGATAAGGGTGGTTTTTTACCATCTTGGTTAAAAGGTGGAGGAGAAGCTGCTTTACACACAATTGCATCTGCTGCATCATATCCTGTTAGCGCAGCAGCTGGTATTTATGGGACTTTGACAAGTGGTAAGTTTGGAACTCCAGAAGGTATAAAAGCCGGTAATGAATTGGCTGCAAAAGTACAACAAGCAATGCAAAATGCTGGTACTGAGCCAACCACAGAAGAAGGCAAGAATTATTTAGAAAACTTACAAAGTGCTTTTGAAGCATCAAAAATACCCTCAGCTGCTCCTGAATTAGCTGGTTTAACTGCTGAACGTCAGATGGCATTTAAATCAGGAATTAATGCAAGACAGCAATTACATTCACAATTTGCAAATCTTAAAGCGCCAAAGATAAGAATAGAAACTGCGCCAAGTTTACAAAGTGCTGGTGCTGCTGCAACCACCAATCCTGCAATAATAAAAGGAAATGTTGATTCTGCACTTGCTAAATTTGACCCTAATAGCCCTGTTATTGAACATATTTCTAAACAAACCCCTGAAAACGTTGATGTAAATTCTTTAGAAACAAGGGCTTTAGAAGAAAAGCATGGCGTTGATTTATTAAAAAGTCAAAGAACTAATAACCTTTCGGATTATGTCCAAGCATGGAACCATAGGGAAGCTAATGGGCTTTCTTCTGATTTTGCACAACAACCAAAACAATTGGCGCAGGCTTTTGAAGAATCTAAACAACGTCATGCACCAAGAATTCATGCTGATGCGGATGCTTCTGAACTTGGGCAACATGAAATAAATGGTTTAGTTGAAAAGGATAAACTAAGATTACAAAATATTAAAAACAAATATTTAGATTTAAAAGATTCATATAACGAAATTAAAAGAAATTTAGGAATGTCTGCATCTGATGATTTACCTTTAAATGGAAAATCATTTGTAGAAAATGCTAAAAACACATTAAATTCTGAAATGTTTACTGAAGATTCAAGAAAAAGCATAGATGAATTATTAAATAAAATAGAAGATAAAAAAGGTGTAATGACTTTTCAAGAATTTACAACACTTGATAAAAGATTAAGTGAATTAAGTAAATTTGGCAAAGGTAGTGAAAAAGAAGCAGCTAGATTAACTAGAAATCATTTAAACAATATGCAGTTGACTGATGATGCTGCTCCTTTGTATCCAAAACTTATTGAAGCAAAAAATGCTGCTAAAGAAAGATTTGATGTAATTGATTCTAATCCAGCTTATGCTAAAGCAATAGGCGAAGGTAAAGATTTAGAAGGGGGTACATCACAAGGTGAAAGTTTAAATGCAGGAAAGTTCCATAGGCAATATGTTTCTACTGCTACACCTGAAGCAATTAGGCGCTTAAAAGCTGAGTTACCAGAAGGTCATATTGCTCATGAAGCAATTACTTATGGTGAGTTAGATAGAGCTAAAAAAGTATTAACTAATGCAAATGAATCAAGAGTTAAATCAGATCAATTTGGTGATTTTTTAAGAAACAATAAACCTATTTTGAAAGAAGCATTGTCACCAGAAGCTATGCAAGATATAACTGAAATAGGTTTTTTAAATAGCAAAATTGGTAAGCCTGATGCTGGTACATTTAGTCATTCAAATACTTATAGCGCAATGTTAGGTGATTTTGCTTCAAATGGTTTATTAACTTTAGGTGAAAAAGCATTAGCTGCAAAAACTGGTGGATTATCCGCATATCCTGTATCTTTTGCTAAAAAATTAAAAGAAACATTTGATAAAAGTTCTTTTGCAAATGAACAAAGAAATCGATTAGGTGGATTAACAAAGGAAGAACAATGAGCGTAAATCTATCACCCATTGGTAACGGATTTCAATTCTTTACCACCACAGGACTACCTCTAGCCGGAGGTCTGATCTATACCTATCAAGCTGGAAGTTCTACTCCACTAGCGACTTACTCTGATAACGGTGGGGTTTATGCCAATACAAACCCTATCGTCTTAGGGACTGATGGCAGACCCCAAACTGAGATTTGGCTAACCTACGGGTATAACTATAAGTTTGTTTTGCAAGATTCAAGCTACAACACCATCCAAACGTATGACAATATTTACGGCATTATTGGTGTAGCGCCTACTACTTCTGCAAGTGTTCCTAGCGGATTGATTGCGATCTGGTCTGGCGCAGTAGGTTCTATTCCTAGCGGATGGTATTTGTGTAACGGGCAAAACGGCACACCAGACCTGAGAAACAGTTTTGTATTGGGCGCTGGTAACTCTTACGCTGTAGGGGCTACGGGTGGTTCTACAGATGCAATTGTTGTCTCACATACTCACACAGCGACATCTACTTCTACCGTAACAGACCCTGGTCATAATCATAATTATATTTCTTTGATTGGTGGTTCAACAGGTATTGCTCCTGCTACGTCAAACTCAGGTAATCCAAATGGAAATACTACTTCTAATGCGTTTACAGGAATTACTGTAGCTACAAGCACAAGCAATGCAACAACTGGTGTTAGCGGATCAAACGCTAATATGCCGCCATACTACGCACTCGCGTACATTATGAAAAGTTGATAAACCATGAGTGAACCACAAATAGACTTGGTCAAGTATGGCGTTCTTTGGCAAAAAGTCGAAGACTACGAGAAAAAGTTTGATTCAGTGGAAAAGAAAATTGACAAACTAGAAACCTCTATTGAGAAGCTAATTTCGATGGCTGACAAGTCTAGGGGTGGTTTTTGGGTTGGCATGATGGTCATTTCAGGTCTATCGAGCTTTATTGGGTTTATATCTCATTACGTCACCTTTAAATAATGGATCCTTTTACCCTAGCAATGATGGCATTGGGGGCGGTAAAGTCTGGGGTCGCATTATATAAAGAAGCAAAAAGCGTAGGCAAAGAGGCAGTTGGCGTTATCAATGAGATTGCAGACGGTTTAGGATCATTTTTTGAACATCAAGAAAAGGCTATTGCTCATGCTAAAGAAATTGAGAAAAATCCGCCTAAAGGCAAAAGTTTACAAGCCCTTGCGCTCGATAACGTCATCCGCAGAAAGCGTTTGGAAAAGGCTGAGTACGATCTTAGACAAGCGTTAATATACGAATCTCCGCCTGAGTTGGGGGCGCTTTGGGAAGACTTTCAAAAAGAAAGGGCTAAACTCCAAGCGGACAAGGACAAGTTCGATAAGGCTCAAAAAAAAAGGATGCAAACGAAGCCAGAGAGAGAAAGGAGCGAACTGAGCGATGGAATGTCAGAATTGCAATTTGTATTGCAGTCTTGGTGGTGGTGCTAACCGTATTTGGGCTAATGTATTACATCCGAGTAGATTATGAAGACAGTCTAATGGGTGACAAAAGTCATATAGAATTCAAGCGAAAATTTCATGCAAACTCAAAGGAAATCGAATGTTTTGAGATTTTTAGGGAAACTGGTTATCTTCCTAAGTATTGCCCTTAGTGGATGTGAAGATCGGTATCGCTATAAATGTCAAAACCCAGAGAATTGGAACAATGAAGATTGCAAACCACCCCGTTGCACAGCTACTCAAACGTGCCCTGAATACTTTTCAAAGCCCAATGTCCACAATTGAACAACAAGATGCCTCAACTAAACACTTTGTGATTAGGACTTTCTCTGTTTGTTTAGCAGGGATTATTGTTCTTTTTGCCTACTCAATTATTTATGTTGAGCAACCATTATTTAACGAGTCTCCCGTAGACAAGGCTATTTTTGGGATATTAACCTTGGTGGCTGGGCAAATCCTACAGATTTTGGCTAATTACATCTCTAGGACACCTACAAGTCTACCTACAACCTTACCTACAAGTACACCTGCGACTTTGCCTGTAAGTACACCTAAACCATCACCTTTTGGTAATCCTAGCGAAAGGGAGGCAAAATGACCACTTATTTACTGACATTCTTTTTTTCCGTCTCAGCCATTTTTGGGGTTTACGAATATGGACATCATCAAGGATATGCTGAACGAGATGCTGAGACGGCTATTCAGATTGCCAAACTTAACGCAGAAAACGCAGAAAAAACAAATACCCTGGTTCAACAGGTAAGCGACAAAGATGCTGAACTTCAAAAGGAAAAACAAAATGCTAAAAAAGAGATTGCCAAGCGTGATGCTGATATTGCTACTGGCAAGTTGCAGCTTTATGTCCGCACCAAAACCACCGGCATCTCAAACTGTGCAAATGCCTCCACTACCAGCGGATCTGACACCGGAACAGCCCAAATTGACCCAACGTTTGCTCAGTCTATTGTCAGGATCACCGATGACGGAGACTCAGCCATCCGTAAACTCAACGCCTGCATCGCAGTCTATAACCAAGTAAGAGAGATGATTAATGAAAGCTCAACAACTCGCTGAAGCAGCAAAACTAGATATTGGTCATGCCGAGGCTTTAATCGAGCCTATGAACATGGCTATCGAAAAAGCCGATTTATCCACTAACGCAAGAATCGCTGCCTTTATTGCACAATGTGGGCATGAATCTGACAGTTTTCGGTTTATGGAGGAAAACCTAAACTATAAAGCCGAGTCTCTTATTCGCACTTGGCCTAGCCACTTTAACGCTGAAAATGCAGAAGAATATGCTCACCAACCCAAAAAAATAGCAGATCGAGCCTATGCAAATCGTATGGGTAATGGTGACGAGGAATCTGGGGATGGGTGGAATTACCGTGGTCGTGGATGGTTACAAACTACTGGTAAAAAAGGCTACGAGGAACTCTCAGATGCCACTCAGATCGATTTTTTAACCAATCCTGATACTGTGGCCACCCCAGAAGGTTCAGCGATCTCTGCTGCGGTTTTTTGGGAAAAACACAACCTAAATCCCCATGTAGACAACAACGATTTTGTAGGCTTAACAAAAGCAATTAATGGTGGGACAATCGGGTTAGAGGACAGAATGGCTCGTTTTGAGCATGCAATGCAAATATTAGGGGGTTAAATGACAAACTTTAAAATTACAGGCAAGGCTCACGAGTCTAAAAAAGGTCACTATGTGGTTGAAAGAGATCACGCATTGGCTACTGAGCACGAACTTCACCGCCTAGAAAAGAAACTAGACAAACATATCGCTCTGCCAATGGAGAAAGCCCACCGCGGAACTGAGCAACCCCAAGCAGGCATCCCAGCTCTGAGAAAATAATCAGTTTGTAGATTCCCTTTGCCATTTCAGATAAGTATCTGGCAAGGGGATATCTGAAGGCCATAAGTCGTGGTAGACAAGCGCCCATACTGTGTTTAGGTGCGCCATATCCCAGCTTAGGTTCTTTTGCTGACGGGTTAACCCTGATCCTTGGTCAATCATCATGTGACAGTCATAGCAAAGCGAGGCTATATAAACGTCTGAGGCTTTGATTCCCCGACCTTTGCCGTGTTTGGATTGATTGCTGTGTGCAGCTATTACCGTCTGATCCTCACAACCGCATATTTGACAAGGGATTAATCGTGCCCTCTCCAAAAGCTTCTTCGAGCGAACGTATGTTGTCTTTGCAATTGTGGTCATAAGGTTTGTGATCCCAAGTATTTGTACAGCGCTTGCATCTGTAAAGTTTTGTAAATAACTGCTTAACTTCTCCTCTAGCGTGATTGCGTCCCTCATAACAGCGGATTGTCTCAATTACCATTTTTTAGCATCCTTTTTAGTCTGTTTTATGGCTGTATTAAATCCTTTGTGCCAAGCTTTATCCCAAGTTTTGTAATCACCCTCCACATAAGGCTTATCAGTCTTTAAAAAGTCAATAGCCTCCTGCACCTCTTTCCATTTGTGGTGACTGCTTTTGTCTAAGAATTTCTGTATTCTTTCTATTGCTTCATCTCTAGTCAATTTGTATTCCCTTATCTGTTGCCCATGCCAATAACCATTCTATAAACTCCGAACCCTGTTCTTTCGTAAATTTACGGCTTTGTAGCCCTAATTGCACAATCCTAGACCCATCTATAGACCCAACGATTTGAGAGCCTCCTAGCCCTGTTTCGTGGGCAAATTGGTCTATAAGTAACCGTTTCCATATCTCAGCATCCCAATGAGCGCCCATGTGCTGTGCTTGTTTGGCTATTTCAGCAATTATTGCGTGATATTTCTTATTCTGGTCATCAGATCTGTGCGCTTCCTCAACGGTCAGACACAATTCTTTCCCAGATTCCAACGCTGATTTCATCTTAGGCCATAGGCTTTTTATTAAAACCGTTCCCTGTTCGACATTATTTAACTTAAATTGTTTCATTAATTCACCATAATTTTCAACATTCTGAGCGCAGATTCAATCGAGTCAACCAGGCAAAACGTCCCACCTTTCCAGTTTTTGGCAAAATGCTTCTGATTTTCGTTAAACCCTTTTTTACCGTAACCAGTCTTAGGGTTCTTCAATTCCATTAAAACCGTCTGTCCGTTATATCCCACCAAAAGATCACAGGGTTCGTCAAGGTAATAAACAGTCGCACCAACCGCCCGTAAAGCCTCCACAATGGATTTTTCGTTTTCATCCCTTCTGGCAGCTCTACGCATGTAGCATCCGATCAGCTTGGCATTTAAAAGTTGCATAGTCAAAAAGATACATCCATTGAAGAACCTCGTCTTTACAGTCGTAAGCCAAGGAAAGATAGAAATATTCCCATTGTCTCAAATCGTAGTAATTAATCTCTTTTAACGTCATTTTCAAGCTCCTTTATTTTCGCTGCCACATCTTTGCTTAGATTCTTTAAAACAGGCTCTTGCATCTTTTCCCTAACCAAATCCCTAACGTATTCCCTCCAGCCTGCACGCATCGCCAATTCAGCGTAAAACCTAACAATTGATGCGTACTCGGCATCCCAATCAAACATCTTCAAACATCCAGATTCGCATTTCAGGCTTGGGTCTAGTCCCAATATTTGACCGCCCATCAGTTCTAATTCGTTTAAATTCATCACGTCTTACAGGGTATTTTGCCCGTTCAAGCTGTTTGACAGGGATATCCCATTTAGGGACTGGTTGCCAGATTGTTTTAATCATAATGCGCCCCATTGATCTGCCATTGCTTTAGCTATTCCATCGAAAGTTTTGGCTCTGTTTTTTTGACGATCTTTGCCACCTTTGTTAAACCAATTACCAACTACTTTTGTACTTTCTTGATGCTGAACATACATTGTTGCCATAAGTGGAGGTAAATTTTTAAGCCACAAACAAGTTTTTTTCTGAAATGGATGCCCAAATTCGTAT
>Ga0208379_1000205_pt1 | contig 27967 bp, 44 predicted proteins | sample CryBogCBE02Aug07_FD_184559 | JGI IMG/M metagenome (GOLD analysis project Ga0208379, IMG submission 184559) | Freshwater microbial communities from Crystal Bog, Wisconsin, USA - CBE02Aug07 (SPAdes) | ecosystem: Environmental > Aquatic > Freshwater > Lake | place: Crystal Bog, Wisconsin, USA... | reverse complement strand
AGAGCGTGACTCTTACTAACCCAACGATTGTTGATGTAGTATCTGACATCATTTAATTTGTCCATAGGATAGTTTACAAAATTTTGAATAGCATCCAATGCTTCTTCCGCTAGCCAGTAGCGAAAGTTATGTCGCATTTGGGCTGTGGTACGCCACTCATCCCATTGTTCGCTAGTACCCGCAGATAGCTTTTCGGTACCGCGAAGCCAGTCTGCAAACTTTGAACATGACCAATAATTACTTCTCATAACTTCTCACCTTTTGTAAAACCACGGAACCCTTTGAATCGGGGGAACCGTAAACTGTATGTACCGTCTTGATTTTGTGTTATAGCATCTGCACGAACTTCAACAATATTTCCGATAAGGCCACTACGGCTATTCCAAAAACTATCACGATCACTGTCAGTAAAGCCAGACCCAACGTTGACTCTGATTTGTCTTCCATCATCTTCTCCTTCGCATACTAGCGCACCAAGTTTACCTATGTTTTTACCTGTACCTTCTTCTACTGCGACTACTGCTAGACTAACTTCAATAAATGGCTTTAACTTCAACCAAGCATGACTACGTTTGCACTCGTAGGGAGCAAGAGGATCTTTAAGCATGATACCTTCATACCCGCCTTCAATGGCCTTTTGATTAATCTCTTTATAACGAGCTTGTCCTTCTGGGGTATCTAAATCAACTAGTTCGTTAGCAACATAGGTAACATTGGGTAGTAATACTTGATTAGTCTCCACCCAGAATTTAACCATTTGACTACGTGTAGTTTGGTCTTTATTATAGATACCTTGTTCAAAGTCTGCAAGAGGAAGAACATCAAACAAATTAAGTACGGCATCTCCTGCTTCTACATTTTCTTTGCGATGCACTTGCTTCATTAAGTCTTGGAAACTACTTGACATAATTTCACCATCTAGGACAACATCCATGCTCTTGCTGGAACCTTTTTGTTTAATAACAGAACTAATTTGTTCTGCTATGTGAGGGAAATTTGCAAGCTCTTTACCATTACGACTAAACATGTCCACGCGGCTGTCAGCGCGAACGATAGTAATAACACGGACACCGTCAAGTTTAACTTCAATAAGTTTCTTGCCGGCAACTTTAGCTTCGTGATTAGCACTGTCATGAGCAAGCTGACAACCAAAAATGGGAATAGCATACTGAGCATATTTCTTCTCCACTACTTTGTTTATTGTTTTTTCGCTTACACCACAGCGTAAGTCTTTAATAAGGATACGACGATACCAACCATTCCATTCTTTTTTGGTGGCTGATTTCATCATGGTTTCAATCATAGTCCTTGCTGTATTACCGGTGACATTGCGAGTAGTAAAGCCAGTAAGAGCGAGAGTAAAACTGTCCCAAGGTAGCCCAGGGCCATCTTCATCTTGTTTCTCCGGTATTTGTTTAAGTCCAAAAGTAATCATCGGATCAAGAGCAAGGCGACATCCTTCAAAGAATTCGTCATTACCCGACTCTGCTTGAGCAAGAATAATTTGTTCTTTATTCAAACGACTAGGATGATCTTCCAACGATGAGATTACTGAGTAGCAAGGATCGCTCATTTTGACTCCACTGATTAACTGTACAAGTGTATATTATACAGAGTAATTATCAATAAGTCAAATAAAATGAAGTCCTAAATGGCTTGCCTTCGTAAGCGTTTGCCAAATTACGCAAGATTAGATTTTTCATTCTGCGTATAATTGGATGATTGTGATTCCAATCAAATGTTTTCAAGTAGTCGGACCACGTTGAATTTTTGTGTCTACGGCATTGATTTGAGTCTAAGTACTTGCCAATAATATGTGGATCATATCCAAATCGATCCAGTAACTCACAAGCTGTATTGAAAGCATGAGCTCCCATTTCATCAGTATCGCCATAATACTCTTGCTTTTTGCGTTCTTTGGTTAAGAGTGCTGTACTTTGATAACCTGGAATGTTCTTAAAATTTCTGGCACGAAACTGGCGCATATGAATTATTTCGTGACATACAACATCGGCAAATCTAATAGCCATACGTTTAAAACGATATTCTGTAAGTTTTAGCTTGCTATCTGTAGGATTAAAGTTAAAATTAACTTCTATAGCTGGCACGCCTTTCCGATCCAAATTACTATAATATACTCCGCCCATAAAAATATATCCTGGAGTAGTAGGAGCATACAGACATTTTTTAAGTTTTAAGGGCAAGTGTGCTTTGACATGCCTGCTAATACGTTTTTGTATTTGGCTAGGAGATAACTCTTTTCCTACGATTTCGCTTTTAAGCGAATAGAACATAGAGTACAGGTTACTTCGGGTAAGTTCTGACCAATTAAATGGTAGTTGGGCCATAGTACACTCCTAGACATATCTATTTATAGTGTACTATGGATACCAATTATATACGCATATTATGAGCGTTTTGTTACTATCTCGTCAATCAAGCCAAAATCCAGTGCTTCTTGGGCACTCATAAAGTTATCCCGTTCCATAGCTGTATAAAACTCATCAAAAGTTTTACCCTTGCTGTTATGGTTAACATAAAGCTGGGTTAGATTCTGCTTCATTTTTAGGATTTCTTTTACTTGGATTTCCATGTCTGTAGCCTGCCCGCCAGCACCACCCGAAGGCTGGTGTATCATGTGACGAGCGTTAGGTAGCATTTTGCGTTTGCCAGGAGCGCCAGCAGTGGCGAGTAAACTACCCATTGAGCAAGCCTGTCCCATAACGATGGTTTGTACGTCTGGTTTGATGAACTGCATGGTATCGTAAATTGCCATGCCAGCGGTAACAACACCGCCAGGGCTATTAATGAAAAAACTAATATCCTCATTACCTTGACTTTCTAGGAATAGTAGCTGTGCTACGATTAAACTTGCTGAATGTTCATTTACATCTGTATCTAACATAACGATACGATCTTTAAGCAGACGACTATAAATGTCATAACTGCGTTCTCCGCGAGCTTCTTGCTCGATTACCACAGGCACTAAATTTGGCATTACATCTCCATTGTTAAATTAAATTCTTTGTCGTGTTGGCTAAGATAAAAACTAGACAACTTAAACATTGTGCGGGCATGTTCTACATCTACAGGAACAATAATACGTTCGCCTTCGCGAAGCTGACGCAATTCTTCTGCATCTTGTATAGATTGACGTTCCATAGCTTCGTAGTCACGAGCCATTTCTATAAGTTCAATTTCGTTGTATATCATTCTGCTGGCTCGTATGTTGCTTCAAAAATATCTGGCTTACAGGCATAGAACTCACCTTGTACACCTTTAATTATCCAGTCACCTTCTGTGGCAATATGTTTCACAGTCAAATGGACACCGTCTTCTAGTGTGCCAATTTCTGCTTCACCTTTGGCAGTGAGATGGCGTTCTTTACGGATATTGCCTAACGCATCTCCGCAAAACTCTTTAAGAGACGCAATACCTTCATCAGAATAAATGAATTGTACGGCATCAATTACTACAGGCTTTTTTCTAAATTTCATCGTGCTAACCTAATATTAAACCAAACTAAAAACGCATTGAGTAATGCCCAAAGCCAATCGCCACGACCAAAACAGTCAATAGCGGCCAAAGCGCACCACCCTGCTATGAAAAAATTAATTTCATATTGCCAACGTTGGAACCATTCAAACATTTTCTTCTTCCTCTATGCCTTCGTATTGGGCTAGTTGCTTCTTAAAGGTTTCGAGCTGTTCAATTAAATTACTAACACCGCCGTGGTTCATAGTAATGGCACTATAGCCCATTTTGAACTCTAACCTGTTATCACTGTTCATTCCTAATGTGTAATAGGTCACAGTAGGCTTTTTAGGTTCAGGAGTATAACCGCCACCATCTCCGCCACCGTGTTCAGGCTCTTTAGGAAATGGAACTACGTTACTAGGTTTCTTAAAAAATAATTTATCTAACATATGATTCTCTCTCATGTTAAGCCAGCGAGCCAGCGGATTACATATCAAGGGTAAAGCTACCATAACAAGCCATACCAACTCTACAAGCATAGTATAGTCTCTGTAAGGACTAAGAGCAACCACTGCGGTTAAACTGAGATATGTAAAACCGCACCAGAACAGCCAATGCCCCCCAGTGCGGTCAAACAATTTCATGTTACTTGCCTACGTTGATGAACGGTACAACACCTGACATAGTGCTAGGTAACTTGCCGTCCCACTTTTCAATCGCTTGTAGCTGAACATACTGTGCGCCACCATTTGACTGGATAGCCTGTGCTTGGATAGCAATAGCCTTAGCTTCACCATCTGCTTGAGCAATACGCTGTTCAGCTTCTACTTTGATACGAGCCAAGTCTTGTTCAGCCTTTTGCTTGTTCTGTGTAGCAATGACTTTCTGTTCAACAGCCGCTTGGTACTCTTGACTAAATCCAAAGTTAACCAAACTGATTTCACTAATGTCCAAACCGTACTTGCCTACTTTGTTTTGTAGTTCAGTATGGATAGCAGAGCTAACTTCATCACGCTTGGTTACCAATTCTTCACTGTTATAGTGGGCAGTGGTAGCTTTGAATGATTCGTTAATAGCTGGCAACAGGATCTTGTTTTCCAAATCCAAACCAAACTCCTTGTACATAGTAGCCGCTTTAGCACCATCAATACGATAGTTAACCACAATGTCTGTATGCACAACCTGCAAGTCCTTAGTACCTGCTTGGGCACCTTTCAAGTCTGCTTTTACAACACGAACTTCAACTTCCTTGACCTGGCTGATTGGGTTTACAAAATGCAAACCTTCACTCAATGTTTCTGGATTAACAGTACCTAGTGTAACCTGTACACCAATGTAACCTGCTGGAACGATTGTAAATGATTCAAATGCTGTAAACAAGATTACAGGCAACAAAGACAATACCCAAAGACGTTTAAGCATACTTGGATGTGCTTTGATACTATCTGTATCTTCCTTGATACGCTGTGCCCGCTCAATAGCGTTTTCATAATTGGTTTTGTTATTGTAATCGATCAAGGCAAGCCCTGCCAAGACTACAATACCAAATAATACCCCAACAACGATTGTAAACATATTTTTCCTTAGTTAAGTTCTTTAAGTGCTTCTGGCGCACGTTGAGCCATTTGTTCACGAGTCTTAGCGGCTTCTTTAGCCTTACGCAATACATTAGCGTCACCAGTAGGCAATGCAACTAATACGTAAGTACGGAAACGTCCGCCTTCACCGATATGTTTAATTTCCTTAACTTCAACACCAGTTAAGTCAACACTCTTGCAACTAGTACGCAAGGCCATTTCACTGAATTCCGAACTTGCAGAATCATTATCTGCACGATAGATTTTTGTATTTTGGCTAGCAGTACCGCCAGCGGCCATACAAATTTTTCCATAAGCGGCAGCTTTGGCTTTGATATCAGCCATAGACCAATCTGCACTCACAGCAGTACCAGATTCAAAAACTGCACTGTTACTCAGTGGAGGTTCTTTGAACCACTTAGGCGCTTGATCAATTGCACGTTCTACATAACGTTCTTGACGTTCACGTTCATTGTCTGCACGTTTCTGATAAACATCAGTTGTACCACAAGCCGCAAGCACGGCAACCAAAGGAGCTAACATTAAAAACTTTTTCATTTTGAACCACCCATCTTTTCTTTTGTCCACTCTGCGGACGATTGAATATCCTTACCTACACCTGCTACAGTTGAGCAAGCGGCAAGGGCCGTTACTAAAATCAATGTCAAAACAATTTTCATTTTGCTAACTCCGTACTCTGTGTTTTAACTGTGTCTACACCTTTATCTAACATTCGAGCAATACCGCTGAAACCAACAGTAGCTAGAATTAGTCCAAAGATTGTGCCTGCTATAAATGCCTTCATAAGTGCCTCTCTGTGTGTTTAAAATTTAATTATACTGCCTTTGTTACCACTTGTCAACTACAATCCAGTTTTCATCTTGCTTTTGGCAAATTACACCGTGATATTCAACTGGAGCCTTATCCCAAACATACTGTTCTTTAAATATGCGACATTTTGAATAATTTTTATACGGCCAGTAGAAATTCAATTTATTGTTTATTCCTACTTCGTTTTCCAAAATAGTATCACCAATTTTAATTTTTTCTTTTGGCTTTGTACCTTCTTGGCAAACCAAACTAGCTTGTGTTTTAAATTGTCCGCCCAAATTTAACAGTAGTTCTCTACGACTGCGTTCGACTGCGTATGCACACAACACTTCTTCTTTTTCGGATCCAGAAGCTGTATATGTAACATTATGATCTTGGCCGTCTACATTGATTTGATAAGATACGGCACAACGCCCTAGATTACCATCGAATGTTTTAGACAAATTGGTAACTGAACCAACCTTGTGTTCGTTTTCCAAAATGCTAGCCGATTTCAGATTACAGTCGGCTACGGCAAAATGACTAGCCGTTAACAGTGATAATAGTAAATATTTTTTCATGATTTATTGCACCTGTAAGCAAACCACCAAATATCAGATTTAATTATGGCATTCCAAGCTCGTTCATCATGCGTTAACAAATCTGGATCCGATTCGAAATTATATCCTTCTTGGATAGCTCTAAGCTCGGCTAATTGGCTATCCGCTTTTTCGCAATCTAGCGGATAGTCAATCAATTCTTGATAGGTTATTTTTCTTGGCTCAGGGACTGATACACTTGCGTTTTGATCGCAAGCGGCTAGCAGTAATGCTGTAAGCAATACGGCATACTTCATAGTTGCTCCTAATAACTGTTACGATATTAGTATTATACAACCATTACTGATATTTGTCATCCAGTTTGACGCTCGAAAGTCCGGCAATAGTTTGGAACTTTTCAAAAGCCTTTTTAGCGGCAGGGTTTTTGGCTAGCTCGCTATTTGGTAGTACAGCTTCTAGCCAAATTTCTCTACGGCGAGTAGGGTGTGCTCCAAACTGTCTAGGCTGATGTAACTTGCCTCTTTCCCAAAGTTCAATGCTTACACTACGAAAACGATCTTCATCACCGTCTGGGTATGCCGCCCATTCTGGATTACTCAATCCATAAGGATCGTGATAGCCTCCCCAAATACTTGCCCATTGTACATCATTACGAGGATCAAAATCTGTACGGCTAATAACAACGAGAACATCGTCGATGTCTATCTCGCCATCGACAATGTCTCGAACGCAACGACTATAACTAAGTCCAATTTTCATTTTATCTTCCCGTAGATGTGCGAGTGACTGTTGGTCCTGCGCTTTCAAAGTCCATACCAGCATTGCGACCTTCGTAACAACGCCCATTCCATTTCATGTTGATCTTAACTGCCTTTCCAACAATAACGTTCAGGATCCGGTGTTCTTCAAAATCCTGAACGACTGCTTCGGTCAGTTTACTACTCTTAGCCATTTTAATCTGGCAAGTATCACTGTGCCTGAGTATTGTTGCCACTAGTGGCCTCCAATTCAGCTACGCGAGTTTGTAATTGAATTACTGCATCTTCCAATTTTTCAATATGGTCAGCTACTTGTTTCATAAACTCGGCATTGTTCTCGGCAGTGATACGTACCATTTCACTAACTGCTTTTACATCTTCTGTCATTTAAATCTCCAATAAAATATTTGGGTTCCAGCCACTATCTTCACTGTAGCCGTCACTTTCGTAACCGCGGGGATTACATACTACTCTAGTGCTACCTATCATGTAGTCAAAAGGATGATGAGTATGCCCGTGTGTCCATAGAACAATTTGAGGATGGTCTAAAATAAACGCACTCAATTCACTACTATATCCACCGTTCATTAGTGTTTGATCTTTGTAGATTTCGTGAACACTTTGGAAACTAGGACTGTGATGTCCAACTACAACACATTTCTTATCTTTATTTTGATCAAGGATAAGTTTAATATATTGTAAAGTCTTGTCATGTCTATGAGCAACATCTAACGCACTCATAGGCGCATAGCTTCTGTAATCATTACGGATGATACGAAAGTCGTTCATCATACCTTCGATAGCATGCATAGTTAATGGATCACGCTTGTTCATGTTAGTCCACAATGTTCCGCCAACAAATGTAACATCGTCGATAATCTTAGTATCCTGTTCTAACAAATAGATGTTAGGATACTTAGCGCACTCGTCACGCATATAGTCAATACCCGCATAGAACTTGCCATTGTAAAATTCGTGATTACCCATTACGTAAACTACATGTGGGAACTGAAAACTCACACGCTTCAAGAAGTCACGAAACCGTTGAGCACGTTCTTGTCTACGACCCAACCCAGTGCCGTTAGCAATAGCCTGTTGATCGCTAGTATTATTAGGCGCGGGATGGTCGTGGAGATCCTGGGCAATCATAATATCGCCACCTAGGATCAGTACATCGTAATTCTGATCATTTTGAATGTTAATGTCACTGAACTCTAAATGGAGATCAGAGACTAGTTTGATTCTCATCTTCTTCCTCTATAGGAAATTTTGGTAAATGATTCTGAGCAAGCCAATCTTGCGCATCTTCTTTAGTATACTGGCCTTTTTCTACTTTGTCAATAAATTCACGCAACATTTTATTCATCCAATCATTGAATGTCATATTTTCTGCGTGAGCTTGTTTGAAGGCAAACATCAATAAATCATCTGGCAAGTCCAACGGAATACTTACGTCTGTGTCATACTCACGGCCCTCTTTGATTGCTAGAGCTTTTGAGATAAAATCATCATCGACTTCCAAATCTACATAGTTGACATCGTCCCAAGCCTCGTTAAAACTAGTACCAAGTCTTTCAGCTTCTTTACGATGCTTATCCTGTTTGTTTTCAGCAATCATACGATAAGCACGATTACGAGTATAGTCACATACTGTTACTTCATAAACCTTTTGCGTCTTAGTACTGAATACAATATTAAAACTCCACCCACCTTTGTCGTGAAGTCCGTTCCAGCTACTTAATTGATATGCGTTTGGGCCGTAACATTGCCAACCAAAATCGCCACCTTCGGTGATCTTATAGTCAACCAGTTCCATCCATTCTTTCATTGTAATCATTTGAATTCCTTAGTATCGATTAAAATTACTATACCGACTAGCAACCATAGAATACCATTAGTATATTCTTCAAATGCTATACTAGTAAGTCCATCTAATAAATTTAGACCCCCTACAGTATAACCAATGATTTTTCTATTACGACCAAACCATTCTAAAAATGTTTTCATTGTTCAAATCCTTCTTTAAGTAAACGTTTTTCTTCACATGAATTACAAATAGAACGCATCCATCCGCCGTCATTTTGTACTTCACTTGGATTACCGCACGATTCACAAGTAACACCGCTTAGACTTTCTGCTAGGCTAACCATACCACGGATATAGTCATCGCCACCTTGGTAATAAAACCGTAGTGTACCAAACTTTTCTTTAACTTGATCCAAAGTTACTTGTGGAATTTCTTCTGGAACTGGTTGCAAAGGAGTAGTCATATATTCTTGAGCACGCTCTTTGATAAAGTCTGCACTCAGCCCTCGATCTCCGTATTGTGCCGCCATCAAGTCGGCAAACAATTCGGCATTGCCTGATTGTCCTGCTTCTCGGATTTTGTTGAATTTGATTACAACTTCACGCTGACGTTCACGCCAATCAATATGATTTTGTATATTTCCCATAAGTTGATTCAAAATATTGAACCAGCCATCACCGCAATCAAAGCCCCAACACATTGCAGTCTCGGTCATAGGCTTGTCACGGTTTACCATCATCTTTGGATAGACCTTACATAGGTATTCATCTAGTTCTTGTCTCATACAATTTTACCTAGTCCGTTGTAAATCAGTTGATCCAATTCTGCTTGATAATCTTGACCTTGCCTACGCTTGAGCCAAATAGCTGTAAGCAATTCTCGGCCATCGCCAGTAGCCCCAACTGCTAGCCCACGATTCTCCATTTCTTCCAAAATGTCATCGTCATCGAAATCATTCAAGTCAACATCGATTTCAACTTCTTTATAAACTGTAGTATATCTGCTCATTTTAATAAGTTTCCTTTACAATTTCAAATTCGTCTTCAGGCCATTTGGTTTTGAATTCATCGCTGTTAACATATTCGTTGTATGATTTTGCATCAAAGAACACTTTGGTAAATTCTGTTTTGAATGAACCTTTTTTGTTTATTGTTAGATAAACTGACTTTGCTTTACCTGCCATTATTGTGCCGCTTTCACATAGTTAAGTCTGGTTTCATCATTCTGATGTTTCCAGTGTTTGCTGTTATCTTTTACCTTGGCTTTTACTACAACACAAGGGCCTCTTTTAAGTTCTACTTGGCTCATCCAACTAGCCATTTTGTTGTTTATTATAGCACAGATATTCCATCCTTCAAAGTTCTTTGACTTAATTACTTCCAGGATCTCACAATCTAAATCTGCCAAACGATCTCCCGGTTTGCCCAGGAAACCTTCATCAACTGCTCTTGCGGCTTTTTTAACTTCATTGTGAATAGCATCCCTGGCCTGTACGCTAGGCAAACAAGCTACCCAACCAAATTCATTTTCTTTTACTGTATCACTACCAAGGATCGAATTGATTTTGGTAAGGAATTCATTTTCGCCGTCAATGGCCGCAAACAACAATCTCTTGTAATACTTTCGAATTTCTTCTGCCCGAGCAACATCTTCTGGTTCAACTTTAAGTGCCTTAGTATCGGGGATAATCATCTTGTCATCCAAAGTGTAAAGCATTAGAACTTTGTTTGGATACTTAGTGTACATGAAGACTCCATCATTGGCATAGACTGCTTCTTGTTCTTTAAGGTACGCACCGTTAGCACGTTGCGCGGCGCAGGCCAATTCTAATATTTGTTGTGTAGGAAACTCTTTCATGTCGCTCTCTACTTGAGTTAATATACAAGTATTTTATATGAAAATGTATCTCTTGTCAATCGTATCCAAATGCAGGTATATCTTTTTGGCTAACTTTTTAGTTACTGAGTTTAACCCAAAATAGTCCATATAAGCACGAAGGGTTGGGCTAGAGTATACTGCTCCTGTACGCATTTTACTCATAATACTAATTCTTGTTAGATTGCGTTTGACTCGGTATGTATCCATTACCCTTAATAATTCTAGACTGATACTAAATGCATAAGCATCTAATTCATCGTAGTCTGCCAAATATTCATCGTATGGACTGATTGCTGTAGCACCTTGCATGCTATAATCTCTGCGCATACTTTGATATTGGTGTCTAAATTCATGAACAGTGGCATCAAAAATTTCTGTAAGGAATAGTGTAATTTGGTGCTGGCCAAATTCTTCAGTGCCGATTAAATTATGATGTACGACAACTTCTATTGGTGTCTCGGAGTTATAGTCGTTCTCGCTGTCATAGTATGCCATAACATACCATTTATCTACATCTAAATCTTTTTCACGTTTGGTTTTGATTGCAATATCAAAATTGTGTCTTTTGAATATCTTGCGAGTTTTGTTTATTAATTTTTTGAAAGTAGTTTGATCAGGAATTGTTTCTCGAACTTCTTTACAAACATTATATACACGTTCGAGAATTATATTCATATTATAACCTAAATACTATTCGACCTTTTGATAAATCATATGGGCTGATTTCCAACTTAACATTGTCGCCTAAAATGATCCTGATTTTGTGTTGTTTCAATTTGCCGCCCATGTAACACAACAATGGGTTTGGCATATTTTCTACACGCACTCTAAACATACTACCTGGTAGGACTTCTTCAACAGATCCTACTAATTCAATTACATCCTCTTTTTTACTCATCTTTTACTTTTGTAAGGCTCCATGAGCCGTCTCCATTATCTTCCCAATTAAGTGTGTCGCCTTCTTTCCAGCCGGCTTGTTCTAAAAAATCTTCAGGAAACGGAAGAATACATTCGCCAGTTTCTGGATCTTCTTCTACGGTTATAGTCCAATTAGTTTTCATAATATTATTTACACTTTTATTCATGGTCTTCCCAAGGAACAGGAAACCATCCCAAACGATTAAGGTCGGATAGTACTTCACCAGTAATAACACCTTCTGAAACATATCCGTTTTTGGTAAAGTAATCGTCATCCTCTTTACCGTCAAAACTCAAACCGCCTCTAATGCCAGAACAGTACCAATCCATGTAGTCTCCGCCCTTGCCCTGCCAATCGGCAACTAGCCCTCCAGCACTGCGCCAGCTACAACTCCAAAGGTCCTTTTTGTCATCTTGTCGTAATGCTGGTACTAGTTCTCTAGGGCACCAACGCATATTACAAAATGCCGCGTAGACATTTTGAGCATAGTCATCGCGAGTACGGATCTTGTTTAAGATTTCGTCATCGCGCCAAATGTCTTCTTCTAAATCTCTCATTCGTGAAACTTTCCTTGAAAACAATGTCTGACTTCGTGTCCAATGTTCCAATAGTTTGTTGTCTTAGCTGTAATTATAAGACAAGTATTTTGTTTGTCAACCTTGTCTCGAAAACTGCAAGCATCCATGACACGCTTTCCTATTTCAAATGGTTTGAAACCTCTCCGAACATTTTCGGCATCACACTCCTCTTTTACATTATTTACAGTACGCCATGTAATGGTTGTATTATCGGTAAAGTTTTTTTCGTTAGTAAATTGATCGTAAGGAGTTTCTGCCCATGCATTAGATATAAACAATAATAGTACAAGTGCCTTTTTCATTTTCTTTGCCTTAAATTGGTGCAGACGGGAAGATTCGAACTTCCAAAGTCACCCTAAGGGCAAGACCCGTTCCCTCCGTTCAGCTGGGGGTAGCTTACTAGGAGGAGGTTTACCAGTTACACTCACGTCTGCCAATTAATTATACTATCACTTGTAAATACTGTCAATGAATTTCTCTAATATACCTTTTGCAAAAATACAACAGTTTGGGCAACAAACTATGTTAGACCGTCCATTATTTAACATAAGTTGGATACTAGGACGTTTTTGTAATTATAAATGTAGTTATTGTTGGCCTTATGCTAGGACTGACAAACCAGATCACCAACCGCTTGAAGTATATAAATCTACTGTAGACGAGATTAAGCGTCAAGCACGAGCCAATGGGTTTAACCAGTTCCATTGGTCGTTCAGCGGTGGTGAACCAACTGCATACAAATATTTGCTAGATTTAATTAAACATTTAGACGATGGCGCCTTAACTCCTTACCAAACTGTGCATATGACTACTAATCTAAGTCCTAGCTTAACATGGTGGCGTAGTTGGCACTATGCAACTGAAATGTTGCAACGCAGGAGTATTACAGCCAGTTATCACGCTGAACATGCTAAAGAACAAGAGTTTGGTGATAAGTGTCTACAGTTAATGTATGATCTAGTTCACGTTACTATTAATCAAGTAATGGTTCCAGAACAGTTTTATGAAACACTAGAACGCTGTGAACGCTTTAGAGCAAGAGGAATTAATGTAACACTCAAACCACAAAGCAATGAAAGTGCTACTGCTATTGTAAATGGCTACACACCCGAGATGATTAGTATAATGCAAAATGATTTTGAGCAACAAGAAGGATACCAAATTAGATTAACCGACGGAGAGCAAGATTATTTTATTGATCAAGCGGAACGGTTCAATGCTTTAGGTTTTAATCAGTTTGCCGGATGGACTTGCAATAGTGGATATCAAAGTGTTATAATAAGAGGTAATGAAGTTAAACGAGCATACTCTTGTAGAGAAGACTCGTTGGGCACAATAGAAAAATTTACTTTGTTTTCATCTCCTAAATTATGTACTACAGAGAGGTGCGTTAGTAGTGCAGATAGCAAAATACCAAAATGTATAAATTTGAAGATATAAAAGATGTACACTTAGAAGTGACAACCAAGTGCCAAGCAAGGTGCCCTATGTGCCCACGGCGTATTAATGGAGGAACCTTGAATCCGTTGATGTCATTAGTTGAAATAGATTTAGATACATTTCAAAAATGGTTCAGCGAAGATTTTATCTGCCAACTTGACAGTTTGTTCATGTGTGGCAACTTAGGAGATCCCATTATTGCGCAGGATTCTTTAGAAATCATGCGTTATTTAAAAGCAGTCAATCCTAATATAAGATTAAGCATGCATACCAATGGTGGTGCTAGAAGTATTCAGTGGTGGGAAGCATTGGCTGTTACCGGTACTAGAGTCGTATTTGGTATCGATGGGTTGGCAGATACACATTCATTATACAGAATTAATACGGACTGGAACAAGATTATAGAAAACGCCCAGGCATTTATTAATGCTGGCGGATATGCAGAATGGCACATGTTGGTATTCAAACACAATGAACATCAAGTTGAAGAATGTCGTAGTATGGCTGAACGATTAAAATTTAAATCATTTCAGGTTAAGCATACAACAAGATTTACTGACGTTAAATTTCCTGTATTAGACGATACGGGTAAAACCATTTACAATTTATATCCATCTAGTAAAACAGAAGAAATGTTACCGCAAATATTAACTTATGCTAGAGATTTGCCAATGTCGCAGATTGATGCTAATTGTACAATCAACTGTAAAGCAGTTAAATGGAAACAAATCTATGTTGCGGCATCGGGGAATGTTGGACCATGCTGTTGGATGGATTTTAAAGAAAAATTACACAAACAAAATACACGTATTGACTACATGGATAAGATAGGAGTGTTTCCTAATCTACATGAACAATCGTTAGAAGACATTTTTAATTCTGGATACTTTGATATGATTGCAAATACTTGGGATAATGATCCTGTATTTGAATGTGCTAAACAATGCGGTAAGTTTGATAAATCAGGAGCTCAGTTTGAACATTGATACAGAACACCTACACTATTGGATGAACGCTATACGACAAAGTCCTAACCCTATGCGGACCTTGGACGCATTCTGGTCTGGTCAAATCAAAAGCAAAGAATGGTTAATTGAGAACTTGAAACCGTTTGTTAATGATCATGTTGATATTGAAATCTATGGCGGATGGGTTGGAACATTATCTAGTATGCTGTTTCAAAGCGATATTCCGATTAAGCAAATATTAAGTATTGATATCGATCCTAGTTGTGAACCTATTGCACACATGATGAATAAAAAAGAAGAAATGGAAGGTAGGTTTAAGGCAATTACGGAGGATATGATCACTATGTCTTCGGCCAGTGATATCGTTATCAATACTAGTTGCGAACATCTAACACAACCCCAATACGATTTGTGGTCAAGTAAAATGAAAGGATTACTGGTATTACAAGGGAATAACTATCAAATACCAGAACATGTCAGACCTTCTGAAAATTTAGAAGATTTTAAAAAGCAATGTCGCATGAAATTTGTGTTATGGGAAGGTGAATTAGAAACTCCTATGTATACTCGTTATATGATAATAGGACGCAAATAATGTTTAAATTTACAGACCTCAAAAGTGTACACATAGAAATTACCAATCGATGCCAAGCATCTTGCCCTATGTGTCCTAGAAATATACATGGCGGTATAGAAAATCCAATTCTTCCTATTAACGACTGGTCCTTAGATGATTTTATTAAAATATTTTCAAGGGATGTATTAACACAACTTAAGACAATAAATTTTTGTGGAAACTTTGGCGATCCGCTGATGAATAACGATCTTATCGATATGTGCAAATATTTGAAAGATACTTCTCCTGATATAGAAGTTTTATTAAATACTAACGGCAGTTTGCGTTCTACAGTTTGGTGGAAAGAATTATCAACAGCATTGCCTAAAAATCACAGAGTTGTGTTTGCATTAGATGGATTAGAAGATACTCACAGTATCTACAGAGTAGGCACTAGTTTTAATTTAATTTTAAAAAATGCTAAAACATTTATCGAATCGGGTGGCATTGCCGAGTGGGTGTTTATTAGATTTAAACACAATGAACATCAAGTCGAGGCCGCAGAAACATTATCTAATAAACTAGGATTTAAAAGATTTAGTGTAAAAAATAGCAGACGGCATGCTCGTCCATTTCCGGTGGTCGATCAACAAGGGAATTTTTTATATAATCTTGAGCAACCTTCGGATAGCCAAGTAAAGTTTGTAAGCAAATCAGATATCCAAGGTCATCGTAATTGGCCTGATGCTGATAAAATAAATTGTATGGCCATTAACGATAAAGAGCTGTACATTGACGCACACTACCAGTTAAGTCCATGCTGTATGATTGGTGCATTTTTATATACAAGTTATGATATTGATTTATTAAAAACATATAATTTGTTTCAAGAAGATTCTGTAATTGAAGAAGGTGCAAAAGTACAGGAACAAGTGTTAGGATTTCCAAGGCTAAATGTACTAGAATCGGGATTTCAAAATATTATAGAAACTACTGAGTGGCAAACAATGTGGCAAAACAAATGGAAGGACAAGTCCAGCTCTACTTGCATTATTATGTGCGGGCCCCACAGTCCATTTATAAGTATCGATGAACAAAAATTTAAAATAGAAGATAATGAATAAAGTATTTTGGTTACAGCCCGAGGATACACAGATAGGTGATTGGCAAAAACAAATTGCTGATTTAACTGGAAGTCCTAGTTTTTGTGTGTTGCCTTGGATACATCTAGCAACTCGCCCTAACGGCGATATGCGCATTTGTTGTGTAGCTAATGCCAGTGGTGCAGAGTCTGGAGATTATTCAGTTGGGCTAGTTAAAAAAGAAGATGGCACTCCTGCTAACTTTGGCAGGGATTTACCTACAGAAGCATTTAATAATGATTTTATGAAGTCGGTACGCAAAACAATGCTAGCAGGAGAAGTACCTGCTAGTTGTTTAAAATGTTACGAGGAAGAAGAACGTGGTATTAGCAGTAAGCGTATATGGGAAACTGGTACTTGGCATCTACATGAACAGATTGATATTAAAGAATTGATTGCCGAAACTTTAGAAGATGGCACAGTACCTTACAAATTACGATATCTAGATTTACGTTTAGGAAATACTTGCAACTTAAAATGCATCATGTGTAGCCCGCATGACAGTAGTCTATGGACTCCTGAATATAAAAAAGTATATCCGATAATTCAAAGCCCATTAATTAAAAAACAAATGGAGTGGAATTCCGAATTCCATGATAACCGCTGGCACGAGAATCCTCAGTTTTGGGAAGAAATATTTGACCAAATTCCTAATATTAAACAGCTCTATTTTGCAGGCGGAGAACCTTTATTAATTAAAGAACACAAAATATTGTTGTTAGAGATTATTAAACGTGGATATGCAAAACAAATTAGTCTACGTTATAATACCAATGGAACTTTAGTTAATGATGAAATTATCGAGATATGGAGTCAATTTAAAAAAGTTAAAGTGGGTGTTAGTTTAGATGGAATTGGGCCGCGGGGAGAATACATACGCTATCCGTTAGATTGGAAAACTGTAGAAGATAGTTTAATAAAATTAGACAATGCTCCGGACAACATTCAAACACAAATTGCGTGTGCTATACAAATTCTTAATGTTAAACATATTCCGGATTTTATTAAATGGAAAGTTCGCATGAACTTTAAAAAAGTTAACTTTGATAAAAATGCCGCCGGCCATGTTATAGGCGGAGGATTAATAGGTGTACATCTAATATGGATTCCAACCTGGTTAAGTCTGCGGGTATTGCCTAAAGAAGATAAACTCGAAGTACATCGATTATTCAAAGATTTGCAAGAATGGCTATGGAAACATTATACACAAGATAAAGAGTTTTGGGAAGTTAATCCGTATGGGTGGAAACGCTGGGAAGGTATTTTAGATTGGATGGATGCTGAAGATCAAACTAACTTGTTACCAGATTTTAAAGAATATATCACAACAATGGACAATCAACGCAAAACTAATTTTGTCAAAACATTTCCTGAGTTGTCGCATTTGATATGAAAAAAATAGTTGCAATTAAATCTACACAGCCTAAGGATCATTTAAACATAGGTTGGGCTACTAGCAATGTTTGTAACTTTAAATGTAGATACTGTTTCCCGGGATCAAACGAAGGCGATGCCGTTAATCCAGCGGACGTTGATTTAATTGTTAAAAACCTTACACATTTGATCGATCATTATAGAAACAATTTAGGGAAGAAGTTTTTTCACTTGACGGTGCTAGGCGGCGAGCCTACAGTATGGAAAGACTTTGGTACTTTCTTAGAAAAAATTAAGTTAGTAAATAATGTGTATGTGTCAATACTATCTAACGGTAGCAGAACCCTGCGTTGGTGGAGAGAATATGGCGATCTTATTGATAATTTAACATTGTCTCTACATGCTAGTCAAGCTGATATTGATCATTCTGTACAAGTAGCAGATATAATGTACAGTAAAGGTAAGAAGGTTACTGTGCAAGTATTAATGGATACTGACTGTTGGGACTTGTGTGTTAAAGCTATCGACTATATGAAAGCTAATAGTCGATATCCATGGATGATTGAAACTAAACCTGTTGTACATTCAACTGTTAATTATACTCCTGAGCAAACAAAATATTTAACTAGCAGTCTTAAAAGATATCCTACATTCCCTTGGCTGTTAAAAAATATTCGTTATTTGTTTAATGGGCATATAAGATTATACAGAAGTCGTGCCTTATATTCAGACGGATCTACTGCATTAGCTAAACCGTCAACTTATATATTATCGGGTAATATCAATTTTAACGGATGGTCGTGTGACATCGGTATAGAAAGTATACTTGTGGATCAGTGGGGAAAGATAAACGGTTCGTGTGGCCAACAGCTATTTGATGCTAATATATTAGACAAAGACTTTGCTGTAAAATTTAATCCTAACTTAGGCCCGGTTGTTTGCACCATGCCTAGCTGTATTTGTTTACCAGCAACACACGCATCAAAGTTTGATTTTGGTCAAAGGAATATCAGCCGCGCAAGTACAGAAGTTCCTATCACATTCAATAGGATCAGTAGGAATTATAAAACTTCCAGTGTAGATATTTCCTAAACTACCTCCTACACGACAAGTAGCACGATGAACATCACCATCCCAGTTGATCATTAGGCTTTCTATACCAGCACTACAACTCCATCCTTTGAATTGATTTTGATGATTCTTAATCATATCGTTGGCATGGTATATGACAGTATCTACTTTATCTAACCACACTACTGTATTTGCTCCTACTGTAGATTCCATAGCCTTAATAAAATCTAAATCCTTAGCATCATACCGCATATCATCAAACAAATCATGATCGCCTTTAGTCCAGCGTATACGACGGACAGTATTAGGAATATTCCCTAATTGACATCTAGCTCTTAGTTGTATAGCGGCAGGCATATAATCGTGATGAGCCATAATTTGTGCTATGACTTTAACAGTCTCTAGCTTGTGTATGCTTTCAACAGTATTGAATACACGTTTCCAATCATATTCTAAATGTACACTAAAAACATATTGATCGACAGGAAGTCCGGCATAAAATTCATACGGGCGAGTTCCGTTAGTTGTTACGCTAATCCAACTTATGCCAACATGCTTACAATATTTTATCAACTCGTCAAATTTAGGATGTACGCACGGCTCACCGCCTGTAAAACTTAAACGCACAGGTTTGCCTAGTAACATTAATTGATCAACGCAAGCCTTTAAAATTTCTATATCGGTATGTGCGCTAGTATTGTCATGTATTTCACTAGGGCAATAGCTACAGTCATAGTTACAACGCTTGCCAAGATTCCATTCAATCTTGATTGTATTCTGATGAGGATATCTACTGGTTACTTTAATCATAATCTAACAGGCTGGTATCTAGTTGGCTTATCGTATTTTTCAAATATTTTAAGTTGCCATTCCCTAACAAGTTCTCTAGAACTATTACTGAGTGTGTTATTGGGCCACACCCAATCTAAAAATCCTAATGCTTCTGCAGGAGTAGGATGCAAGTCATTATCAGGAACTGTTCTAGTTTCAATACGTCCATCATTAAACCACTTGTAAGTAGCATCTATGTTAGTAAACACATCTTGATATAATTTAATAACATCTTGGTCATCGAAAAACTCAGCGATATCACCACCTTGATAAACTTCTTGGCTTTTTTCCTTCCACAGTTGTAACAGTGGTTCTTTATCTTTAGATTGTTTAAAAGGCTCTCTTAATTCTTCGCTATTAAAAAACTCATACCAAGTAAAGTTTGCCCAATCACATTTTTTATTTTTTAATATAGTTTGAATGGCCTTCATATACGCTAGATCTCTTATCAAGAATCCCCTAGTATCCGTGCCATATTTTTTAACCCAATCTTTACCATATATATTTTCTTGCCCGGAAGACGAAGCAATTAACCATTCGTTGTTAGAATATCTATCTTCTCTTTCCTTCGGGCTCCAAAATATAATAACTAAGTCATTTTTGTTAAAGCTATATCTAGCATCAGCCTCTATAACACTATTAAAAATATAATGATTGCCTGCACCAGGACTTCCCCAGTTCTCATAATGCTCAATGTCATGCCCAATGATATCCGCCCATGTCAGCCACTTGTAGTTAGTAAAACTACAACCAAATGCAAAGAAGCGTTTGTATTTTCCAGGATCGAGATTTGTTATTTTCATAAGTAATTTTTGAATTCTGGAGTTACATCTGTAAAACTTTGCTCGCGACTAGCATCTAATCTACGATTAAATTCTATGCAATCTTGCCACTTGTCGCTTTGATCCCTAGCTTCTAAGTAATTGATATTGTCTTGTATCTGCCCAAGTGTGTATTCTAATAGTTGAGGGTATTGCTTAACCATAGCCAAAGTCTTTACTTTAAAACTAACTAATTGCAATCTTTTGATTGCTAAGTCACGCAGTTCAAATGGCAACACTTGTGCAGACAATACTTTAGGGTATTCAACACGATGAGTATGGAATACAATGCCAAGGTCATTTAAAAAGTATTCAATCATCTTATCTAGTATTAACACATTACTAACCTGCACTGTGACAGCACCTACAATCCGACTGATGTTTGGAATAGTTTGTATCTGTTTAATATTGTTAATCAATTCTGACCAACTGGCATTACCACGGATGTATTCGTAACTATCACCCATTCCATCTATGCTTACATTAACAGCCACACTTTTAAACTTAGGCCAATATTCCCAAACTGTTCTATTGCTTTTGCCTAGCATACTTAGATTAGTAGCATACTTGATTTCAATTTGATGACCGTACGGTGCCAGCATATCTAAAATACGATAATGCTGTGGATCCATTAAGGGTTCACCGCCTGCAAATTCTACACGTCGAAAATACGGTAAGTTTTTTTCTAAACTAGCCCACCATTCTGGGTTATCCTGAAATTTGTCAAGGAATGGTTTATTTTCTAACTTATGATCTTCTACAATAGCATACATGATGTTATTTTCTTTCTTGTAGAAATCTTTAATTTCTCCCCAATCATTCCAACTAGTACTATCCATAGGATGGCACATACGACATTTAAGGTTACATAAATTATTAAGTTTGAGTTCCATAGTAGGAATTTCAAAAGGCATTGTAAAATCTTTATTCATAGATTCTACAGCACGTGGGTATAGTTTAATTCTAGCCTCGGGTATTTTTCCAGCAATATGTCGTTGCCTAAGACTTTCTACTCCTTGAGCTTCTAGACTAAAACAAGGTTCGCACTCAGGAGGTTTGTATCCATTTAGTACTTGGTAACGAATACGTTTCATATTGTCACCGTTCCATATTTCTTCAAGCGTGTTATTTTCTATGTTTCCAATAGGATGACTTCGACAACACACACAAATGGCACCGTCTTCTCTAGTAGCTAGTCCCGTAAAAGGATGCATACAAAATGTAGGAGGATTAACGTTCAGCGACATATCTTATTAATGGACTTAGTCCAACCGGTTGATTATCTTTAAGAGCAAGATAGATACTCTTTGTTGGAGTTAGTTCAAAATCTGCACATACTTTATGATAGATATCTCTGTATGTATTCCACAAATAGTCTGGGGGTAAGTTGCGTATAAAATGTAATCCTATCATAGAAGGTGCTCGTAAATTCATATTGAAATCATTCATGATAGTAATAGCATCAACATCTTTATGTTTAGTCCAGCGTAGCCCTACACGGTTCCATCCTAGCCCAAGGCCCTTGCTCAGACTTATAGCGACTGACTTAATTGCCGGATGAGATACATCAAAGTTAATTCCGCAACAGCAAGTAAACCAAGCGCCGTCCACATGTACACTAATACCCTTGTCTTCCGCTTCATCTAATATCTCCTTCATATCTACATGCACATCTCCTGTACTAGGAAAAGGCATGGCAATAATTAATGGTAAATTTTTTCGTAAATAACCCGGAATACTAAAAACAATCTCTGGATTTAATCTACTGTGATATCTGTAATCACCTTTTAATGTCTGTACCGGACCTTGCATATAGATAGTATCGATATACTGTGTGCAACCATTGGTTATGTCTACACGATTAAAATTATCAAAACCACTCAATGTATTGAGTTTGCTTTCGAACAGCCAATCAGTCATTTCTTTTTTAAAATTAGTATAAACACTGTCCGTAATATCCTTATCTATTTTTCCAGACATTACGTCTTGTATCATAGATTCGATTCGATTATCTACTAAGGGCTGTGGTCTTTCCACTTCCAGATATTTTGGATCATAGGTTGGCGCTATTTTAATTTTCATCTTTTATTTACGCAATAATAGTAGCACATAAATATTTCATGCTAATTCCTACTAATTATACAGTCGATTCAACTATATTTCAAGAGGCCTGTTCTTCATTACCCGAAGGCGGTATGAAAACGGCTATTAATCAGCCAACTGGAAAATTCTTTTACGATCCTTGGGTGTTGAAAGATGAATACAAAGGAACTGTCTGGGAAACTTTATATAATAGTTTGCCTGTTACTAAAGGCGAAGCAAGGATAATCATTTTAGATCCAGGACAAGCATATCAATGTCATGCTGATATTGACGACAGATACCATTTGAATATTCTCAGTGATGAAAGTTTTTTAATTGATTTAATACAAGAACAAATGCATCGGTTTGAACCTGATGGAATATGGTACAACATGGATGCTAGTTATCATCATACAGCAGCCAATTTTGGTAAAACTAGTAGGATACAATTAGTAGTTAGACAATTGTTAAGAACAAATAAAATCACAAATCCTATTAAAGTTACGGTAAAACCTAATTCACCAAAATTGTATCATGCCAGATATTTGTTTGATTACTATATTAGCCCTTGGCTTAATTCAGCAAATAAAAATGGATTTATAACTGATTTTGAATTTTTAGGATATGAGGCAACATTTATAATAGAACAAGATCAAATAGAAACTCTTAAAAATTATCTTCCAGAAGGCTTTGTTTTAGAGTGAATCACGCATTGTTCTTTAGCCTCACAGGCAAACGCTGGGAACGTATCTTATGGACACATCGTGTTGCTACATATTTACGTATGAATGATTGGGATGCCGAAGTTGTAGATTTTACAGCATTTTGGTCGTTGGAAGAACTACAAGAGTTAGTACGTAGTAGAACAACAGACAAAACTGTTATGTTTTGTTTTGGCACAGCATTTCTAAATCCTTGGAGTCCGTATCTTAACGAGTTCATTGATTGGCTTAAAAAAGAATATCCCACTGTGTCAGTCGTGGTAGGCGGTAACAACGCCTTAACTACTCCTGCAGAAAGTGTCGACTACTGGGTCGACAGTTATGGAGAGAACGCTGTACTAGCATTGTGTAAACATTTAGTAGGAACACTAGGCACTCCATTAATGACTGATCCTGCGTTCTTTGGCAACAAGAAGGTTATCCGAGGGTTATATCATTACCCAAGTGCTCCATTAGACAGCTACTTAGTAGATTACGAAGAACGCGATTTTATGATGCCCTGGGAATGTCCGCAAATAGAAACAGCACGTGGTTGTATGTTTAATTGTAGTTACTGTAATTTTCCATTACTCGGGCAGTCGAAGGATGTCAGCATTAGCAAAGAAGAATTTAAACAGCAATTACAGTTAGGGTACGAAAAATGGGGTATTAAGAATTGGCGTGTAATGGATGAAACATTTAATGACCGCCCGGAGAAATTAGAAAAGTATGCTGAAGCTGTAGATGAACTAGGATACAATCCTTGGATATGCGGATTTGCTCGTGGCGATTTAGTAGTAAAACATCGTGAGCATTGGGACACATATATTAGATTAGGATTCCTTGGACATAGTATGGGCGTTGAAACATTTAACCGTGATGCCGGAAAACTTGTACGTAAAGGCATGGATCCTGATAAACTACAACAAGGTCTGCTAGACTTCCAAGCATACACAGATATTCATGCTCCAAAACGTTATAGAGCAAACATACAGATGATATGCGGCATACCTGGCGAAACAACAGAGTCATGGCATGCATCATTAGATTGGCTTAACACCAATTGGCTAAGACAAAGTGCCAGCGCACACATTCTTGAAGTGCCGGATTACGATGAATCTCTTACTAATCAAAGTCGGTTTACTAAAGAACTAGTAAGCAATGGACTATTTAAATTAGAAGCAAGACCTAATCCCGGTTATGAAGTTAGCAGAGACAGTAAAGGTAACGTTAAATTTACAAGCACCACACCAAGAGGCGGCGGCGTAGGAAGTACTAGAAATGATATTGTTATTTGGAGTCATGCCGATATGGACTGGTATCAGGCACAAGGACTTGTACAAGAGTTTTATAGTGACGCAGGATTTCAAGGACTACGTGGATGCAATCCGTTCTTGTCAGATAGACTATTTGCCTACTATGAAACAAATTTATATGAAGAAATATACGATTATAAGTTAACCGACATAGACACAAGCGATCAAAAATTTAAAGATCAAGTTCAAGCCTATATTAATAAAAAATTAAATTGGAAAGCACAATGACAGACATTAGCACATGGAAATATTATCACAAATTAAACCCTACAGGAACTCCGTATCCTTCAAATTTACTATATACTCCTAGAGTTAATTCAGAACAAACTGTAATGTGTGCCGAGTATTGTGTTGATCCGGTATATAGACCCAATGAAAGCATAGAAGTAAAAGAGGAACTAGTTGGATGGTTCTTTAATAGAGATGTTAAGTTTCTAACAGACCTATCGGATCTTGCCACTACTCCTAAACTTTACGATGTAGATACTGTTAATAGAAAAATTTTTATGGAATGGAACAAGGAAACATTTAGTCAGATATTGTTCACTCCTGGTCGTAACTTAGATGAAGAAGTGCCTAATTGGAGAGAGCAGATGAAAGCGTTTTTCATATCTACTAAAGAGCGCAAGTTCTGGAAGTTGAGTCTATATCCTAATTGTTTCTTTGTTACCAAAGAAGGACAACTAAAAACTATAGACAATTATGCTGTAGTACCTTATGAGGAACGTTTTATTAAACGTGAGTTAATAGAAGGTATCATAGGTAAAGACGGTGCTTATCGTTTTAACTATTCGACTGATGAAAACGGTTTTATCGACTTCAAAAAGTTTTTTGAAATCACAGTGACTAAACACTTACAAGAAAAGTCTTGGGGCAATACAGTCTTTGCTGAAATATTCCAAGAGGTCTATAATGATTGATTGGAACCAAATCATAGCTAATCTAAAGGACGGCAAAGACATTACTGTTGATCCACGTAGCTGGAATATGAATAATCCTGAATATGCTAAAATGTTAAAATCGTGGCAGGATAATAATTTTAACACCAATAGTGTAAAATGGACCAACTACTACGATACTAAAGAAATTGAAAATGAACTTGCCAGTCGACTACATGTTACTCCTTTACGTAGTTGGATCAGTTGTGTAGAGCCTGGATACATGACTGGGTATCATTATGATATTGATGACAACGAGCAAGAGTATTTAAAACTAGGTGAAATTAAACGCTTCTCAGTTTTTATGAATGACCCTAAAGTAGGACAACTATTCATCTTAGGCAGTAACTATTTTTATAATCAAGAACAAGGAACTATAATATCTTGGCTCAATTATAGAGAATGGCATAATGGCATTAATGGTAGTCTTGCTAACAAGTATATGTTCCACTTGTTAGGTTACTAATAACTTTATCGGCAAACTGCCGATGAGATTCCACACCAGGGTGTCCATCTCTAGCACTGTCTATTATATCAAATTTTACGATATCTAAATTAAATGCTAGCTTGACTATTTCAATCATCTCATCGTCCCACGATGAAAGAATTAATTTAATATTACGAGCTCGAGCAGTCGCTATGATCCATTGTATAGAATCGACAGCCTGCGACAATAAGAACTGATCACTAAAATTGTTTACTAGATTTTTTCGAACAGATTCTAATTCATCTATATCTATAGAATATGCTGGCAATATAGACTGTAGACGATTGGAACTATCGCAATAATGAAATCTAGTAAATGGAGGAAGCATTACAACGGCGGAATCTATATCCCATACATTTACTGCGGCCGAAAATGTTAAGGCTATTCTATGACAACTTGCTCCGGGAATTCCTAGATTAAGATATTGCTGTCTACGAGCAATTATATCAGCATATATTTTATCTTCAGGCAGTCCTTGCCCAAATGCTATACTACATCCAAATGATGCTAATATACGTCGATCTTCTGAATTAGGGTAGTGACCCCTGAATCCGATATCATTTATGTAATAATCGAAATCATCTGGCCAGTCGGCAACTGAATTATTCTTTTCTTCTTCTGAAAAATATTTGACTAAACCAAACTTGCTATATTCATCCAAATATTCTTTATGGTACTGTAGGCAACCAAACTCCAACATGTCCTTGGGTCTTGTTAGCAATGCTGGGCTTTTACTTTGAATAAAATTCTTAAGTTGCTGATTTAACATTTTAGTCGTACATAGTTATCTGTAAAGTATAACGTGTATTATAACCTATGTTGGCAGGACCGTGTATTGTCATAGGATCACTCCACTCATACATGTCACCCGCCTTGTAGTTGGCTATGTATTTGTCATCCCATACAAAAATATGGCCTGGTTCCCAATCTTGTAGAAACATGGTATAGCGTACAAAATTATTAACTTCAGTCAACTGTGGATCTATATGCATGGCTTGAAACTCGCCAGGGTACAGCATTACAAACCACCAGTTAACTTTAGATCTCTTTTCAGGAACATCAGGCAAGATGAATTTGAAGTCTTTCATTTCTGCAGATTTAGGATTTACCTGATGGAAGAAATACTTGTTATTGGAATAACCAGGGCGAGCCATTTCTGTAAATTTCTCCAATAGAAAGTTACCCTTCCATCTGTCAGGTTGCCATACAGGTGTGCGTTCGCCTTGACATTGAGTAAGGTGGTTCATAATGCCCTGTTCTTCAATCCATGATTTGTAATTGCCAATGAATTTCATTAATAACTCTCTAAGTGATCAATTCCTAAAGTTTTACGGAACTCTGATGTAAACTTACCATCAATCCGTAAACCGTAGCTTTGTTCCATTATCTGTTCACCTCCATGCCAGTCTACATCATTCCACCAAGCGGCACGAGTATTGAGATATGTTTTATCTTTAGTTTCTGGATCCCACAAATAAAATGCTTTCTTTGTATTAGGACGAATATGTATAAACTCGTTGCGATGCGGCTTGACTACATTGACACCGTTCTTAGCATCGAGATCTCTATGTTCAAAAGGAATGCCGTCTGCTTCACAGTGGAAGAATATAACACGACCGATATCTTCAAATACTGTGCCAACAAGATTTTCAACCCATGCAACTGTACCTGGAAAATATTCAGCTTCGGGTGTTAACTTGCGTGGTGCTGTGCGATCATCCCAAGACCCTTCTTCCCACAAATAATAATAGATGTAAGGATCATAGGCACCCATGGCCATTTTTAAATAGCGTGTAAATACGTTGCGTTCTTGAAAGTTTTTAAAGTCTTTGGGCATTAACTTTATACCAGCTTGCTTAATAGGATCTGTATCGGG
>Ga0208379_1000202_pt1 | contig 28094 bp, 49 predicted proteins | sample CryBogCBE02Aug07_FD_184559 | JGI IMG/M metagenome (GOLD analysis project Ga0208379, IMG submission 184559) | Freshwater microbial communities from Crystal Bog, Wisconsin, USA - CBE02Aug07 (SPAdes) | ecosystem: Environmental > Aquatic > Freshwater > Lake | place: Crystal Bog, Wisconsin, USA... | reverse complement strand
GAAGAAGAAAAAGAAGAAGTAGAAGAAAAGCCAAAAGAACCAACAGCACCACAGCCTCCTGTAATAGATGAAACAGTAAGGGAGTTATTAAAGCAACAGTCAGACTTAAACAAGCAGCTAACTGAAATGCTGAAACAACAATCAGACGCGATTAAAACATTGTCCGATGAGTTGAAAGCAATGAGAGAGGAAATAGCAAAATTAAAAGCAGATAAAAATATACCTGTTATTGAAGAAACAAAAGTAATTCAAATGCCACAGCCGAAAATAATACCTGCGCGGAAACAGGAATTACTTGACAGGTTGGATAAAGTTAAAGAGCGAGCAGAAAAATTAGAATAGCATGAGGCAATACGAAAACAAAAGAGAGGTATTATCGCGGTCGGGGAACTTTTTATTAAGGTCAAGTGTATTGGTTATAATTGACGATAACACAGGTAGTGTTGATTTTGTTGGAAAAATAACCAAATTAAAAATAAAGGATAAGGATTTTATTGAAGAACCTATCATTGCAAATTTAGGTGGCACAGATATAAATGATAGTGATTACGCTCAAAAGCTATCCGACTTTATGCAAGAAACAGATAGGATAGCAAATGAATATGTCGAAAAAATATTGAATGGCAAAGATGAATCAGAGGGTAGGTATTATGAAGAAAAACTTATTGACGGAGTGCTATGCTTTAGAACTCATATACATTCTACATTTGAGCCTATATCTCAAAAACAGCTAACGATGAAAATTCTTTCATTACAGCAAGAACTACACGATATTAAGCAACTACAAAAAGAACAAGGGCTATGAAAAAAGGACAAAAAATATTATCAATAATTATTGCGCTATCCTTTGTAGTTAGCTTTTCAAATTTCTGCTTATCAGGTAATGACCTTAATGCTTTATTCGGTTGGTTTACCGCTTGTGTATATAGTGGTATTTTTTTGTTTGCAATTATAGTAGGTTAAGATTTTTTGTAGTAGGTAAAAATTATTTTAAAATGATTATAGCAATAGATTTTGACGGAACAGTGGTTAAACATGCTTATCCTTTAATTGGTGAAGATATTGGCGCAATATCAGTTCTTAAAGAATTGGTTGAAAACGGACATAAATTAATTCTATGGACAATGCGTTCAAATGAAAATTTATTAGCTGCTGAACACTACTTGAAAAGTAAGGGGGTAGAATTGTATGGAGTAAATGAAAATCCTACTCAAAAAGAATGGACAAACTCAAGTAAGGCATACGCCAATTTATATATTGATGATGCTGCGCTAGGTATTCCTTTAATTATTCCTGAAAACGAAAGACCTTATTGTGATTGGACTATGATACGATATATTTTAGTTTCAATGGGGGTTATTGTATATAAAAAACCAAACACATGAAAATAGAAAGCAAATACAAATGTGGCGAACTAGTATGGTATATAGATACCGAAAATAAGCCACTGCCAAAAGCAAAGGAAATGCTTGTTCAAAAAATCAATACGCTGTCATGGTTAGATGGAAACAAAAAAGAGGTAACTGCTATTTGGTATAATGGATGGGATGCTGAAGCGTGGGAACAAATACCTGCACGTTTATTAGAGGAAAACATTTTCAAAACAAAAGAGGAACTACTAAATAGCTTATAGTACTAAAGACAACCTAAAATGAAGCAGTTTAATTTATTTGGTGGAGTAGATGTAGAGAGTAAATATTCTAACAAAATCGAAGCACCCATTTACGAACCGAAAAATATCAAGCCTAACATTATTGAGTTGTGCGACAAATCAAAAGCCAACAGGCTGATTAATGAAATTGAACAATCAAATCTTGATAGCGAGGAAAAAGAGTTTTTAATAAACGCGGCTAAAAGACACTTGGTTTTTAATTACGAGAAAATTGCAGATTACTATGCTCATAGTTCTGATGAAATGCAGCACTTGATGGAAAAAAGCGGACTTGTAATTATTGACTTTGAAAAGGCAGTTCAGTATGGGTATGTAAATCTTTGTGAGGATATTAGGAAACAATACTTAGAGGAATATGCAAAATAAAAAATTTGCGGTTTTTATAATGGTTCATGGTCGTCCTGAAAAAGTGTTGACATACGATACTATTAGACGGTGTGGATATACAGGTAAAATATATTTAGTTGCCGATAATTTAGATTCAACCTCATGTATCTATAAGGATAAATACAAAGACGAAGTTTTGGTTTTTGACAAATACGATGCTGCCTATAAATATGATAGTGGCGATAATAGCGGAGATTTAAGAAGCACAATGTTTGCCGCAAATACAATTTTTGATTTAGCCGAACAAATGGGGGTTGAATATTTTTATATAATGTGTGATGACTATTATGAATTTGACTATATGTTTAAAGATGAAATAAAGGGAATGAAGTTATGTAAAAACCTTGACAAGATATTTGACTTGACGATTGATTTTTATAAGTCTACAAACGCTTTATCGGTAGCTTTTGCACAAACAGGCGATTTTATTGGAGGGATAGATAACGGAAAAGGTGTTTATAGATTTAGTAAAAGAAAAGCTATGAATAGCTTTTTATGTAGCACAAAAAGAAGATTTAATTTCTTGGGTAGGATGAATGAGGACGTAACTACTTATGTTAATCTAGGAACAAGGGGAGGGTTATTTTTGACTATTCCTGTTTTTGCGGTGAATCAAAAAGATACTCAACAAGTAAAAAAAGGTCTTACTGAAATGTATCTTGATAATGGAACTTATATTAAGTCAATGTTTTCGGTTATTTATAATCCGTCTTGCGTAAGGGTAGCGATGTTAAGAGCAAACCATTTAAGAATACACCATTCAATAAGTTGGAAAAATACAACACCGATGATTATTGACGAGAAATACAAAAAGCAAAATCATGTTTGAGGAATTGGGTTACTATCGGGAATACTATATTGATAGTAAATTTATCGGGAAAATTAATTGCGTAAAAGACAGGGAAACTATCGGATATGACGGCAGGGAATTTGAAATAACAAATACCGAAATTACGCTTGAGAACAATAAGAAAATAAAAAAGGGCGTAAATGTTATGACGATACTTTACCCTCTTTGTGGAAAGGATATAAAATAAAAAACTATGACTAAAGACGGCTACCCTACAAAAGCAGAATTGAAAAAAATTGAAAATTGGGACTACAACGAACCCTTCGCACTGATTGATTATATCAGCGAAAGGACATGGATGCCAGATTTTTGCATTGAACTTGAATGGGCGAAAGATAAGCCAACTAAAAAAAACATATTGTTATTTGAATTTAATACAGCAGGTTGGAGTGGCAATGAAGATATAATTGATGCGCTGCTTAAAAATAAAATGTTTAATGCGTTGTGGTATTCAAAATGGACGCGAGGCGGTCATTATTGGTTTGAGGTAAATCCTTATAACATTGGATATATGAAGGTTTCTGACTTGTGCATACAATTAAATGTAAGCAAACAGTATATACATGGAAACGGTAAAAATAAATTCGATTGGCTTTTAGTAGGTGGAATTTATTTGGTAAGAAAAAAAATATTGAAAAAATGAATCAGCAAACACTACTTGAAAACAGAGAAATGTTAGACTACTATAATAAAGGAGTTGTAAAGCCTTATGTAGAAACTTTCGACCATAAAAAAAAGCAAGACTTGACACGCTCTCCTTATTCATGGGCTGGAATCTATAACCACCTTGAAAAGCGCGAGTTTAAATGTATGCGAGATATTCAAGAGGAAATTTTAAAGTTTTCACAAAACATACAATATATAACAGGAAAGGAAGTAATTGTAAAATACCATAAATCAGGTAGCGTTACTATTTCACCTTCCGATATTGAGATTATAAGTCATGGGATAGAGCCGTATATGATATTTGAAGTAGTAGTTCTGTATTTTAAAATTGACAAAGAAGATTTTTTGACAGATAAAAGGCATAGAAAGTATGTAGAGGCAAGAAAAATAATATCATACCTGCTAAGAAAATATTGTCCGAAATTTAGTTTAAAGTCAATAGGAAAAATGCTTAACCGCGACCACAGTTCTGTTGTTGTTGCTTTAGGGGCTGTAAAAAGATTTATTGATACTAATGACGAAGATTTTATGATGAAACTAAATGCTTGTGAAGCAGTTTTATTGGAAATGTAAATTGAAATTCTACAAGGAATCACTATCAAAAATAAGTTTATGAAAAAAACAAAGTCAAAACAGCCAACCGATGCTCAACTTAGAAAAGAGTTTGATGAATTGCTATTAAAGGAGATTGAAGCCAAATTTAATATGAAGCTACTTTGGCTTACGGCTGCAACTTATGTTTATTCTTTAAAAAACTATCTACATTATAACGATGCAATGAGAAATATGGTTGGCAAACGCGAAATGTCGGTTGGAGAGTTCTTAAAAAAAATTACTAAACAAAAGCTCGATGCTCAATAAATTCCCTGACCGATTTGACGAAGTAAATAACACCGCAATTAAGCTAACCGATAATAAGTTGGAGTTATTGCCAGATACCCTTGAAAGAACGATTGCTATAAAGAATAGCGACAAGCAGCATTTCTTTGTCCACCACAAGCGTAAAGCAAAGTATGTTTATGATAGCGAGGGAAGGTTGTTATGTTTCGCGTTCTACGTTCACAATAAAGACATTGAACTACTGAAATCAGATTCAAAAGGTTTCTTTGGCGATGAAATTACTTTTACGCAAGGCATAGGTTTGTATTCAGCCCTATCAAAAGAAACAAGGCGTTACATGAAAGGATATTTTGAGGAACATGAAGGTAGGTTGCCTAAAAAAAGACCACATTCTACTATCAGATACCATAATCAGCAAGCATGGGACGCTATGCCTATTGGTAAAGTATTTCATGCGATTGACTTAGATAACTGCTGGTTTCAAATGGCAAACCGTATGCACATTATTTCCGACAAGACATACAAAACGTGGATAGAACAAGATGAGTTTCAGCCTGTTTTACAAAGGTTTTTACCTATGTTAAGCAGTCCTGTTAATGTAGATATTTATAAAGACGGTGAATTAATCAGTAATGACACTGATATTTATACTAAAGGGTATAACGTCCTATATAATAATGTAAGGGCAGAGGCGGCATCTATTATCACTAAAGCCATGAAATCCATTGGGGACGATAGTGTTATCTATGCGAATACTGATGAAATAGGTATGGTTTCTGATAAGCGAAAAATTGTTGCAGATTTGTTTCGCTCAATGAATCTTGAATTTAAGTGTACTCTGTGCAAAAAGCTATCGCGCTATACTTATTACTACGGAGGCGCAACTAAATATTGGAAAGGGAAAAATTCAGCAATGGCTTCAATAAAAAAAGAGGTAAAAGAGTTTTTAGTATGAAACTAATTCTTATCTTTGTCGAAATTATTAACCAAAAGTAAAACTTAAAAAAATGAGCGAAATTACATTTTCACAACCAGTTACAAACATCGTTAATGCAAGCGTTAGCGCATTGGTTGAAGGTCTTTCATTTGACACAAAATTAACTGCACAGGAATTTACTGATGCAACAAACTTAGCTATTGCACAATTACAGGCTGCACAAGCGTCTTTTGGTACTGCATCTACCGATAGCGATACCGTTAAAATTGAAAAACTTGTTGGATATGGTTTGACTATCGCGCAAAATAGCTGTGATGCTGCCGGCATTAACAAGTATGATGCAATCTTCGGAGTTGCTGAAAACATTGACGCTGAACTTGCGTCAGGTTCATTTAATTTTATTGCTGCAATTAAAAATTACATTGCGGCAAAGAGGGCAGAAAAAGCTGCTCAATAAATTTTCCTATCTGTGGTTAGGTAGGTTTCATAGGTTCACATGGGTTAGCCCTCGCTCAAAAAAGCGAGGGTTTTTTTATGTTTCAAGGTGAGCATAAATAAAAAAAGCTGCTACCTTTTTAGGTAGCAGCCAGCGCAGAGAAACACCAATGTAGGTTGGTATCGCAAAGATATAAATTAAAACGAAGTAAAGTAGTAATTAAGAAAAAAATGTAAAGGTGAATTTTAGGTGATTATTTTCACCATGATTTCACCCACATTTCACCAATAAAAGTTGTCATAAAGTGCAATAAGTATAACTAAATTGTTAAAAATTGTAAATTTTATACTTACTATTTTTGCCTTTAAGGTTATTTTTACTATCATTGTTGTATAATTAATAACCACAAAAAACCAAAAAAATGAAAACTTTAGGCAACAACGGAAACCAACTAGCCGACTTAATGAACAATGATGGCAAATTACTTGACGGCTTAACTATTGAGCAATGCGATTCAATTGCTCGTGAACATTACGCAACCACAGAACAACAACAAAGGTGGCTAAACCGTGATGATTTTTGGGAGGACTTTGCATATAGAAGCGAAGAACTTGGCATTAAGCTAGCTTATTAACTTCCTGTTTACCCTGAGAAGTTCAGGCGGCCCGTTGTTCCCGTCCAACGTTATTTTAAACACACAAAACAAAAAAAATGAAATTCTACCGCGTATTTGAAACAGGCACAAACAAAACAATTGCCCACTATGAAAGTCTTTATGATGCTGAACAGTGTTGTTTACAAGGCGAATTTTTAGAGATTGAGGAACAGTGGCTGAAATTAAAAGCCAATTAATTAACCCAAAAATCTCACACATTGGAAACTACAAACAACGGACACATTTTAATCAAAGGAATTGATTTAACTGAATCTCAAAAAGCAATGCTTGAATTTAAAGGTATGCTGAATAGGGAATTTGTCGAGTGTCATTCTTTTTGGTTTAAGGATGGAAAGCCAGCAACATACGAAAGTGGATATTATTATCCAAGATGCACAAGCCTGAAATATTTGCCTTATTAAAAATTAACCAAAACAAAAAAATAACACCATGAAAAAATCAGAACAGGACAAAAAATCAGAATTTTTAAAAAGGTATAATCTTACCGAAGAAGAATTTATTGGAAAATTAAAAATTGGCTATTTGGATTTGAGTTCACTTACATCAATACCCGAAGGCTTCAACCCTACAGTGGGCGGCTCTTTGGATTTGAGGTCGCTCACCTCAATACCCGAAGGCTTCAACCCTACAGTGGGCGGCTCTTTGGATTTGAGGTCGCTCACCTCAATACCTGAGGGCTTCAACCCTACAGTGGGTGGCGATTTGAATTTGAGTTCACTTACATCAATACCCGAAGGCTTTAACCCTACAGTGGGTGGCTATTTGGATTTGAGTTCACTTACATCAATACCCGAAGGCTTCAACCCTACAGTGGGCGGCTCTTTGGATTTGAGGTCAGGAAGAAAATATATAGGCGCAAATGTTCCTGATGTAGAAATAAACAAAAATTTCATTTGGAGTAAAAACGGAAAACGCTATGCCAAAATAGACGGCATGTTTTGCGAAGTGCTTACTGAAAGAGAATATACTATTAACGGCTTATCCTATAAGTTATACTCTGCCAAAAAAGTAAATCGTGATGAGCATTTCTTCATTGTAAATAAGGATAAATACTACGCTCACGCAGAAGATTTAAAGAAAGCTATCAGCGATTTGCAGTTTAAAATGATGGCTGAAACATTAAAGAAAGAACCGATTAAGCCAGATACGGTTATAACAAGGCAATATTACCGATTGATAACAGGTGCTTGTGAGTTTGGAGTGGATATGTGGGTAAGAGCAAACGGCTTATCTGATTTAGAAGAAATAAAAGCATCAGATTTATTGAAGTTGCTTGAAAAAACAAATGCTTACGGCTTACAAGAATTTAAAAAATTAGTTCAGTTTTAATTTATTGATTCATAAAAACAACAAAAAAATGGCAAGACAGTATTTTAAACCAAAACAATCAAGTATTCCAGAAACATACAAGGGGTATGAAATTAACTTCGGCTATCTTTTAAACGGACAACCTGCATGGGAGGGGTTTGATAAGAATAAAAACATAGGCATATTCAGGTCTACGCGCGATGAATTAATAAATGCAATAGACGGTTATTCGCCAATAGTAAAATCAAAAGTTGATATTGTAGTAAGCAATAGCGATAGTATAAATTTGAATTAATCATAAAACTAAACCTAAAATGGAAACAGTAGAAAACACAGAAAAAGAACTATTAATTGCAAGATTCAATGGAGTAAGTTTATTTGCAACAGAAGAAGCTATATTTGAAATCATTGAAACAGCATTTATAAAGTGCAGCGATAGTTTAATTAGATGGGGCATCAAAATTGACCTGAACGAAGATTTTATTAATGCCCGTAAACAGTTAATTGAGGAAGGGCTAGATTCGGATGATATAAGTATATGTATGCGGGTATTAAAAAACGAGGGAACTTTATCTTTTAAGGACTTAAACGGTGGCGACAATGGGGTAGACTTTACCTATTCTGCTGATTTAATTTTAAATAGATTAGGAATGTGTCCTGTTAATAGCGTTTGGAGTATTGCAAATGAAATGCTTGAACCTTGCAGTGCTTATGACGCTGAAATCATCTTAAAAACAATTTTTTATGGCGAATATGCTAAAATTTAGAAACTTACTTTAAAGTAACAATATGGAAAAACTACATAAAATTTGGGACGAGGCATCAGAAAAATACAAGTGCGATAAACTTGAAACAACTTGCTCAAGAACAATGGCTTTGGAAATGATGCTAACGGCTTATAACCTTGCAATCAACCAAGTTTCAGGCCAATCATTTTATTCTCATTCTCAGGGAAAGGAAATTGTTGCAAAAGATACTGTTGAGTATTTCAGAATCAATCTTTTTAATTCAGATAAAATATGATAACCGCAACTGCGTACTTCGCAAATGACACTTCTGTGGGAATACGACCTACCTATTATAATCTTGATTTGCCTATTGATGAGTTTGATAGCAAAGAAACAAGGGAATGGGTAAGAAAGAATATAAAAGACCTTTACACCGAAATGAACGGTGAGTTTGCTTGCAGTTGGGTTTCTTTTTCTGATGAATCGGATAGCGATTAAAAATTTTAAAATACACCTAAAATGAATAAATTGCAATTAATAGAGGCGATATTTGGGAGTGAATTTACGCCATTAGTAAAGGTTTATAATGAGTTTGAGTATTACATGGCAGTTCCTAAAGGAAATATGACAATGGTGTATAGCCATGAAGTTTCTAATTGGATGAAAAAAGCCAAAGACAATAATGCGTTTTTCGCATTGCATTTTGATAATAAATATAGCAGCTATAAATCGTATATTCAGGTTATGTTTTTCGCCTAAAACCAATTTTTATGAATGAATACTTCATCTGCAATACTTGTAATCAAAAGTTTCATTATTCACACCTTAGAACGAGTGAAACAATAGAAGGATATTACTGTCCAACTTGTGTGCAAGAGAAGTGTGCTGCTTGTGGAGAGTTTTTTCAGCATGGCTTTTTATCGTTTAAAGACGATGTAAAGAATTATGTTTGCATTAATTGTGAGCATGACTATAAAGATGTTTCTAATTTCATTCAGCCGTTACTAAAATTTAAAAAATAAAACCAATGACAATACATATCAGCGTTTACTTTTTAGTATATTGGGTTATTTCAGCTACTTATGAACCTGTTTATATTTGGCTAACCCTAAAAAAGATTCAGAAAGATTTAAGTCCATTAATCGTATCTATGATTAAAAGCAACTTTAAGCCGATAGTTCAAAAATACGTTCTTACATTTTTTGGAATTTCTTTGATAATCATTGTTGCTGTTATGGCAAGTCCATTTTTATTTCCTATTTCGATTTTGAATCAAATTAAAGAGAAGGTAAGTAAACTTACTTTAAAGTAACACACATAAAATGATAGTAACGCAAACCGTAGCCATGCTTATAGATGGCAATAATATTGAAAGGGCAATTAATTTTGAATTTGGAGAGAATTACAGAATGAGTTTTGATGTTATTGTTCCCAAGATATTGAAAGAAAGGGGGCTGAATAGGCTTGTCTATCTTAGAGAAGGAAAGCATATTAGTGGAAAACTTGCAGAACGATTAAAGACAAAATTCTTTGGCACAGTTCAGCCATGCCATAAGTCAGCCGACATATACATTGCTATCCATGCCGTTAAGTTAGCCGAAAAGGTAGATACTATTATTCTTTTTAGTGGGGATGGCGATTTTCTGCCTTTAGTTGAATATTTAAAGTCAGTAGGAGTTCGCGTAGAAGTTGTTTGTATGCAAGATTCGGCTAGCAGGTTTTTGATTGAATCAGCAGACGATTATTATTTCATTCAAAAAGATGACGTATTCTGTTAGACTTACTTTAAAGTAATATTTAAGCCTCGCAACACAAAAATCAAACTTACTTTAAAATAAGTGTCTTATTCAATAATCTGAAAATCAAATAATTACAAACTTACTTTAAAGTAAGTTGAACAAAAAAAAGAATTTTATGGCAGGTAAAAAAAGGATTGCTTTAAGCATGATTGTAAAGAATGAATCAAAGGTTATTGAGCGTTGCTTAAATTCAGTATTTCAGTCAGGGTTGGTAACTTACTTTAAAGTAATTGATACTGGTTCAACGGACAACACTATTGACCTTATAACTAAATGTGCAATAAACCACAACATAAAAGGAACTATTGAATCTTACCCTTTTACAAACTTTGGCGATTGCCGCAACAAAGCACTAGAAGGGCTTTACGATAAATTCGATTGGGTGCTTTGGATAGACGCTAAAGAGGAATTAATTGCAAGCAGAAATGCAGTTAAGCGCATACAAAGCTATATTGATGACTATGACAATGATAGTTTCCTTATCCAAACAAATAGTAGCAACGGTGCGATTGATTTCAGGACAAACTTATTCAAATTGGACGGGCATACCGTATGGCATGGAAAGTGCCATGAATATCTGAATGTAACAAAGGGGGAATTGATTTCGGGGAATGAAATATCTATTACAAGACACCTTGACAGTGAATCTTGGGATAATAAAGAAAGCCTTGATAAAAAATACATAAAGTATGAACAGTTACTTAAAAGTCAGATAAGGGAACAGCCAGACGAGGCAAGGTGGTATTATTATTTAGCTGAAACATACCGATATTTCAAAACTCCCGAAACAGACGAAGAAGCAATTAAATACTACCAAAAAAGAATTGAAATGGGGGATGGGTTAAATTGGGAGGAAAGATATTTGAGTGTAATAATGCTTGCTGCAATTAAATTTAAAAAGGGCATCAGCGATTTTAATTTATTAAAATTAGTAGAGGGTTCTCAAAGACCAGAACATTTAATTTTAATGGCGCAAATGTTTAACAAAAATGGCAACTTGGTTGCTGCACACAGAAAAATGGTTCTTGCTGATAAAATAATAAAATCAGGCAATGCAGCTACTGTTGGTATTGACGCTAACCTATATTGTAATTTTGCCCCAAACTTTCTATCTGCGATTCAACTCGCTTTAGACAAGGATTTCGATTCTCAAAAAATGTAATAAAGAAATGTAAGATTTTTTTGTGATTAAACAACTTATGACTATACTTGCATTTGTTATATTTAATCTAAAAAAACAAAGCAATGAATCTTTACATATCTAACATTCCATTTGAAACAACTGAATCAGACCTTGAAATGCTTTTTCAATCGTGCGGAATAATCAAAAGGCATAAAATCTTAAAAGACTTAGATACGGGCAAAAGCAGAGGCATAGGTTTTGTTGAAATGACAAATGATGCTGACGGTCAAAAGGCTATCGAAACACTTAATGGGTATTCAATAAGAGGTAGAGAATTGCACGTTAGTGAAGCCCGTCCATCTGAAAAGAAATTCAACAAAAGACCTAATTATAACCAAAGGCTTGATAACGGGTATAAGGAAAGATACAAGTAATATAACAACTCAACACACATGAAGCGACTATTAATATCGGCTGAATACCTTGCAAATACAGGGTTCTCTACGGTAGCTGAAAATCTAATCGAAATACTTAAACCACATTTCGACATAACGGTATTGGATTACTCAAGAAGGCATAGTTATTCTTACTGTATTAATGGCGTTACGGTTATTGCCAACTCATCTACGTTACCTAATGATACGTTTGGCGTTGATGTAATTGATAAGATTGTTGGGTTATACGATTACTTTCTAATCATTAACGATATTTGGAATATTGATACAATTCTTACAGAATTAAGGGTAAGGGATAATATTGCTATCAGTCCAACAAGAATATATGTTGAGAAAAAAGAGCCTGTTAAGATTGTTCTTTACTTTCCTATAGACGCATCACAACATTCTGCATCTTGGTATAAAAACACCGACATTGTAATGTCAATGGTTACTTATACTCAATTCGGTTATAGGGTAGTTAAAGATTCAATAGAGCAGGGTTTCGGTAGTAAAGAGCATCAGAAAGAGGCATTGTCAAAGTTGAGCATTATTCCACATGGAGTAGATACAGGTTCTTTTTTCCCATTGTTAAGCAAAAGAGCAGCAAGGGTTGAATTGTTTAATAAATCTGATTTTAGCAATAGCTTTATTGTTCTTAATGCAAATTATAACCAGCCGCGTAAAAGACTGGATATAACAATGAGGGCATTTGCTAGTTTCTTAAAATCAACAAATGCCAAAGATGCTTACTTGTATATGCACACTAAGCAAAATGGTGCTTTAGATATTTACCAATATGCAAAAAGGTTGGGGATAAGAGATAATCTTATTTTATCTGCCGACCCTTCAAATCCTACAGAGCGCACTGTATTTGACCTTCATACAATGAATCTTCTTTATAACGCTTGCGATGTTGGCATCAATACTTCAATGGGTGAAGGTTGGGGTTTAGTTTCTTGCGAACATGCAGCTACGGGTGCGCCTCAAATAGTTCCTAATCATAGTGCATGTGCAGAGATATTTACAGAAGATGAAGCACTGTTTATAGATATTAAAGGGGAATACTTGCAAGACGGAATAAATACACTTGCACTTTTGCCTAGCGTTGAATCTGCCTCATACCAAATCAATAAACTATATTGGGATAGGAAAATGGTAGCTAATATGGGTGAAGTATGTGCCGATAAGTTTAGCAAATACAGTTGGAGTTCTCCAATGATAGCAGGTGAATGGTTGAAAATTTTTCAATCCCCTATTTGAAAATTTACCACCTCATTTTAGTTTAGAAAGTAGTAAACTTGCAATATTATTATACTACTAAAAATCTAAAGACATGGCTGTAAATGCAACACCTTCATTAGCTGGCGCAGGTAACGTACAATTTCAAAATCTTGTAGTTATTGCATCGGGAACAGATACTAATAATGTAAATCTTGGAACTCCACCTTCAAACGGAACGCCTACCGTAACTATCGTTGTGCCTGTAAGCGGAGCAACTAATACCATTACACTTCTTAGTGGCGTATTGGGAATCTCTAAAAGCGGAACTGACATTGTTAGTGGCGTGGTGAGCATTTCAGGTTCAAAGGGATATGTTCAAGCAACGTATGCTGGCGGATATTGGCTGCTTCCATAATTAACTTTTGGTTTTTTGTTGCTCATTTTGCTGCTGCATTTTGAGAAAAAGAGTAGGCGAGCATTTGCTCGCCTCTTTGTGTTTTTAATCTTTAATACGCGCTATGGAAAATAAAAACTCTAACTATTTAGGTCTTGCTGTTGCTTTTGCTGCTTGTGCAGGTGGAGTATATTTATACTTCAATAGTGAGCATTTTTTTTTAAGGAAACCTGAAGTTGAAATACCAAAAGAAGAAGATTATTTTTTAAGCCCAGCATCGGGAACTATTGCGCTAATTAAGAAATTCAATACTGATTCTGAAATTATAAATAAGCCAACTATAGAAGATAGCTTAGAAGGCGCAATTAATGTTCTTTGCAATGACGTATCTAAGTCTGGAACCATTATAAGTATTCAGATAGGACTTACTGATGTTCATTATCAGCGTTGTCCTTATGATGCAAAAGTTATAGGTCAAGAATACAGAACGGGTGATTTTAAAAATGCTATATCGCAAAGCGATTCAGGAAAATTGAGATACCAAAACGAGCATAACACAATTTTATTTGAAACTGAAAATGGAATAAAGTATAAAGTAATTCAGGTAGCGGGGTTTATAGCGCGTAAGATAATCAGTTATGTGAATGTAGGTGATTACATAAAGAAGGGTGATGTTATCGGACTAATAAGAACAGGTAGTCAAGTGATAGTTGTAGTGCCTGATGAAATACAGGTAAATATTAAAGAAGGCGATACTGTTATTTATGGTCAGTCCGTAATTGGAAAAACTAAGTAGCTTTCTTTTTACGCGGTTATAATGGTAAACACAAAAGCACCAGCGTTTAGTTCCATCTGATAATATTGGCTATCAGATACTTGAAATATAGAACTTGTTGGTATAATTCCATTCTGCATATTAATGGTAGGGTTTATTGTTTTATTTAAAATGTTATTTACAAAAGTATGATTAACGATAGATGCTGATATTGTGCAGGTATCAACCCTACCGTTACATTTATTTATCGTCCCTGTAAGTAAAAGAGATGTTAAAGCCGAACCGTTACAGTTAGATATGCTACTTAATGAAGCAACGGTTTCGTTATTTTGATTTATTTCGCCTACCTGATTACCCCATATACTTCCTGTCAACACATTATTTGCGATTGACTGTGAAATATTATCGTAAATATCAGATGTTGTGTTGTTGCTAATCCTAAAGACAATATTATTAGAAATAACGCCAGTAACCTGATTCCCAGTTATTTGCTGTCCTGTATTTTGGTAAATATTTGTTACCGTTGCTAAGTTGCTTGTTATTTCTAAAACAATATTGCTGCTTATTTCTCCACCATTATTATTGCTATTTATCGTATTGCCACTATTCATGCTTATCTCACCCTGATTAGTGTTATTTACAATGAAGTCAACATTGTTTTGACCTATTTTGCCGCCATTAGTATTTTGTGAAATTGCATTTCCAACATTGCCTGTAATTTCACCACTGTTATTGTTATTGTCAATACTGCCGACAAAATTATTTTCAACTTGAAGAACGGATGAGCCACAGTTAATAATCTGATTGCAAACATTATTTGTTATTGCTGTGCAATTATTGCTATCAATAGAAGTAGAAACGCTATTGTTGTATATATACAACGCGCCAATATTATTTGTTATAGCCTGTGCAATATTCCCATATATAGTTCCAGTATTTGAGTTATTGGATATACTATCTACAAGGTTATTATAAATAGAACCGCATGAATTATTTGTTATTGCAACACCGTCATTTTGATAAATATCTGCCGTACATGTGTTTGCATTTATGTTTGCAACATTGTTTTGGCTTATATTGTGATTCGGCATATTATTACTTGTAATGTTAATGCCTACATTTCCGCTAATTTCAAGGCATGTATTATTTGATATGCTTTGAATAATATTGTCCCCTAAATTTTGTAAGATATTGGTATACAGCGTAATTATTTGGTTGCCAGCAAAATAAGTTCCCCCAGTTACGGTATTGTTTTGACAATTATTAATTTCATTAACGCTAATTTGCGAACAAACAATTATATTATTTGTAAAAATCTTTGATGAATTACCTGCAAAAATACCATTATTGGTAATGACTGTATTGTTCGATGCTTGTGTAATTGTATTTTGAAGCGAATAAGAGTTTATGATAGTATTGTCTAACCAATACGGAGTATTAAAAATATTATGGTTTTGCAGTAAACTCGATACGTAGGTTGTGCTTATTTGACCGCTGTTTGTGCCTATGGGGAAACATAATTGGTCTATATAGGCCGCCCCTGCCACTGGGGTGCAACTCCAATAGTTTTCATTCCCTGCTACGGTTTCCCACCTGCGAAATAGAATTGTTCTCCAATCGTAGTCGCGTGAAATTTCATATTGTTGGTCAATGCGCTTAATAATACAGCCTTTGCCCTGCGATGCCGCGTATTCGTAATTCCCATCAGGCATTGTAGGCTGATAAAGAATCAAATCCTGTGGGTATAAAATTGACTGTGCGACAAGGCTTATTTCGCTGTTAGAAATAGCAGTAAGAACCAAGCCTTCTACGCTGCCTACATTTATTTGCTCTCCACCAACACCGCCAGAGCCAGTTCCGCTATATTGAAGATAATAGGCGGTTTGGTAGTCTGTTAATAATATTTGTTGACCTGCAATAAGTGTGCTTGTGTTTATTGCGGTAATTAATTGAGCATAGGTCATGCTTACCGACAATGGCGTTCCATTACCACTGCTACTGCTTGAAGAATTAATCCAAATATTTTGTTGTTGAGAAGGTTGTAATGTTTGTGCGCTTAACAATAAGAAAGAGTTATTGCCTGTTAAACTTATAGAAGTAATGCTTTGTCCTTCTGACGATATAAGGTCTGTTCCGTTAGTGCTAATCGCTGCTGTTGTTGCGCCTGTTGTTATAAACAGTACACTTCCTATATATCCTAAACTTTTTACGCTAGGCAAATTAATTTCAATAGAGCCTCCCCCTTTTGCTATTATAACTAAAGGCACTAAGCCTACCTGATTAGAAAAGTCGCTTGCCTTAATCGTATATGGGGAATTAGCCGAAGTTAATGTTATCATTTTTCTGCGCTTAATTTAAACTATTTAAACTCACTCAAATCTATCCACCTTACAAAGTTTCCGTTCTTTCCTAATGCCAAAACAGGTGATGCGTCTGTATCTGATTGCGTTTGAACAATTACGCTTACATCAGTAGCGTTACATTCAAGTTCATTGCAAAACATATTCAGCAAGATTGCTAAAAATCCCTTAACCTGCTCTACGTCCCCTGTCATGTCCATTTTTATCTTGAATATATCTTCTTGCAGGTCAAGGTTGGCCTTAAACTGATTTTCTACAAAAAGTCCAAATACTATTCCTTGATTCTCAACATAATGAATCTTAACAAGTGTAGCGCGGTAATTAACTTTGTATATTTCTGAATACTCTTTTAATCTATCAGAAAAAAGTTTTTCGATTTTGCTTATATCAATCATTGCTTTTGGTTTTTTGCAAATCTACTTATTTCTGAATTAAATTTCCGATTGTATCTTCAATTTGTATAGGAAAGTTTTTTATGTCAATGCCATCTGCGCTTGCGCTCACATATCCAACTACCTTTATTTTAATATTTTTATAGTTCAGGTCTTTGATAAGCCCAACAATACCCACATTTTTAAAAACGTCTGCAATGTCAATGTAAATATCAAACCCAATATTAGAAGTTTGTTTTGCTGATATTTTTTGACCTATTTTTTGAGATACCTTGTTGATATAAGCACCGTTAGCATATAAATCAATGTTTATCTCGTCAACCGTAAAGGTTATATCAGAAGGGTTTTTTATAGCAAGTATGACATTAAAGCCAATTTCGCTACCCTTTTTGCCTAATACCTTAATATTAGAAAAGGCTACCTTAATGCTTTTTAAAAGTTGCACTTGCTGATAAATGGAATATGCTGCATACGTTCCCAATGTAGCAACTAAAGCCATCGTTCCCCAAAAGAGTATTTTTTTACCGTCCATTGTTTTTTATGCTGCCGTTTGAGATGCTGCCCGTTTTTTCATAATTACAAACACAATAGCACCTAATACTACAATTCCAACCCCTGCACCTACATACAGCATAGTGTTGTCGCTTTTTGAGCCACCCTTTGAACCGCCCTTTGCACCACTTGAAGGTGTGCTATCATCGTCATCGTCCCCTGCAAGAATTTTATTTTCCATGTCCCTGCTCTTTATTTCTGCATCGGTAAGCAGTCCATTTCTATAATCTGCACAAGCCTTTTTGATTTTAGGGAATTTTAAAATCCAGGGTTGAGTGCTGCATGAATTGGGGTCATTTTTAAATAAATTCCATGCCTCTTTTCTGTTCTTTGCCATAAGTTTTTATTTGTATTTACTTTATATAGTCAAATCCATCTGCTTCACTAAAAGCCTTGTCCGTATAATAACTCAATCCCTCGTATTCGCTAACAGGGGCGTTCATCTTGTTTTCAATCTCTCGCATTATCATTTGCGCTTGAGGCTTTACTTCGTCATCCGAACCACCACTTTTTTTAACTCTATCGGTTGCCATTGATAAAACATGCTTCATTTTAAACAACTCTGAATTTTCTTCGTTGCAATGAGTGTATATGTTTTTGTGCCTTACATTCAAAACCTTATTAAACTCAATGCCATTTTTTATAATGCAGTTGCTTCCATCAAGATAAACAATTCTATTTCGTGAAAACATGCCCTTCTTAACCAAGTTTCCGTCTGGGTTTAAAAAGAACGCAGGTGTTTCTGTCTTTACAATAACTAAAGCCGATTTTTTTTCACTCATATTACTTATTTATGTTTCGGGCGGGAATTGAAGATATTATTTATATAAAAACAATCCCCAAATAACTGATTCATGTCGTCTTTTGAAAATTCAATTTTCTTAGTATGGTCAGTAATAACCAAAAGTCCGTTTGATATTTCGCTATCTAATTTAAAAACAGCGTATGATTTGAAGTTGTAAGCCTTTAATATAGCTATTATGTCAGGCACTACAATTTGCCTACCATCTAAAATGCCCGTTCCGTCATCGTGAAAGATTCCATATTTTACTTCGGTTGCTATTAAATGCTTATTAATGCTTGCAAACCAACTGCTCGGTGTTCTATTGAACTGATTTTTTATTGACTGAATACTATCTTCCGTTCTTTCATATGTCATTGTTGAATACAAGAAAGGAAATCCAGTTATTGTTTTTTCCCCATTTGAAAATTCAAATATTGCAACCCTGTCATAGTCTAACTTTGCCCTAATTGTAAGTAATCTATTACTGATTTGAGAGTAGAAATCCATGTTTTTTTTGATAAAAGCAGGGTCTGGAATGTTTTTTTTCCAATAATTAATTAATACTGGAATCAAAACAACTAATATGCCACCTATAAATTCACCAAGCCCTGTAAGTATTTCTTTCCAATCCATTATCAGCACATTTTTTTATTTCACAAATATAATAAAAGACAATTAATCGTTAGGATAGCGAGCATTTAATAGTCCAACGGCAGTTGTCCATCCTGTAGGATTTGTTTTTGCAAAATTGCTATCTATTGCCCATGAAGCCCAAGTGTCAGGGTTCGATTTTAGTGCGCTATACCAAATGCCACCTCTTTTTTGATAATTATACTTATGGTCATAATCGGTTCTTAAAGGAGAATCTCCCTTAGACGCTGCAATATCTGCTTTAACTCTAGCTGTGGTATCTTCAACCGCTTTATTAGTAGCCTGTGGGGGCAATGCTTTAGTATCAAAGTTAGGCAATGCCTTTTCTTCCTCTTTTTTACTTGACAATAAAAAATAAGCAGCTACGCCACCACCTACTAGCATTACGCTAATAGTAACCCATAAAATAACTTTTTTCTTTGTGTCCATTTTTTAAAATTAAGTTGTTGGTATGCTTAAATCGGTTCTTGTTCTACCTGCTTGAATGTCGTTAAATAAAATTTGGTCAATTTTAATGTCTTTGTAATCAGAAGTAGCAGTAAAACAATATCTAAATACCTTACTACAAACTGCTTTCATGGTATCTTCTCCTAAGTTTCCATTTGCATTTAAACCTGCGCTATATTTGGCGTTAAGTGCATTTTGAAGTGTCTTTACTGTATCGCCTGAACTCCCTATAACTAAAGGGAAAATATTAGTTGTTTGTGTTTGCGCCTGTGTGGATGCCTGTGAACCACTACTGCTACTTCCTCCTTTGGGTTGAGAAGGTGCGTTATCTTTTGGTGCATCTTTTCCCTTATAAGCATCTGGCTTTTTTACAAGAAAATAAATTCCAAAACCAAGTCCTGTGGCAATTAAAGCCCCGCCAACAATATAAACTGCTAATCTTTTTCCTTCCATTTTAGTTCAAATTTTTTGTGTAAGACAATACGTATGTATTCATGTCGCTATCATTAAGCATCTTCTTCAAATAAGCGTATAGGTCTGTTTTGTTATACTCTTGATAAAAAGCATTTGCGATAGCTGAAATATCGTATTTGTTAGATACATTTTTAAATACGCTCTCAATAGCAGTTTTATCGTTTGTAAAATATCCGTCTGCTTTATAGATTTTTTCAGCCATTGTCTTTGCTTCTATTGCAGATATTTTTGCTCCAGAAGGATTGCCTATGTATAAACTACGGTCAAAGGGACTTCCCTTGCCTGAATATGGCGCATCGCTAGGGTTATTGTCTTTAATTACTTTTAATAAGTAATCAAAACTTGCTTGACGCTTACGTTGGTTAAATATAATTGCCCCTGTAACGCCAAAAGCTAACATTGATGTTACTCCAATCCCCATTAAGACATAAGGCGTTCTTGATTCTCCCTTCATACTTTAAAATTTATATAGCAGCCCTTGCCGCAGTACCTGCAATAGTCCCAATGTCCCTTGTTGACATTGTTAATACTTTGATTGTAATTCCACCTATGATTAATACGCCAAGAGCAATAGAGCCGTAAAACATGACTTTGCTGCCTGTTCCAAGCGTATTGAAAAAACCTCCAACGTAATCAACCGCTTTAGAGCCTTCTGCTTCAAGTGATGCAATAAAGTTTTTATCGCTGATTTTTAACCCTGTTGCTTTTTCAACTTGATTTACATCAGCCTTGCCTCGCCTACTCCATCTTTCCATAAAAATTACAGGTGCAGGTTTGCCATAGACTTTTACAAGAGCCTTATAGAAAACGCCCCAATCATCAGCAGATGAATGTTCGTCAGGTAAAATATCAATCGGGTCAACTTGAACCATTATTTCTTATGTTTTTTTCTTAACAAAAAATACGCAGTTACTCCAATAGCAATTACGCCAACTACACCACCGCTTATTCCAAGTATTAAAGGCACTTTGCTTTTAGGTTTGCTTCCGTCATCGCCAAATGCTGAATCTTGATTCATTTGTTGTGCTATAGAATCAAAATCTTCATTCGCTTGTTCAGTTGTTGTATCTTCATCAGCCATTTGACTGTAATCTTGACTATAATCTATTGGGGGAGCGTAATCTCCACCGCCACCACCTCCACCGCCTCCCATAAATGGCATAACTGGATATGCACCAATTCCTATAACTGGCGTAATCGGTTGTGTTGTAGTTAAAGGCGTAGGGGTATATGTAGTGGTTGTTGGTGATGTAGTTGTTTGTTGTATAGGAGGGCCAAAAGATTTCATTGCAGTATTAACGTCTTTCTGCCCTGAACTAATATGGACAAGGCCAGCACTTGCACCCAACGGTATTTTTCGACCTCCACCGCCACCTGACATAGTTGGTCTACCGCCAAACATTCCAGCCGCCTCAAAAATTTCATTTGCATCATAATAATCCTTATTCTCAAATGCACTCATAACATTTATTTTTTTAAAGTTTACAATTTATTTACCGCCACAGCCACAATCTTCTAATATTTTAATTTCGGCTGCTTGTTTCGCTTGATATACAAATGGAATCATGCCTATTGCTACGCCACTTAAACCATAACCCAAAAAACAACCTACACAGTTTTTCTTTTGGTATATAGCTAAACCAATACCTGCTAAACCAAGTGCTAAAGGTAAGGCTTTTGCCCATGTTGGGGTATCGGAAATATTCAATACGAGTTTTGAACTTGAAATTGTCATAATTATTGTTTTTATTATTGTTCGTAATGTAAACACCAAATATCAAGAGGCTGATTATAATTAGGAATACCACCTTGTCCAACGGGCTTAACATCGGACGCAGGTAATTGATAGCTATCAATCAAACCTCCCATTTCTTTTTTACTAAGTTTTGCTTCGCTTAACGCTATAGCTATTGCCTGTTTTGCGTTTCTAACTACTTTGCCATGACTTTTTAGTATGCGTTTTTTAAATTCACGCATAACCTTTGCAATTTTCTTTCGCTGTTTTAGCGTTCCCCCCTTTGCATAATTTTGAACAAAGTTTCCTTCACCATCTAACAGGTCAACTGTGCCTCGTTCATTTACGTTCCAAATGTTAGGATAGTATTTATTTGATTCCATCCACTCTTTAGCATATCTTAAAGCCTCATCAAAATCAGGATAGTTACCAATGTGCTTTCCATTTACGCTAACTGAATATCCTTTGCTACCTATATCAGCAATAAAGCAGTCATCTTCACTAGGTTCGATAACACTATCGCTCTCGTATTCAATTACGCTTCCATCTTCATAAAAGCCTTCCTCTGATTTTTCTTTGTCAGGCTTGCCTAAAGCCATACCTGCTGCTTTTTTTATAGCAGTGTTGAGCGAAGTAATTGAATATACCTCGTCCTCTTTAATTAGATTGTCAAGTAATTGCGCCTTAACTTTATAAATATCAGAGTATTGTAACGCTCTATTATATCCTAAGTCATCTAGCCTTGCACCAACGTAGCCACTTGACAAATGATTCTGAACGAAATTTAAAAGGCTATCGCGCGAAGGTATTTTACCGCCCTTTTCTTTTTTCACAACAAGCGTAACCGTATTATCAATCAGCGTTTCGGGTTTAGAGTAGCTTTCTATTTGAACTCCACCGCCTTCTTCATACTTTGGATTATATCTTTTGAGCGAATTTGGATTATGTATTATTCCGTATTCTTTTTTTAGATATTTTGTTGACCTATTTATGTGATTAGCACCCCCGAAGTCTTTGCTATAATTAGCATCATTTTCCCAAACGAATGATTTTCCATCACCCATACGAGTACCGAAACCCGAATCACTATGAGATATAGTAACTTTCAAATCGCCTTTTTTATAAGTAGCGCGTCTAACTCCAAATACTTTAGGAGGCTTTGAATCTATTAGTTTCCATCCCTCCCCAACATTGCCGCCTTTCGCATATTCTTCAAATCCTTCAAGCTCATTTAGCTTAACTCCAATAGGTCTTAATCCATAAGGCGAATTATCCAACCCGTAATCAAAAGTATAGCCTACGCCTTCCAATTCTTCGCGCATCTTTTCAGTATCCTTATAGTCCATATCTTCACCATACTCTTTCCACCAACGGTTAAGTATTTTAGATACTTTCTTAGGCTGCTTATCATAATGCTCAAAAAGGTCAATATTTAAACTACCGCCTTTAGCATATCTATTCTTACCAACAAAGTAATCGCAGTAATGATAAACAGCGTCAATCATGCTACCTGCTATTGCTAATTCATGTTGCATCCATTCGTCAAATTCAATACCGCTATCAACAAGAGCAAGCATTTTATCTGCATACTTACCGATATGCAATAGCATCATTCCAACAATAGCACCGTCCGTATCAATTTCACCACCCTCTGCTAACTTATCAGGATATTTAGCCTCTAATGTGTGTTTTACATTTGCTGCCGTTTGCTCAACTTTGGATATTTTGCTTATAACCCATGCTGGCACAGGCGTTTCGTCATTAATTAATTCACCTATCTTATGTGCGTATTCTTGCAGTTTAAGCAAATCGCCTTTAACCATAAGTGATTTAGGGTTAAGAGAAATGCCTCCACCGTCCTCAAATTTTTTTGCCCCGAATGTATTTGCTACTATTTTAAAAATATCGAACATGGCTAATTGTTTTTTTTATTCGTACACTACTTGATACCCTTCAAATGGAACTTCTTGCACCTTTAAAACAGGCGATACTGCCGTTATATTTCCATCCTTATCCTTTGTTGCTACTTTAAACTTTGTGTTTCCTTCTGCAAATGCAATGTCATAATGAAATCCATCTTCATCTGATTCAGCAACACTCAAGCTACTCATATCAGAATCTGGCATTTCAGGCATTTCTTTTTCTACCTCTTTAACTTTGGTTTCAACCTGTTTAATTACAGGCGCAAATTTTTGTTTGCTACGCATATAAACATAAGCAACACCAACCCCTAAAGTAAATCCAAGTAAAAATCTCATTGTTGTTTTCTTTTTTGAAGAACTGTATATAAAACCATTGCACCGCCAAATAATACAACGCTGCCAATCATAATACCAATACCTATTTTTTGGTATTTTCTGTTTTGAACAGCCGTATAAATTTCTTTGCCAGCTTCTTTTAAAGAAGAGCCTAAACTATTGATAAAAGACGCTATTTTTTCACCTCCCCTTGAAATTAAACTTATTGCATCTTCATGCCAACCATAAGCCCTCATAGCATCTTTGTCCGTTCTTGCCTGAACTGCTACTTTTACTAATTCATCAGGGTTAGTAATTCCGCTATCAATGGCTGCATTTAATTTTTTCGCAAAATACCTGAACCATCCTTCACCGTTCCATGTTGCGTATATAAAATTAAACTGCAAGCGAGGGTCTGAATCAACTATTGATATTGCTTGTGGACTTAAATACTTCTTTTCATATTGAGAGTAAAGCGGGTACATCATTTCAGCCGCTAATGATTCTAATTGCGTCTTTAATTCGCCTCCCATATAAAGCCACTTCCAATTATTAGCAGCGTTAGCACTATCAATTAATCCCCAAAACTTTTGACCTGCCGAACTATTATTGATTATGCCACCCTGCTTACGGTCAATACCAAACATAGTTTCGCCACTCTTAGCATAGGTAGAATCTTTTACTCTACCATCAGCTAACATATTAGGATGATAATATCCTCCTTCGAGTTTATCAATTATTGTTGCTACTACACCTGCGTATTGCGCGTCCAATTTATGCTGTTTTTTTGCTCTTTTTGTAAATCATATACCCTACAACTAAAACTCCTAAACCAATACCGCCATAGATAAGGTAGTTAGTTTTTTTAGCTTCTTTATTTTTATTGGCTTTATCTTCCTCATCTTTAGCTAATTCAGAATCAGTAACCGATGCCGCTAATCCTTTTGGATTTTTACTTACCGCTTTTTTTGCATCAGATAAATCTGTTTTATCAGCATTTGCAGTATTTTTTATAGCATTTTTTTGATTGCTGCCAATTATATCTTTCAAACTTGCTAATTCGTCCATTACCGCCTTTTTATCTTCTGGCGATAATGAATTAACTTTTTGTTCAGCAGCAGCAAAAGCCGTTTCAAGTGTGCCTAAAAATCCCGAATCATTTAAGTAGGTAACGCTACCATCGTCTGCCGAAGTATCACTATCGCTATCAGAGGCCGAATCTACCGTTGAATCAAAGTTATCCGCGCCAGATTGTTGCTGACTTGCCAATACTGAATCAATAGGACTAGAAGATGCCTTAATCGTACTCATATCTACTGTTTGCCCCAAGCTATTTGCCGTTTGCATGGCAACAACATTTTCAAAGCCTGTTATAACCTGTTCCGCTTGTTGAGAATGTTTCCTTTTTGCCCTACGCTCTTTTATCTTCTTTGAAATAAGAAGCGCACCCATAATAGCAGCCGAAGCAGGGTTGAGCCATAATAGAGCCTTGCCTAATTTTGCCAACCTTCTTTTGCGAGCCGCTTTTTGTTCGGGTGTTAATTTGTGATGCTTGTGCATGTTTTAATTATTTTTTCAAATTTTGAGATGCTTTTTTTATACAGTCTGTCCATTTCATCTTAGGATTTTCTGCATATATTTTCTTTGCCTCTGCTGAAATTTCTTTCATCCTGTTTTTGTTGGCTGTCGCGCCTTTACTTTTTGCCATTGGTTTGTTTTTAGTTTTTTTTTCCACTCCACCGCCTTTTTCGTATTCCTTATCATTGATTTCGCCGCCCTCTTTAAAAAAACCTCCTGGCTGTGAATGGTCTAAAGGATTTGGTTCAACGGGATTTCCAAAATCAGTCATACCTTGCTGAAATTGATTTAATTCTTTAGCGAGTTCTGCCTTAACGTCTGCGCCTTCTTGAATTAACTTTCCTTGTTCAAGTAGTTTTTCATCAGTCATTAATCCACCGATAGAGAATTTTTTAATATCCTTCTCTAGTAAAGATTTATGTTTCAGAAAGTCAAATAGTGTAGGGAAATTAAAATTCATAATTTATTTTTTATTGTTTATGCTGCCGTTTTAAAATTCGTTCTCTCGTAATTTTTTAAGAAATTCCTTATCCTTCTCATTCGCTCAATATTCAAATCGCTGTCAGTGCGATAGAACACCTTATAAAAACCACTTGCACCTTCTTTTTTAGGGAAACCTAAAGCGCAATATATTTTTAATGCGTTCAAATCTGCCTCAAACTCATCGCTATGTACTCTATTTTTCCATAGGTGCGAGTATTCGTGCAGCAAGATAGCTACTATTTCGGGTATAGTATAGCCAACTACATACTTTTTGGCTAATTCCATCCACCCTTTTTTGTTATTCACGCGCATTGACGTTTTGCGAGGCTTTCCATCTTCACCAATTATTTCATCAGTGTAGAAAATAACAAACTTTCCATCGTCTGATTTATATACACTATGCCTGTTTTCTTTGTCCCCTGCCGATAGCCAACTTGCTTTTTCTGCAAAATCTTCTGCAAACTTTATAAAGTTCATTAAATGCTTATCGTGGCTTATGCTTTTTAAGTCTTGCGTTAGGTCTACCCTGCTTATATTGTCAACACTAAACCCCAAATCTTTATCATAATCACTTTCAGCATTAACACGCCAAATGCTTATTACTCCCTTTTCAGGTGAAACTGGCAATCTTACCTCAACCGTTCTTGTTCCCTGAATATTTGTAACACTCAAAGTATAAATAGCCTTTTTGTTAAGCGCATTATATACAGCAATAGCAATAGGCATAGGTTCTTTCCCATTTGCCGTTAATTGCACTTTGAAGGCGCAAGGCTTTTTATCACTATTTGTAAAGTTGTATATCACGATGTTTTATGCTTTTTTTCTGATAAAAAACCAATAAACCAAACCAACTGCAACTACACCACCTGCTGCATATCCCCAAATAGGAATACCGATACTTGGTTTTTTTTCTTCTGTTTTACTTACACCTTCTTTAACGTCTGAAAGTTTTAAATTAGAGCCGCCACCTTTAATTGCTGCTACTTGAGCATCCGTTAATGCTTTTTGAAGTATTTGCAAAGCCTTAACGCCTGTTGCGGTTTCAACGTTCATAATTCGCTGTATATTACTTTGTTGACCACTAGAAACAGGTGCTTTTGCTTCTGAAAATGCTTCTTTAAAAAAATTTTGTATTTTTTTTGATAGGCTAGCCTCATCTGCACCAATTTTAGCAGAAAATTTTAAAAAATCACCAGACCACTTATCAATATAAGAACTAATGTTTATCAAATCTTGACCACTGAATGTAGTGTTTATTTGGGCTTTTGCATTTGCTATTCCATCTGTAAACCAAGTAGGGGTTTTAAATTTCTCACTTGAAATTATGCTTTTAACAGATTGAAACATCGAATCAACATTATCATTATAATAATTTTCCATTGATTTATTTTTTAGTTTTATTAAATTATTATGCTTGTTTATGTGCTGTGCGACCTAATAAATATATTCCCGCAATGGTTATAATCAAAGCAGTGCCACCTACAATAGCTAAAGTAGTTGGCTTCATTCCGAGTATCTTTACGCCCTCAACTTTTGTTAGGTCTACCTTTTTGCTTGTTTCTTTTTCGTCTGTTGATGCTAATTTATTTGTATCAGCATTATCAGAATAAAAGTTTTCACCATTTACAAGCATGGCAAAATCTTTAAACGAGCCTTTGAATTGACCTTTCTTAGTTGCATCGCGCCACTGTTTCGATAAACTACCTTCGCTTATTATCATATTGATTATTTACCTTGTTCTGTTGTTTTTTTTGAAAAAGCAAAATACAGACCTATCGCACTAGCAATAACTACGCTTGCTCCAATTCCATAAACCAAAAACTTATTCATGCCCAATATATTGCCATCAGACTTTGGCTTATTTTTATCGCTTGCAGATGAAGGTAAATTTGCATCCTTATTTGCATCTTTGTTAGCTTTTTCTGTTGGAGGTGTTTTGCTAACAATATTATTTCCTTTAGCGTCTTTTGGATATAGCCCAGTAGCCGCATCAACATAATTCCCCTCATCGTCTTTTACGTATTGCATATTGATTATTTTTTAGCTGGTGCTGCTGTTGGTGCTGTTGAGCCTCCTGACATTGCAAAATAAATACCTACCCCTGCAAGGATTACTACCCCTGCTGTAAGTCCGAAAAATGTAGGCTTGCTCA
>Ga0208379_1000201_pt1 | contig 28190 bp, 24 predicted proteins | sample CryBogCBE02Aug07_FD_184559 | JGI IMG/M metagenome (GOLD analysis project Ga0208379, IMG submission 184559) | Freshwater microbial communities from Crystal Bog, Wisconsin, USA - CBE02Aug07 (SPAdes) | ecosystem: Environmental > Aquatic > Freshwater > Lake | place: Crystal Bog, Wisconsin, USA... | reverse complement strand
TCCAACTGTGCCAACCAATAATGCTGCTGGGTCGGTGGTGGACATCGAACCACTCTCATAAGGTGGACAAAACTGCTTCGAGTGCAGTCAGCAGCACCAATACATGGACCGTTAGCTCAGTTGGTTAGAGCGTCTGACTCTTAATCAGAATGTCCGCAGTTCAAATCTGCGACGGTCTACCATTTATGCATCCTTAGCTCAACTGGAAAGAGCAATTGCCTACGAAGCAATAGGTTAGAAGTTCGAATCTTTTAGGATGCGCCATTTTTTGTATATATAATAATATAATGCGGGTATGATGTAGAGGTAACCTGTCACCTTGCCAAGGTGAACTCGCCAGTTCGATTCTGGCTACCCGCTCCAATCTTTTCTCTTGACAAATAATCTAATTGTGATAATATAAAGATAATGTGTGGGCTGCTCAGATGGCGGATGGGCGGCGGGCTGTAAACCCGTTACATAGAAACGGAGTTGGTTCGAATCCAACCCCACACACCAAATTTTATGCAACCTTCGTCTAAAAGTAGGACACAAGTTTGTGGCACTTGGGGCAGTGGAGCGTTACCACTAGGTTGTACCAAAAAAGTGCTTGACAAGCATGAAATATGTGATATAGTAAGAATATGATGCGCGGTGGAGAAGTAGAAACTCGTTTGGCTCATAACCAAAAGATCGCTGGTGCAATTCCAGCCTGCGCAACCAAATTTGCCAACAGTGGGGTTGCAAACCTACTGGTCGTTCGTCTATAGGATAGGATACAACTGCGGAGACGGTTGAGAGGTGGGTTCAATCCCCATACGGTGGCAATATATACCTCTGTGGAGTTAGGGTAAGATTAATACCGCACTTGGACTGCGGGGAATCTGGGGCAGCGCCAGACACGGAGACACAAGTGTCCCAGTTGTATAAATAGTAGTAGAGTAAATCTATTTCTTACAACTGGGACATACATATGTTTTATACAATTTATAAAATTACTAATAAAATAAATGGCAAATATTATATTGGCAAACACCAAACTACCAATCTAAATGATGGGTATATGGGAAGTGGAAAAAATGTAAAAAGAGCAATTGCCAAATACGGCATTGAAAATTTTACAAAAGAAATATTACACACCTATGATAATGAAGCAGATATGAATGCTGCTGAAAAAAAATTAGTTGTTATAAGTGAAGAAACCTACAATTTATGCGAAGGCGGAAAAGGTGGGTTTAGTCATATTAACAAAAATAATCTATCTGTAAAAAATTTAAAAAATCCAAATGTTAGAAAAGTTGCCACTAAAAATTCCAATAAAAAAAGAATAGAAAATTTTAATAATAATACAGTGTTAAAAAAACAGTGGGAAGATAATATATCTAATAGTTTAAAATCTTATTATAAAACACATTCTGGAACTTTTACAGGAAAAAGACACCCAAAGGAAATTGAAAATAGAATTGCTGAAAAGTTAAAAATAACAAATAAAGGCAGCGGTAATCCAAATTTTGGAAAATGTTGGATTAAAAATGTAAAAACAAAAGAATATGGAATGATATTAAAATCTGATTTAAATTATTGGATTTCTCTTGGGTGGGAACTTGGACAAATACGAGAAAATGGTATTCCAGTAAAATTGAAAAATAATCAAGACGGCAAGGCACAGTAAACAATCCGCAATGGCGATGGGATGTGTCACGGTGTGGGCGATAGATGAGGGCTGCACACTGACTTACAAATTTAGAACGCTTAACTCAGTTGGTAGAGTACGGGTCTTTTAAACCTGTTGTCGTGGGTTCGAACCCCACAGCGTTCACCAATATAATGCCTACGTAGTTCAGTGGAATAGAATAGCGGTCTTCGAAACCGTGGGTCGGGGGTTCGAATCCCTCCGTAGGCTCCAAAAATAATGCTTGACAAGATTGTCAAATATAAGTATATTAAGAAGTAAAGGTTATTCCTGGACGGTCACAAGGTGGGACAGCAGACTGTTAATCTGTTCATCAGGTAGGTTCGATTCCTACTCCAGGAGCCATTCTTAAAACGGTAGTGGAAAGAAATACCAGATACCGTCTGCTAGAATAATCAAACCAATAATACCAACTATAATGCTACTATACCATAGTGGCATACTTACAGCAAGAATAGCTGTAGTTGAGAAAATAATAGCAATTTGAATTACTGTGCCTGCCATACCAAAAAACGGACTACGCTTTTTAGCACTATCACGGTCTGCTTCAAGTGCACGACCTTTAGCCATAATTTCTTTTTTGCCTTCGCCTTTAGGATCACTTTCTAACACATCAATGTATTTTTGATAGTTGTCAACACGTGCTTGTAATGCAGGTTTTAAACTTTTATCAGTTTGTGGATCAGCAATTTGGACTTTTAAATCTTCAAGGTTTATTTGATACATGTTTTGCTTAATAGATTTGGCTTGATAGAAACTCCATACATCGCCAAGTTCAATGTTATCTGCCATAATTCTACCACTTACTTGACCACCAAGCCAAGATGTGATTGCAAGAAGTGCAGCAAAGATTGTGATTGTGATACTAGCAAGACCTTTAAGAACTGCTTCACCTTCACTACGACTTAATACTTTACCGTTTTTATCTTTCATAACCATGTCTAATAATCCTTGAATTTGTTTAAGGTCCATGTTAAAACTTTGCTAATGTTTGTGCTATGATTGTGCATCCCAAAAAAGTATGGGCTAAAATAAATGAATAAAGTAGATAATCTATATACTTTTCGCTTGACATGCATAACTATTTATTGTATATTATTAATATTGCCCCACTAGCCCAACTGGTTAGAGGTGCTTGCCTTAGAAGCAAGAGGTTCTCTGTTCGAATCAGAGGTGGGGCACCAATGCTGCTTTAGCTCAGTTGGTAGAGCAACGCACTAGTAATGCGTAGGTCGTCAGTTCAAATCCGACAAGCAGCACCATAATACGGAGGTATGCGAGCAAGGTGCTCAAACGGTCTTGAAAACCGTGCCACCGCAAGGTTGATGGTTCGATTCCTTGTACCTCCGCCATCATTTAGAAAGCGAAGAAGATGTATAACAAGTTTAAAATATTTGAAAAAACATTAGACTTTGTAGCAAAGCTACTTTGGTTTGCACTTCTTTGCAAGTGGTTATTTGCTGATGTAAATATCCATGATTATGTTAAGTAAGCGGATTTGGCATATGGGTTGTGCTCTAGCCTTCCAAGCTAGCTAAACGAGTTCGAGTCTCGTAGTCCGCTCCATTTAAGGTTGCACATGTTTGAAGGTTTAAAATTCTCTACCACCCTTCCAGATGGTGTTTATTATAATCGTGAACCGCAACCGCTTTTAAACACACTATTTGTAGATTTAATAGAAAACAAAATCTCAACATTTAAAGATTTACGGCATAAACCATTACACGAATTTGTGTATAAAAGACCTAACTTGTTATTTCCTTACATTAATGATAATATAACAAATGGTAGTGTTTTTAAAGATTGTTTTATACCAAGTTGTGCATATGATATTGTATGCAACAATGGTCTCGCAGAAGTAAAACTTCATAATCCAAAACCAATTACAAAAAATGAATATATTGAGATTTATTACAATTTAATAAAACAAGAAATACAAAAAATTTATGAAAAACACGAGATTGTAGTTTTACAATATAGTGGTGGCATTGACAGTATTTTACTATTGAGTTTTATCATAAATTTAAAACTGTTGCATAAAACTATACTTGTCACGTGTGAAAATTGGTTTGCACCACCATTTCCTGATATATTACGATTTTCTAAAGTTAAACGCAATTTGATAGATATGGTTGCAAAGGACTTTGCAGGTCAATATCTTGATTTTGTAAATCTAAAATTTACTGATGATGATTGGATTTTTATAGCAAATAATTACACATCATTTCAAATTCGTTCACATACAAATTTTTTTGTTTATGAAAAGTTTAAAAACTTTGCTGTAATTGCTGGTCATTATGGTGATGATATTTTATTGCATGATGATAAGTGGCTTGAAGAAATAATTTTAAAGTCTAGTAATATTAACAAGTCAATTGAACAATGTAAAATTTTACTAAAAAACAAAAACCTTTATATAAATTATTACTTGGATTTTGATCCCAAAAATAAAGAACTTACTCCATTAAAAGATTATACCTTCTTTTTACAAAACTGGGAGGAAATGACAAAACCAATTTATGGTGGAAATTATTATTCTCCAATTGGTGTTAATACTAGATTATGTCGCAGCATTGATATTACAACCATTGATATGATTGATATTTTAGATGCGCAGATACCAAAAGAAATGATTAAAAAAAATGTTGGTAGTGATTTAGACAAATATATTTTTCATAAAAGCGACAATGATGGTGATTATTTTCATCCCAAAGATTTTTTTAAATCTAAATTTAATGATTCCATCTTTCTTGTGCCAAAAAACGTAAAGCATAATAAAAAAGCGTTAATTACATTTTTGTTGTCTGATTTGAACAGGAAAGAAAGTAACCCAAGAAAATTTTTGCATAGATTAAAAATTAATACACAGAGTATTTTTTCTTTGCATTTACTAAAAACTATAGCTGCTATTTTAACAGCAGATTGAATTATTGTAGATTTTAATGTTTAATGGATTAGTATTAGATACAAATTTAGAAGATGGAATATATTATAATCGTGAACCAAATTCACTTCACGATACATACTTTATTGATACAAATAGTAATAGTTTAAAACAGATATATGAATTAAAAGATGTAAAGTTAGAAGAAAAAATATACTATAGTCCTAGTAAATTTCCAAGACTACATAAGTTAATTTCACATGGCACGGCATGGAAAAACTGCTATGCGTTATCATGTTCACATGATTATAATGTAAAAGACAAAAAAGCTACAGTAATTTTACATCAAGAAACAAAAATTCCGTTAATTGATTATTGCGAAAAATATTACAAGTTAATTGAACAAGAAATAATTAAAATTTACAGTCAACACAATGATGTAGTTTTGCAATTTAGCGGTGGAATTGATAGTTTAGTTTTGCTAAGTTATATCGTAAAATTAGGTTATGCAAAAAGAACTACATTAGTTAATTTTGAAAATTATTTTATTGAAGATCATCCTGATTTAATAAGAAACAATATCAAAAAGAACCTTGCAAGAACAAAGCTAATGCTTGATTGTAAAAATTACTTAAGTGATTTTATAATTATGGAGTTGACCGATGAAGATTGGTTATGGGCAGTAAACAATTGCACATACACGCAATGCCAGTTATATGGCAGTATGAAAATTTTAAAAAATTTTCCTAATACAGCATTAATTACAGGTCACCACGGAGACCAAACCCTATTACATGACACAATGTGGATTAACCATATCTTTGCTTCTTCAAAAAATATCCAAAAAACTTTAGACCAATACACAAAAAACTTGCAAAATAAATCACTGTATATGAATAACTATCTTGATTTTGATGAGCATGGTCAACATTATTTTTTACAAGATTATACTTGGCATTTAAAATATTGGAATGATTTAAATGGTTATAATGGTTGTAATGTTTATACACCACTAGCAGCAGATACACGTTTGTGCAGATATATTGATATAGATTCGTTAACATTATTAGATATCATGGACGCAAGTGTTGCAAAATTTATTATTAACAAAAATGTAGACCAAGACTTTAATGAATATATCACACATCAAGGAAATTTAGATGGTGACGTATTCTCTAAAAAATATTTTGAAAAATCTAGATTTAGTGCAAATTTATTTGATATACCAAAAAACATAAATCATAGTATGGGTTTATCATGGCTAGAAAAAAGTTTGTGTGAATCAATGGTCGAAACAAATACTATCATTAGTTTAAAAATGTTGCAATATATTAGCAAAAATTATGAGGATGTAACCTCGTATGTTTAAAGAATTTTATGAAAATAAGTTAGATATTCCAAACGGAATATATTATAATCCTGAAACAAATAATTTAGACGATGTTATGTTTGTTCACCTAATAGATGAAACAACAATAGATATAAAATATTGGAAAGATTTAACTTACCATCAATTAAATACAGATTTTTTGACAGAGAAAAAACCAGATTTTCCACAACGCAAACGAGATAATTGGATGTTAGGTTCAATCTATAAAGATTGTTATATAACGCCAAATAATTTACATTTTATTGTCAGCGACAATACAATCGAGGTTAGATATGTAGATTTAGAAAAACTATCTCTTGCAGATTACACTGATACAGTTTATGATTTATTTTTAAAAAAAGTTAAGGAAATTTACAATGCTCATGAGCATGTAGTGATACTGTTTAGCGGAGGCGTTGATTCATTACACTTGCTGTCTTATGTTTACAAACTTGATTTAATGCATCGAACAACACTTGCATATAGTGAAAATTTTTGTGTAGAACATCCAAGTTTAATTAGAAATTCGCCTACTATGCAAAATAAACTAAAAGAAATTAAAAAAAATTTACACAATCAATTGTATGATTTTGCTGAACACAATGTTTATCTTGATGATTTGTTTAGCACCAACAAAGTGCTTAATAGCACATTCACAAAAATTTATACAAGTTATCATTTACTAAAACAATTTAACGATTGTGCAGTTATGACAGGCAATTATGGAAACCAAGTAACATTCCATGCTGATAGTTGGTTAGATCACTTGATGTTTAATTCTGATGACATTGATAACTCTCGCAATAAACTTCACGCTCTGTTAAACAACAACAACTTGTATATGAATAATTACCTTGAATATGATCTTTATAGAGAACACTTTCATTATAACCATTTTACTTTTAATAGAGCGTATTTTGATGAATTTAATGGCGTTAACAATATCCAATTTTATACACCGTTCGCAGAGGCTAAAGGTTTATGCAGAAAAATCAAAACAAATGATTTGACTTTCGAAATGATTTTAGATGCTACTGTTGCAAGAGAATTAATAAAAAGAAATGTTGGTAATTTATTTGATAGATATATCCACAAACGAAGCGAATGGGATAACGATTGCTGCACTGAAGATATGACTACTATGTTAGTTGATAAAAAAGAATTGCATGAAAAATTGTTTTCTATCCCTACAAATATAACAATAGACAAAACAGTAAATTACAATAAAATATTAAAACTTAAAAAAATTCCGTATATGTATATTCAAAATATGATTTATTTGCAGCATTTAAGTAAGATACATTCCAAATATGGAAGAACTGAATAATGTGTGGGTTTTTGTATTCAAATGAAGTAAACAAACAATTTGTGCTTGATGATATTAAATCTCGTGGACCAGATGAAAATAAAGAATTATTAAATGATTATGGTTATTTTTACCAATCTAGATTAATAACTAATACAAATTCTGTTGTTTGTCCTGCTGTAAATGATTATGGTGTCTTACTATATAACGGAACAGAATATTATAGCAACAACGACACTGACTTGCTTGTCAATAATTTAACTAACGATATTGATAATAATCTTGAATTTTTTAAAACTTTACAAGGTGATTTTGCAATTTGTTTTGTTACTGATAGACATATTTTTTTAGCTACAGATACATTTGCAACAAAACCAATTTATTTTGGTAGTGCAGAATCATTTATATGCATTGCAAGCACACCCACCCCAATTAAACAATCTGGAATTATTCCTTTTTTAATTGAACCAAATTTGTTTTTAGTATTTGATAAAGTAAGTCAAAGATTTGTTGTTAAAACGACTATTACACATTTTAATTTAGAGCAAACCCAAGATAATCTTGATAAGATTTTTTTAGCGTTTGAGGAATCAGTTTTAGCAAGGCATAAGGAAAATTGCTTAGTAAATTTAAGCAGCGGCTATGATAGTGGTGCTATAGTTGCTTGTTTAAACAAACATGATAAAAAATATCAAAAATTAGTTTATATACCCAACGAAAACAAAGAAATACTAAAAGAAAGATTATTGTTAGATAAAAATAAAAATCATTTGGTAACCAGAAAACAAATTGAAAATAGAAAAAATATTAAATCTAACAAATATCATAATAAAAATTTATTAGATGAAACAGGAACTATAAGTGATTTAGGTTTAGAGACGGCGACTATTGCCAAAAATAAAAATTGTAGAATAAATTTAACAGGCACTGGGTCAGATGAATTGTATAGTGATTATGGCTTTAATGGTAGTAAATTGATTTCATATTTTAGTTTATTTGGTGGGTTTTTTCCAGAAAAATTGGACTTGATATTTCCATGGTATACTTCAAAAACCTATCCACTATATAATGATTTAAAAGCAGTAGATTATTGCAATGGTTTATATGGTATAGATAGTCGTCATCCATTTTTAGATAAAAAATTATTTCAAACTTGGTTAGTTAGTAAAAATTATATTAAAAACAAAAGCTACAAACATTGGATAGAACAATATCTTATTCAGACAAAGTATCCTTTTGTACATGAAAAAATTGCTCTTGGAAAAAACTTCCGCATAAATACTTTATGAGTTATTCAATTGCTAAAATGATTGAATTTGCATTATCTTATTTGTTATCAAACGATCTTATGCTTAAAAAAACTGCTTTGTCAGATGAAGCAAGACAAAATATAATTGATTATTTTAATTTACGTATTGAAGAAATACGTAACAAGCACCGATGAACCCCACAATAGACAATATTCATATAGGTGCATTAACCTCACTCGCTCCAGACAAATATATGGTAAAAATATATCCTGATTTAATAGGCACGATTTTTTATCCACCACTTAGTAGTGATTTCTTAAAAGAAAAAATTCAACAACCTCTTGCGAAATGGTGCGACGAATATTTTTCCAATGATTACTCATTAAATTTTAGATACAATAGCGGTGACCCTTATTGGTCGCTGCTTTTTTATAGTAGCGAAGATGTAAATCTTTTTATGCTGCGATTTGCAAAAAATTAATTTATTTCAATTTACCAGAATTGTCAAGATAGGTGCGGGCTTTAACTGGATTAGATTGATCTGTTGGACCAGTTTCACTGTCTGGTGAAAAACTCCATAAAACAACAGTCTTGTCCTTAGTTAAGAAGTGGTGCAATTCCATTCTTGGTAAAAAGAATAAATCACCTTTTTTAACATCAATAACTTTATCAAGTAATTCAATGCATCCTTCACCAGCAATTATAAGCCCAATTCGATGGCTTGGATGAATGTGTGGTGTTTGCACCATATTTGTTGGGAAGTAATCGTAATTAATGCACGGATCGCCATCTCTACTTGGGTTAATTGCATTGGTATTAGAAGCATTATTAATGTAACTTAGGTTGCCGTGGTTTGCTGGATCAATAATGGTAATTGTATTTTCTAATAGTGCTAATCCAGTATAGGATACAACTGCAGCGTAGGAATCTTCACCACAAGATATTTTATATGGTTCAGTGATTGTGCAAGCTGCTGTTACATTTTTAACATCAAATTTTTTACTTTGAATACTAGCGCCAGCAAGCATGACATAATCTGTGCCTTGGGGATTAAATTTCTTTGTTTGACCAGGTTCAAGACGAGTAATCTTTAAAATCCATCTATCTTTTGTTTCATATTCACTTTTTACTAAATGCATTTGATGTTCCTTGTGTAAAAAAAGTATGTTTTCACGACATATCAATTCTTTTTCGCTTAATGTGGTATTTATTCGTCATTTTTGACCAATATTTTTTGCATAAGAGTTATCAGTTATTAATTTTATTCCCATAAATATTATGGGAAAACATTATGCCACGCTTAAGTCTTTATAGAGAAAATCATAGCAACGATTTTAAATTTCAGGATAATCGCATCCGTGAAGTTTTTACAGCAGGTGGTGTAGGCATTAATGTCCACAAATATCTTGGTCCAAAAGATCAAGGTCAAACTACTGATTTAACACAACCACAATATGGCAGTCAGAGCGTTCAAAATATCCAAGACTTGTTATTTTTGGAAAACCGCGACCGTGCTTATGAAAAAAACGTTTATGCACTACGTGGACACTATACAATCCAAGATAATGACTTTAACTTAAGTCAATTTGGTTTGATGGTAACCAATGATACACTGTATATTACGTTTCATATTAACGATATGAGTGAGCGTCTTGGTCGCAAGATTATGCCAGGCGATGTTTTTGAATTACCACATCTGCGTGATTTCAATCCGCTAGATACAACTATTCCTGTTGCACTAAAGAAATTTTATGTAGTCCAAGAAACTACTCGTGCAAGTGAAGGTTATGCTCCAACTTGGTGGCCACATTTGTGGCGTTGTAAAGTTGTGCCTATGGTTGATAGTCAAGAATATAAAGATATTCTTAATGAAGAACAATATCGTGCTGATGGAACGCCAACTGGAAATACACTTGCTGACTTCTTAAGTAGTTATAATCTTAATGTTCAAATTAATAATGCGGTTATTGCACAAGCACAAAGTGATGTGCCTAACAGCGGATACAGTGTAAATCAATTGTTTATTTTACCTACTCAAGATGGAATCAGTCCAGTTACTGTTATACCTGGCTACTTAAGTGGCGATGGCACTGCACCCAATGGGTTGCCTGTAACCGTTGATACTGCATTTCCTCTAAATCCTCAACAAGGGCAATATGTTCTTAGAACAGACTATGTGCCAGCAAGGTTGTTCCGTTATAGTGGCACATCATGGGTTGCAATCCAAGATGTTCAACGTGCAAATATTACTGGTGCAAATACTAATACACAACTTGGAACATTTATTAATAATAATGGAACTGTAAAACTTGCTAATGGTTATGCAATACCAAGTAATCAAACACTAAGTAATCTATTCAATTTAACACCAGATAAATTAGGATAATCAAGTGGGTCAATATTTCTATGATAAGCAAATACGCAGATTTATGAACCAATTCATTCGCATCTTTGATGAGATGTATGTTGAATTTGGTAGAGATGCAAATGGAAATAGTATTCTGTCTCGTGTTCCAGTTCGTTATGCTGATACTAATCGTCAAGTAAGTTCTATTTTGAAGAACAACATTGATAATAGCTTATTAAATGTTCCTATGATGGTTTGTTATATTAAAGAAGTTAATTACGACCGTCAACGAATACAAGAACCAAAATATGTTGATAATAAAAGTGTGAGAACTCGTGCAACTGACCCACTTACTGGTAATGCAACCACACTACAAGGTCAAAATTATACACTTAATCGTTTAATGCCAGCACCATATAGATTAACTGTGGTAGTAGAATTATGGACAAGTAATTTTGATCAAAAATGTCAATTATTTGAACAAATAGGCTGCATGTTTAATCCAGATATGGAACTGCAAAGCTCCCAAAACTATTATGATTGGACAAGTTTAAGCTATGTTCTATTGACCAATTTTAATTGGACTACACGTGATATTCCTGTTGGCAGTGATGACCCAATTGATGTTGCAACTTTTACATTTGAAATGCCTATTTGGTTGTCAACGCCAGCAAAAATATTGCGTCTAGGAATAATTCAAAGCGTTGTTGCAAATACATATGATGCAAATGGTAATCCAACAACAGCTATCCAAGAAGCAGTTAATAATTTAGGTGATCGCCAATACTTTACACCAACAGGATATGGTGTTATTGTTAATGGTAGTAATGTAAGTTTGACACCAAGTGGCGGTCCTATTCTTAACAATACAAACTATAATATTCCTAATACAAATGCAAATGCAATCGCATGGTCTCCAGTTATTAATTTATTTGGTAATATAGCAAACAACTATAGCATGATGTATTTGACAAATTCCACAACAGAAAGACTAGTAACTGGAACAGTTGCATATGACCCTACTAACCAATACAATCTGAAGTTTACTGTCGATCCTGCCACAATACCAACAAATATATTACCCAGTGTAAATGCAATTGTTGATCCAACATTAAATGGACCAGGTATAGGATTACCTGCTGCCGCAACAGGACAACGTTATCTTATTGTAAATCCATTAGGCGGTGCATCATTGGGAAATGGTGCAGCAGCATGGCAAAATGCAAACACAAGTATCACTGTTGCAGAAGCAAACGATATTATACAATACAATGGTAATTCTTGGTTTGTTTCATTCCATCCTAATGCTACAAGTAATGCATCGTATGTAACAAATACATTCAGCAGTCATCAATATGCATGGAATGGAAGTCAATGGGTAAAAAGTTGGGAAGGTTATTATCCTGCTGGTCTTTGGTCAATTGTAATTTGATTTCTATAATTGATAATGTTATTCTATATACATGAAAAAGAAAAAACCATTTATTGCTCGTGAACTTACAGCAGTTGGCGCACTGTTTATAAGTCAGAAAAGTAAACGTGCACTTTTTTTATTGCGTGATCAAGACACTTATAGTAACACTTGGTCATTAGTTGGTGGACAAATAGAAGCTGGTGAAACACTCTATGGTGGTTTAATGCGTGAGGTTCACGAAGAAATTGGTTTTGAACCTACAATACAAAAAGTTTTGCCATTGGAATATTTTAGTAGTCCAGATGGACATTTTAGTTATCATACTTTTGTTGTTATTGTTCCAACGGAGTTTATACCTACACTAAGCAGCGAACACAAAGGCTACGCATGGTGTGATTTAAGTGCGACTCCTAAACCACTTCATCCTGGGTTGTTTAATAGTTTAAACAACAAAGTAATTAAAGAAAAACTTTCTACTATTCAAGAAATATTAAAAGTCGCCTTCTAAAACGGCTTGCCGCACACTTATCTCATGATAATTTGGTAATCTTTTTAATTCATTGCTAAAATCAAAACTGTGTTCTGTGCGAACACGATAAAATTGCACATCAGTATAAGTAGCGCAAACATTAGTCAAATGTGCATTGTGTTTATCATAGTCATGGTTTTTATCATCATAGCCAAGTGTGTCGGCATAAATGTTATCATGGATATCGCCGCAACCATCAAAACCAAATAGAAATACTTTTTTAGCACCATCAAAGGCTGCAAGAAATGCACAGGTGCTGCCACTATCCATATACCAAATATTTGGAATTAAATTAGTATCACGATAGCTAAGCCATAAATCATTTTGTAAAAAAACTTTACTTTGTTCAATTGGATATGTGTTATCACTAAAGAAAACATTAGTTTTAAAAATATAATAATCTGCAGGTGTATCACGATATGCTGCATTACAAGCATAAGTTGTTTTGTAGCCTTCAGCTACTCGCTTATTGTTTTGATTTAATAGTAATTGAATTTTAGGGTCTAGTCTACTTACACCATTGCCCAATACAATTGCGTTTGTTACGCTGCGATCATATGGAAAATCACGAGGAGTAACAAATAGTGATTTCATTTCAGCATTTTCTACATAGGTGATAGTTTCACCTGTGTAGTCTCTGCGATAAATTGGTGTGTTTAATTGTGGCATATTAGTATTTATGGATACAAAAATTGTTTATACTTTAATAATTATAGTGTTCTTCTATAATAATAATACCGCTTCCGCCAGCACCACCTGCTCCACCAGATGTGCCTGCTGAACCTGCAGTTCCGCCTGAACCTACGCTATATGAATATGAAGCAGAAGGAGAATTAATTATTTTTTCCAAATAGCCACCAGCAGAACCACCTTGTCCTGAATAAACACCAGTGCCTCCACCAGCACTTCCGCCACCAGCACCTGAATTAGCTTGTGCTGCTGTTCCACTACCACCACCATTAGTTCCAGAATTTCCGCCGCTACCAAAAATTGTGCTAGCACCGCATTGTCCATAACTGTTGGTCAAATTTCCTGCACCAGTAGCATTAGAAGCACTTTGTGTAGGTGCAAAAGCACCAGTTGCGTTAAAGTCGCCTCCTGATGCTGATCCACCCGTATTTGGAGAACCAGAAAAACTACCCGTGCCTGCACCGCCGCCGAGTCCACCATTGCATGTCAAAAATGTTGTTCCAAAAGTAGTATTACCACCATTTCCACCACTTGTTGCACCTGATGAACCAGAACCTCCACCACCACCGCCACCTCCGATCATGCGAATACGAAGCCATGCTACGTTTGCAGGAGTTGTGTATGTTCCTGAACCACTAGTGTAAATAGTTTGTGTTGGTCCCTTGATGGGTGCAGATGAGCCTGGAAGTGTTATACCATTAGTTCCATCTAATATTATTGTCATGCCCATGTTCCTATAGAGACGTTTGCACCAGCTGATCCAATTGGATAAATTAAAAAATAAGATCCAGCTATAGTGCTGTAAGCTCCACCTGGAGCTGCAGATAGAGAATATTGCGGTGTAAATGTACCACCTGCATTTACAGAAACAACACCTTTTATTAATCCTGTCCATAATAATGTTGCTTGATTAGTCGCCAACCCGGTAGTAACTACAGCATTTGTTGTATTTGATGTGGTTTGTTGTTGCGCACTAGAATTATTATAACTATTAAATCCACCAGTATTAAACATTACTCTTACATCATATAAAATATAATTTATAGAAGCAGTACCTCCAAATAATGTGCTCACGGTGTGTGATGCAGTGCCTGATGTTTTATATAAAGAAATATCTGCTTCAAACGCATACACCGTATTGCTAGCTAATGTTACACCTACCCCAAAAGTATTTTGTGCACCTGTTGCGTTTAATCCAGCAAGATTTGTATTAAGCACAAACATTTGCTGACCAGGTACAAGACCAGCATTTACTCCATTATAGGCAGCAGTCATCAGTCCGCTCGATGCGATAGAAAGTGTATTAGTAGCGTTGCTCTGAAATTGGATATTACCGCTGTTGTCACTAGATACACTGAAACCATTTACTGGTGTCGCATTTAATATTATTGCCATATTATGCCCATGTTCCTATAGATACGTTTGCACCAGCTGATCCGATTGGATAAATTAACATATAACTACCAGCTTGTGTAGTATAAGCACCGCCTGGTGCAGCGGAAAGTGTGTATTGGGGAAGTAATGCGCCACCTGCATTAACGGATACAATACCCTTTAACAAGTATGCTTGTACGTATGTAGCATTTGTGCTAAATGAATTTATTTGTGTTGCACTTGCTGTTTGTATGTACATTCCATACGCACCGCTACCACCAGCCGTATTACCAGCTGTAAGTGAAGTATTGGAAGAAATATCTAAAAGAAAATAGTTAATATTATTAAGAGTAGCAGTACCACCAAAACCTACAGAAAACAAATGAGCAGTGGTGCCTGAAGTTTTAACTACTGCAAAAACTATTTCAAAAGCATATTGTGTACTTGATGTTAATGTTACACCATTAGTTAGACCAAGTAATGTTTGCGCACCTGTTGCATTTAAACCTACATAACCACTGTTTAACGCATAAAATTGTTGTCCAGGAATAATACCACGCTGTGTTCCTGTAGGTGTGTAAAATAAACCAGTGCCATTATACTCAATCTGACCAGCAGTAGGAGTCGTTACTAATGTATCTGGACTTAATGTAATAACACTCATAGCACAACCCACTTTGAACCAGAAGGAACTGTAATTGTAACACCACTTGCAATAGACAATGGACCAACACTCACTGCACTTTGTCCACTGGGAATCGACGCATTTGCACTAATTGTCAAATTATTTAATTGATAATTGGTTACTGATCCACCACCTTGTCCAGTAAAACCAAGTGAATATTTTGTCCAAGTTCCTTGGGCAGAATTGTAGATGTATGTGGTTCCATTTAGTGTAAATTGTTGGTTATTAACTGGGCTATTTGGAAATGACATTAGAATCTACCTACCGCTATTTCAATTTTTCTTACAGAATTATCTACAATAATATCCATGCTCTTACCAATCACGCAACCTGGCTCATATAATGATTTATCTAAAGCACAAGCTACACCACTTTCATTACTACTTACTAACAATGTGCCTTTATTTACTGGTCCACGCACTAAACATGGAACACGACCAGTTAGCGCAATTGGCAACCAATTATCGTTTTCAAAATTATCATTCATAAGATAAGCAGGATTGGTTGAAACAACACCTGCAACTGCTGTATCATGTGATTGTGTTGATACCGTAACATCAAGATCACCACCAAATACCATAACTGTGCCAGGCGCATAATAATCATCACTATGATACATTTCTGCCAAGTCAGCATATTTTGCAGTGGTTGATGTGCCAACAAAGTTTACACCATAGATATAGTTAAAATAGTTACTACCAACACCACCAATGTTTGCACCAACGTTTGATGCTGGATAAAAAGCTGTAGAAGCAGTAAAAGTAGCACCAGTATGTGCAGCACCAGTATTACCAATTGTGCCAGCATTAATTGTTGGTGCTGCAATCGTATCCGTTGTTGTAATAGTTTGTGTATTAATAAATGTTGTATTGCCTGCAATAGATAAGTTACCGCCAACATAAAGATTTCCAGTTATACCAGCACCGCCAATCACCTGTAAAGTTCCAGATGTTGTGCTTGTTGCAGCATATCCACCTGTAGCAATAATATTACCACTTACGTTAATGTTGGCTTGCGCCGTAATATTACCAGTGCTTGTTATAGTTGAAAATGTATTTGGTGTGCTGCTGATATCTAACCAAAACTTATTATTTGCAGCATCTTGCACATATTCATAAAGAATATCAGCGTTTCCCTGATACCACTGCGCACCAACTGATGGACTTACTGGAGCAATATTACTAGTGGTAAATTGACTACCACCTCCACCAGCAGTAGCACCATTAGGGTAATATATACCACTTGTAGTAACAATATTGCCTACATAAAGACTACCCCCGATGCCAACGCCACCGCTGACTACCAAAGCACCAGTTGTTGTAGAAGTAGCAGTAGTTGTGCTATTTGATACAAGATTGCCGCTTGTAAGATTATATTGAAAAAATGTTGCACCACCAAATGAACCAGCATTGTTAAACTGGATCATTGTATTAGAACCGCTAGCGGATGGACTGCCACCAAATGCTGTGCCGTTTGACCAATATACGCCAGTAGTTGTAACTAGATTACCAGTTGACCAAATAGTAGGCACACTAACATTACCAACATTGCTAAAGACGCTTTGATAAGCACCAGCAACAATTGTAACATTTGAACTTGTGCCAGTAATATTACCAGTTGTAACTAAATTAGCAACGTTTGCTCCACCACTTACATATAAATTACTGCCAACATTAAGGTTACCACCGATGCCAACACCACCACTAACTACTAAAGCACCAGTAGTTGTAGAGTTTGATGTAGTAGTGCTGTTTGATACAAGATTACCACTTACATAATTGTATTGTAGGTAGGATGCACCACCAAAAGAACTGCCATTTGCAAATTGCACAAAGGTATTTGATCCACCAGGTGTTCCACTACCGCCACCACCAGTAAAGGCTAAACCATTACTATAGTAATATGCAGCACTATAAGTTGCAGTGTTAGCAATAAAATTAGCGGCATAAACGTTTGCAGTCTGTGCAGTGATATTACCTGTGGTAATAAGTGTAGCACCAGTAAAGTTTGCTCCACTATTTCCGATTGTGCCTGCATTTACCGTTACTGCTGCAACAGTTCCAAGAGTTACAGTGCTATAACTTGGTGTAATAATGTTGCCATTATCATACATGCGCATTACTTCATTAAGTGCAGAACCACTAAAAGTGCTAAATGCAATTTGACCAACGGCTGTAGATGATGAACTGTTTGTTACAGAGATACGAGCAGTATTAACAAATGTGTTTGAACCAGGTGGCTTTGATATAAAGTCAATTTTACTTTGTATACCGCTGCCACTGCCATTACTACCTTGAAGTTCAAGAGCACCAATACCAGTCACTTGGTTACCAGTATCACCAAGACGTGCACCTATGATAGTAAGGTATGCACTGCTGCCAGGTATTAAGCCAATATTTTGAACACCAGCTAAAGTAGTAGTAGAACCAATTAAAATGTTTGCAGCATAAATGTTACCACCAACTCCTAGTCCACCTGCAAGAACAAGGGCACCAGTTGACGTTGAAGTGCTTTGAGTTGTGCTATTTGAAACAAGATTACCACTTGTTTTATTATATTGTAAGTATGTTGCGCCAGAAAATGATCCATTATCATTAAACTGAACCATTGTATTGCTGCCGCCAGCAGGTGTAGTTATTGTTGCGCCATTACTATAAAGATAATAATTACTGTAATAGGCATTTGCTACGGCACTATTTGTTGTTGATATGTTTCCACTTGTAATATTACCAGTAACAGACAAGTTTGAAAAATTTGGTGTAGTAGTAACAACGCTCCATGTATTTTGTGCACTATTATAAACATAGGTGGTGTTATTAACAGTTGCTTGCTGACCATTTGTGGGGCTACTGGGAAAACTCATGATAATATTTAGTGAATATTATATTGGCGATTAACCTATATAAGCCACACTCCAATTGTCATTGCCATCAAAACTAATAGTTCCTGCCGTGACATCAAATCGCAATGTATCGCCAACAGCCATTTTTACTACTGTGCTACCGCCAGTGTGGTTCATACTGGTATTTGCACCAAATTCAACCATGATTTGTGATGAAGTGACACTACCAATTGCAGTTGTTTTTCTGATAATAATTTGGTTAATACCTGAATTAGTATTACTATTAGTTCTAACCACGATATTGACTTGATATAAACCAGCCACTGGCGCAGTAAAGTAACCTGTTGATGTGTTTAAATATCCACCTTGATTATAATCAACAACAAAATAACCACCAGAAACCGTAGTAGTTGAACTAATTGCTCCGCCATTACCAGTTACACGAAATGCTGGGCGGTTTATCATTGTAATACCACTTGAACCGCTTACAGTAAGATTTCCAGAAATGGTTGCATCACCACTATCTTGAAGTTGAAAAATTGTAGATGTATAGGCACTATTAATAATTTCCAAGCCACCAGTAGAGTTGACACGGAAAAACTTATTAGGATTAGTTGCAGAACTATAAGTGTTTTGCAATTTAAGAAAATCGAGATAACCACTGCCACCTTGACCATAAATGTTGCCAGCAATTGTTAGAGCACTTGTTTGACCAGCACTGCCATTTGCAATATAAATGTTTGCATAGTTGTTAAGTGAAGTGTTGCCACTTACACTCAATGTAGTAAAAGCACCAGCAGACGCACCATTAGATACAACAGCACGAGTTGAAATATCTACCCAATAACTTGCACCAGTAGCATCCTTGATATATTCATAAAGAATATCAGTATTGCCTTGATACCATTGTGCACCAGCAGTTGGGCTGCTTGGGGCAGTATTACTTGTTGTTAGTGTTACCCCGCTGCTGCCGCTACTAAATGCATTGCCGTTTGCGTAAAGATAAGAGTTTGCATAAATTGCATTAGCAATTACGTTACCAGGTAAAGATATTGTGCTTGTAATAAGATTACTATTCAGATAATAACCAACTTGCGTATTACCATAACTGCTGCTGGAAAATGGTGTGCCATTTGCAAAATAGAAGGCAGCACCATATATCGCTGTATTACCAATTATATTTGAAGCATAAACGTTAGCGGTTTGCGCAGTGATATTTCCACTTGTGGTAAGTGATGTTAAAGTTCCAACACTTGATATATTTGGTTGATTTGAGCTTTGAGAGTTTAATGTTCCATAAAATTGTGCACCACTATTACCAATAATAGCACCAATTACTGTTGGGGCAGCAATAGTTCCACTTGACGTTAAACTTGTTAATGTTCCAACACTTGTTATATTAGGCTGTGATGCGCTACTTGAGTTAAGTGTTCCATATAATAATGCTCCACTGTTGCCTATTGTGCCAGCGTTTATTGTTGGAGAACTGATTGTTCCTTGAGCAACAATTGTGCTCGTTGCACTTATTGTAGTAAAAGCACCAGTGTTAGGGGTATTAGCACCAATTGCTCCAGTAAGATATCCTGTTATTTGTCCACCATTACTTGTCGTTAAACTATTAGGTGATAACGTTCCAGTATAAGTTGGAAGATAAGCAGCAACATTACTATTGCTATATGTTCCAGTTACTGTTTGTGCAAACGTAGCACCATTTGACCAATAATAAGCTGAACTGTAAACAGCAGTGTTGCCAATTAAATTAGATGCATAAACATTGGCTGTTTGAGCACTGATATTACCACTCGATACCAGACCAGTGAGTGTTCCAACACTTGTAACATAAGGTTGAGAATTTGTGTTAACTAAACCAACTAAATTTGATCCGCTATTACCAATAGTGCCAGCATTAATTGCAGGTGCTGCAATTGTATCACTTGTGGTGATAGTAGTTGTATTAATAAATGTAGTATTACCTGCAACACTTAAATTTCCACTTACGTATAAGTTACCACCAATTCCTACACCACCGCTTACTATTAAGGCACCAGTGGTTGTACTTGTTGCAGTAGTAGTATTGCTTATCGTAATGCCATAAGTTGTAGTGTTTCCATAGCTTGTAACACTTTGTAAATTTTGAGAAACTGTATTATCAATAAATGAATATAGGTTAGAGAAAGTAATAGCAGTTGTGCCTATTTGAACATTAGGTTCACCACCCGGAATATAATAAAATATATTACCACTTATAGTGCCTTGTTGTACAAATGTCAGTGCTCCGCTGGTAATTTGACGATAATCATTAAAGTCGCTGGCACGTGTCCATACACCATTGCTTCCTGTGCCTAATGTTGTAACACGATAAATTCCGTTTAGTGAACTTGGAGTTTGGTCTTTAACCAGAACACGATCATTTAAAACAAGCGAAACGCCATCAAGTGTATTTGGCGCTGCTGCAAGATTGATGTTTGCACCAGTTGTTGCTGCTCTAACGCTATCTTTATAATCACTTACTGTGCGTGTTAATGCCATTTATATTCTCTAATACAGTATTTAACTAATTAGAGACGCCCAACAACGACCTCTATGACACCAACACCGTCACCAAATGATTGCAGTGCTTTACCGATTACACTTCCAATTTTTGGATTACGTTCCATACGAGCAGTGCCATCACCATTGCTGACCATCATGGCACCCTTTTCAATTGGACCTGTAACTTTACATGGAACACGACCTTGCAGTGCAATATACAACCCATCACTATCGCTATTCATCATATATGCAGGATTGGTCGAAACAACACCAGCAACATATTGACTACCATTTATATTGCTTAAAGTAACTTCTGCTGTTCCACCAAAATCAACCACAGTGCCTGGTTCATAGTCTGCATCGCTTGTATAACGTTCGGCCAAGTCAGCGTATTTTGCCGTAGTTGAAGTTCCAAGGAAGTTTACAGCATAAACATTATTCCAATATGCACTTGTAGTGCCAAGATTAACACTGGCATTGGCGTTTGGGTACACCCCACCACTACCAGTAATAATTGTTGGTGCTTGTAATGTATCAGTTGTATTGATTATTGTTGTGTTTACAAAGAAAGTATTACCAGCTACACTTAAATTGCCAGTAAGTGTTAACCCAGTTGAACTAAATGACGCAACATTTGAACTACTTATTGAAATATTTACAGTAGAACCACCAACAGTAACATTATTGCTGCCACTATAAATTTGGTTTGAACTTAATCCACCAAAACTACCACCATTGATAACGCTGATATTACCGCTTGTTATAATATCACCATTACTTGCATAAACAAAAGCTGGTCCTACAGTAAGACCGTTATGTACCGTAAAATTTGTATTCGCCATAGTTCCATATCTCCCTGCTGGCTATTATACTGGCATATATGTTGGGAACACTGTAGCAGTTGCCGTGCTGCTCCAAGTGTTTGCAGTAATATTCACGTTACCACCACTAACTGTTGAACTAAATGTAGCAAGTGAATTACTGCCTGTATTAACTACACCATAGACTTGACTTGTTGCTGTGGTGCCATTGTGTGCAACAATTACTTCTGCACCACTGTAAACACTATTTGTGCTATCACTTACCTTAATGACATATTTTGCAACACGATAAAGAGTAGTGGAGAAGCTATCAATTGTAGTTGGTGTATTTTGTGTCAATGAAATTGGATTCATTGCAGCAGCAATACCACCATTGAAGTATGTGCTTGTATTTGCAACAATTCTTACAGAATTGTTTGCAGTAGTAAACACACCATTTGTATTTGCAACAACTGCATTGCCGCCGCCCATATCACTTATGCTTGTAACTACTGATGTTGTAACAATTACACGAGCATCAATAACATCTGTTGATAGTGGTGCTTCAGTAAATGTCAAAGTTGTTCCGCTTACGCTATAAGCGGTTGTTGGAATTTGAACAACACCATTGATTGAAACAATTGTGCTATTTGTAGTTGCACCTTGACTTAAAGTAAATGATGTTGTAGTTCCATCGCCAGTAAATTGATTACTTGACACAGTTGTAAATGTGCTTCCTGTTCCAGTCCATGCTGTCCCATTATAATATTCCAGCTGGTTGGTAAGATTGTTATAACGAACCATACCACCCTGAGCATTGCTTGGACGTTGTGAAGTTGTTCCTACTGGAAGCAACATACTGTCAGTAGCATTAATTTGGAAACTTGAATTGCCAATAAATGAGGCAAGTGGTTGCTTAATACCAACTTGACCAGTTGAACCATTTACAGTGAATAAGTTACCATAACCAGCAGTTGTATTGCCGTTTACAATCAAGTTTGCAACATAACCATTATAGTTAATCCAAAGATTACCATTAGGTCCAGTGTTTTTATAAAGATCGCTACCGCTTGCTGGAAAAATGTTAGAATTATACATACTTGGTGCAATAACAGCAGTTGTTGCATTAATATTTGCACCACTGTAAATGTTTCCGCCTACACCAACACCACCACTTCCAGTAACAATTACTGCACCAGTTGTTGAACTTGTGCTTGTTGTGCCACTGTTTGCAATGACGTTAGCAGATGTTAATGCCCCACTTAAGTTAACGTTACCAGCAGCAATATTTCCAGTGAGATTTATGCTTGCACCAGTAAATGTAGCACCACTATTACCAATAGTTGCGGCATTAATTGTTGCAGCGTATAGTGTGGCATTGACATTTGCAGTGGTGAATACGCCGCTATTTGCTACGTTAGCACCAATTGCACCTGTTAAGTAACCACTGATTTGTCCACCACTTACAGTTGCAATATTACCAGCAGTTAGATTACCAGTATAAGTTGGCAGATAAGAAGCAACATTAGCATTACCATAATTACCAGTGATAGTTGATGCAAGAGTTGCGCCATTTGTCCAATAATATTGTGCGCCATATAGGGCAGTGTTACCGATGAAGTTTGCAGCATAAACGTTAGCAGTTTGTGCAGTAATATTACCACTTGCAGTCACAGTAGTAAACACGGCACTATTAGCAGTATTTGCACCAATTGCACCAGTTAAGTAACCACTAATTTGTCCACCATTTGTTGTTGTAACACTTGTAAATGTGCCGCTATTAGCAGTATTTGCACCAATTGGTCCAGTAAAGTAACCAACAAATTGTCCACCATTTGCTAATGTAACACTTGTGAACACACCAGTGCTTGGAGTGCCATTACCAATTGGAGTATTTTGAATCGCAGCAGCATAAATGTTGCCGTTTGTTCCAATACCACCACGAACTTGTAGCGCACCTGTTGTTGTTGATGTTGAAGTAGTTGTGCTGCTGATCACAAAACTATTTGTATTTGCTCTCATACGAGCAAATTCATTTGCAGTAGAAATACCACCAAGTGAGAATATAATATCATTGGCAGTAGTAGTAGAAACTACAAGGTTACCACCACCAGTTGTTGTATTGCCAGCAACATAAAGATAACCGTCATTTGCTGCTTGTAATCCATATGTAGCATTCAAATAACCACTGCTATTGATACCTAAATCAATGTAGGTATCATTGTCATTACCATTATTTGCAGTTGCAATAAAGTCTGTACTTGCACTTGCGCCACTATTTGTATTTTGTTCATTTACTTGAACGAAACCATTATAGTTGCCACTTACTTGAACAAGAGTTTGTGAAAGTGGCGTATAACCAGATTGACCAGCATAGAGTGCATTGAATCCAGTAGTTGGTGCTCCATAGAAGATACCGCCTTGTGAATAAACATTACTTAAAACGTTATTAATGTTTCCACTTACGTTCAAATTACCGCTTACAGAAACATTACCAGCACTTAAATTGCCAGTATAAGTTGTTAGGTATGCAGCGACATTTGAATTGCCATATGTTCCAGTAATAGAAGGAGCAAATGGAAGACCATTACTCCAATAATAATTTGCACTATAAGTTGCAGTATTGCCTATTAAATTACCTGCATAAACATTGGATGTTTGTGCGCTTATATTTGCGGTTGCTGTTACATTTGTAAATGCACCAGTGGATGCTACACCATTACCAATTGGTGTGCCTTGGATTGCGGCAGCATAAATGTTACCACCAACACCCATACCACCATAAATTACGGCAGCACCAGTTGTAGTTGATGTAGAAGTATTGCCACTATAAGCAATAACGTTGCCGAGTTTTAATGTGTCATAAACTATATTTGCATTCGCAAGATCAACTGTTATACCTGGTTCTGTGCGAATATTGCTAAACAAGAACCAAGCATTATCTACGTGATTTCTTACAAGACCTGTATGGTTGTATCCTTCAACTGCATCATATTTGTGGCTATAAAAACCTATTTCGTAATTATAATTACTAATTCCAGTTACTTCAAGATAAAGCAGTGGTGCGTTTGCCACAAGTGAAGTGCTACCCAAACTTGTTAAATTAGCAACAACAAGGTTACCTGCAATATAGCTATCGCCGCCAGCATAGAAACCACCAGTTATTTGTAGTGCACCTTGTCCACTACCATAGCTATTTGCACTATTTGTAATGGTTGCAGTAGTAAATGTTGCACTATTTGCGCCATTGGCACCAATTGCACCATTTAAGTATCCAGTAATTACTCCACCATTAGATACAGTAATATTGCCAGCAGATAAATTTCCAGAATAAGTTGCTAGATATGTAGCAACGTTGCTGTTACTGTAAGTGCCTGTAACTGTAGATGCGTATGAAACACCATTAGACCAATATAAACCAGTGGCAAGAAGATTACCATATACTGCGCCATTTGAATAAACAAATGTTCCACCAGGTCCAGTAATTCTTCCATCATTTCCAAATGTGTATTGATATGAACCATTTGGTTTAATACTGACTTGATATGGACCTTGTATCAATAAATCAAGTGAGTTATCTTCAGTTATTGTTGAACCACCAAGTGGAAAATAAACCTTTGGAGTTACAATTTCAGTAGCGGTAACAAAATAATTTGCATAAGCATTTGCATAGTAATTTGTGCTGTTGCCAAGATAATAAGTTGTATTAGCAAGTGGTATTAAATTACCAGTAACAAGATTACCAATGTTTCCATTATAGGTTGGTAGATATGTTGCAACATTAGAGTTACCATATGCAGAATTTGTAATTGGTGTTAAAATGTTTAAACCATTTGCATAATAATAAACAGGACTATAAGTTGCAGTATTAGCAACAAAGTCAGCGGCATAAACATTTGCTGTCTGCGCAGTAATGTTACCGCTTGAATTAAGTGAAGTTAATGTTCCAAGACTAGTAATATTTGGTTGTGCTGCGCTTGTAGAAGCAATTGTTCCTTCAAGAATTGTAGCAGTATTACCAATTTGATTTGCACTTACAGCATTTACACTTACATTGCCAGTAAGATTCATGCTTGCGCCGTTGAATGTAGCACCGCTATTGCCAATTGTGCCAGCATTTACAGTGGGAGCGGCAATAGTTCCCTGTGAAGTAATTGTGCTTGTAGTTGTTAGAGTAGTAAATGCGCCACTATTTGCAGTGTTTGCTCCTATTGCGCCATTTAAATAACCTGTAATTTGTCCACCACTGCTTGTAGTAACTGATGTAGCAACTACTGTGTTTGGTGTATTTGCCCCCAATGGACCATTTAAATAACCTGCAATCGTGCCACCATTTGTTACATTCACTGCTCCAGTTGCCGTAAGTGTAGTAAATGTTCCAGCAGCGGGTATAGAGTTACCAATAATAGTAGCATTAATGCTAGCAGTTTGAATACCAAGTTGGTTGCCATTTACATCAAGAACTTGTAGATAACCACCACCATCGCTAATTCCAATACCACCAATGTAAACTGTGTTACCTGCAAGGTAAACAGCTTTCCATCTTGCAGTAGGACTGCCTAAATTATATATAACGTTTGCACTAGGCAATACATTGCCAGTAATAGTGATATTGCCGCCAACTGTAAGATTACCAGTTGTGCTTGCAGTTGTAAATGCACCCGTGTTAGGTGTATTTGCACCAATTGCGCCTGTAAAATAACCAACGAATTGACCACCATTTGCCAAAGTTACGCTTGTGAATACACCTGAATTTGGAGTTGTAGCACCGATTGTAGTATTGTCAATGCGACCGCCTGTAATATTAGTATTACTAACATAATTTGTTGTAGCAGTATAGGAACCAGTAATAGTAGCGTTATTAAGTTTAACTCCGTATGCCTGTAAATTGGCATAGCCGCTATTATTAATTGTTCCAAATGTAGTCGCAGCAGTTGATTCAGTGGTATATTGTAATTGGAATTGTTGTGAACCTTCTTCCCAAATCATTGCAACGTTTGTTTGGTTACCACGACCCATAACAAAACCAAGATCGTAAGAAGGAGTTCCGCTTTGGTTACGATTAATTGCTAATAATGGGTCAGCTACAACAAGATTGGTGGTATCAATTGTAGTGGTAACGCCATTAACAACAAGGTTGCCAATGGTCATATTACCTGTATAGGTGAAATTGTTAGAAAGCAAACCGCCAGTGACACTGTATGGCTGTAGTTTATATTGCGCATTAATATCGCTATTATAAACCTGATTATTACGAATTCTCGTTAATGCATTGATAGCCATTTACAAACTCCCACCAGTCTTATTTATTGGAAGTTTTGTATTTTTATGTGGTATAGAAGCCTGCTATTTTACCATTTATAGATGGTACAACTGTAACCTCGTTAAACACACATGCAAATGGTTTAAGTGCTATATTGTCATTGCCATTTACATTTAAATCTATATTGGAAATATACAATCTACCTCTTTTTAAAGTAAAAGGTTGATTTGCAATTAAATCAAATTGCTCATCATTTATTGTGTATAGTTGAGGTAGCAATGGAACAATACAATAATGAATTGTATTTGGTTCAAGAGAAGTTACTTTAATGCAATCGCATGGTTGATGTTTATTTGGAAATACTGATAAATTGTTAATGTCTTCCTGTGACGTTACTTGATAAGTTCCTAAAACCGTTCCGCCTACCATCCACTCTATTTTAACAGAACCAGAACACACTATATGTCTCCGATTATATAAATGAGAACTAAATCCAAAATTATCAAGTGGTAATACTAACTCATCACCAACATTGCCATAGACTGCTGATGCATAATTTAGTTTTAAATCTTTAAGTATGATATTATCAACAAAATTAATCATGTAATAACAATATCTTTTGGTAATAAATCTGCAATTTGGAAGTTATAAACTTTTCCTACTTCTGCTTTTGCAGCATCAACAACATCAGTATTATTTTTACTTTGTTCTTGCATATATTTTGCATGAGCAATACGTGCACCCTGTTGTGCAATTTGTTTAAGTGTATCTGCAATATCATTTGGATTATAGTTGTGAATGTCAAAACTATATCGCTCATATTCGTCAACAGTTTTTTCACCAGCATCTGTGCCAAAACTTACAATTAAACTATGATTCTCTTCATTGTACTCGTGAATTTTTACTGTTAACGTATCCATATTAAATCCTTAAGAAGCATAACCAAGTCTTGTTCCAGTGACAACCCAATTTGCATAACCTTGACCTGTGATATATTTACCTGCTGAACCACCAGCCCTTCCATTAGTGCTAGCCTGACCATCAACGCCAGGATTACCGCCATTACCTGGATTTCCTTGACCTGAACCAGCAGCACCACCCGATGTTCTTGTGCCGCTACTACCACCAGTATCGCCACTTCCGCCGCTACCAGGATTATATCCAGCACCGCCGCCACCGCCGCTACCAGTGTAATCACTTCCGCCACCAAAACAGCTACCATAGGTGTTTTGG
>Ga0208379_1000200_pt1 | contig 28205 bp, 61 predicted proteins | sample CryBogCBE02Aug07_FD_184559 | JGI IMG/M metagenome (GOLD analysis project Ga0208379, IMG submission 184559) | Freshwater microbial communities from Crystal Bog, Wisconsin, USA - CBE02Aug07 (SPAdes) | ecosystem: Environmental > Aquatic > Freshwater > Lake | place: Crystal Bog, Wisconsin, USA... | reverse complement strand
CAGGTTCAGAGCGTGGCCGAGTGTGTTTCTATATGGTAATATAGCATAGCGGCGAATGCAGTTGCTTCATACGCAACCTATCGTAGGTTCGAGTCCTACTATTACCACCAACAACAACATCGGAGGGTTATCAGGGCTGGGCCCTGCACCGCCTTGAAAGCGGATGGACTGCGCGAGCGGTTGGAGTTCGATTCTACCATCCCTCCTCCATAGAGTTGACAACCATTCACAATAAGTATATACTGTATATACGACCGTGAGTGGAATATGGCAGACCTCTGTTTCGGCAGGATGGGGCAAAGTCTTAGACAACGCCTTTGTAGGTTCGAAACCTACCGGTCGTACCAAATTTAGGTGAGCTGACCGAGTGGCCGAAGGTACTCCCCTGCTAAGGGAGCATGTGGGCAAAAACCTGCATCGAGAGTTCGAATCTCTCGCTCACCGCCAATTATATATAGATATATAAATTACAAATTTGTAATAAATATTTCTATGCGCCAAATAATCATTTTAATGATTGCGGCCAGTGCCATTCGATGCTGGGCCGCTTCTGATTTGGATCAATGTGTTAGGGAGCATAATTTTGACAAGAGAAAAATGTGTATTGCCGTTGCTACACTCGATGCTAGCCAATGTGATAAGATACAAAATTTAGATCTAAAAACATCTTGTATAAAAGAAGTCCGAGAAAGTAGTCGCAGGATTACTTGGAAAATTCATCCATTAGATGATAAAAACACAAATCTTAGATAAAAAAACAACACTAGAAGTTGACAACACCACAAGTTTGTTGTATAATAAGTACTTGTTCATTAAAAAATAAAAGTTAATTTATATACGTCCCGTTCATCTAGAGGCCTAGGATATCAGACTTTCACTTTGAGTACACGAGTTCGAATCTCGTACGGGACGCCATTAGTTGATAGTATTCGAGAGGTATCGTTTAGGGACGCCTAGACTAGGCGGGCTGGTAGGGCCATCTTCCAGTCCTGAAATAACTCGGGCAATGGCTTACGAGGAGAATCGAACTCCACTCAGAAATTTGCTAAACTTGTAAAGTTTTGAGTACTATCAACTAATGGAAAATGCGGGCGTGTCGTAACTGGTAGCCGAGATGGTTTTAGAAGCCATTGCCGTAAGGTGTGTGAGTTCGAGTCTCACCGCCCGCACCAAATTTGTAAACGAAATGAGAGGTCAAGGCGTTATATATGTATATGCATACTTCAGGAGAATCGCATGTCATATCAAGATGTTGTCGCTCAAATCAAAGAACTGTTAGAGAGAAATTTAGATTCTAGTGAAATTGCTCATCGTTTATGTTTGAACTTAAATCAAGTCAACCAAATAATAGCAACTTTATAAGTAAAGAACGTTCCGTTTAATCAACGGATACTGTGACCCGCAGGATGAGAAGTGGCGTGATAGCCACGGGTGGTTCTGAGATTTGGAATATAAGTCTCACGTCGAAAGATGCGGTCTAACCTAACCGGCGTTGGCAACACGATAGCGGTCCCTGTTGGGAAGCGGGTGGAGGGTATGCGTGATGGTTTTAGACCTGATGTACTATAATTACCGCCAGGGGATGCAGAGCATTTTAATAACCCAAGGAAAACAATGAAATCAATTACCCGACACAATGTAGATACCGATGTATGTGTAGAAAAGATTGGCAGTAGATTTGATCTAGTGCTAGTGGCCGCATTGCGTGTTCGAGAATTAAAGCGTGGGCATCGTTCACTATTAAATACTGCTACAAAGAACGGCACTACTATTACTGCACTGGCAGAAATTGAAGCAGGCCTAGTAGGCAGAGATTATTTGAGGAAAATATGAGTAAAGGAAGTCGTCCAAGACCATATAGTGTTAGTTTAGATCAATTTGGTCAAAACTACGATTCAATATTTGGAAAGAATAAAATGCAGGTAAGAGTACAAGAAGATACAAGTAAAATCGGATCATGCGGTTGTGGCCGTAGTCCAGATGGTAAATGTTGTGGCTGGCACGGATTGTCAGAAGATGCTTATAAACAAGCATTGGAAAAATACCTAACCAATCAACAAGATAAAACTGGTAAAGCAGTATAAAGTTTGCGGGATTAGTTTAATGGTAGAACAGCAGATTTCCAATCTCCTGGCGGGAGTTCGATTCTCCCATCCCGCTAGAAAATCATTATGAAAGAAAAATTCATCAAAGCGTATATGGATACAGCAAAGAGATTTGCTGAACTAAGTCATGCTCGCAGGCTCCATGTTGGTGCTATTGTTGTTAAGAATGATAGGATCATTTCTATCGGTTACAATGGTATGCCCGCAGGTTGGGATAACGACTGTGAAGACCAGATTTATGCAGATGACGGATTTCACATTACCTTAACAACTAAACCAGAGGTACTTCATGCAGAAAGAAATGCATTGGATAAACTGGCCCGTGGCTCAGAAGGTGGTGATGGTGCTGATATGTTTATCACTCATTCACCTTGCCTAGAGTGTGCAAAAAGTATTTTAGGTGCTGGCATCAAACGAGTTTGGTTTGGTGAACAGTACAGAGACGATTCAGGCTTGACATTCTTAAAGAAGTCAGGTATAATCGTTGAACAAGTTTAATCTCCGGTTCGCCTAATCTGGTTATGGCACTTGGTTTGGGACCAAGAATAATGTGAGTTCAAATCCCACACTGGAGACCAATATTAAAGGAAAATGTAAATGCAAGTAAGAGCAAGTCATATTTTAGTGCCAACATTGGCAGAAGCAGTAAATCTGCAAGAACAAATCACAGCAGGTGCCGATTTTGGTGCCCTAGCAAAAACACACAGCAAATGTCCCAGTGGACAGAATGGTGGAGACCTCGGACCATTTGGTCGTGGTATGATGGTCAAACCTTTTGAAGATGCGGCATTTGGTTCCGATGTTGGTACAGTGGTTGGACCAGTACAAACACAATTTGGTTATCATCTAGTTAAGCGTACAGCGTAAATATATGGTTGTTGAAACTTGGTGGCCTACACCAATCTATTATTCTTTGATTAAAAATCCTGTGTTTGATAAAATACAAAGTGATTTTGAAAAAGTATATTTAGATCTCAAGGCCACGAATAGTTTTCAACATAAGGCAGGTTGGAATCCGAGTTCAGTAATGCTTAGTGATACTACATTTTTGCGTAGTATATTAGACGAATACGGTTTAGAGGATTTCAAAATAGAGTTGCTTGATCATGTACAAAACTTTATCAAACACTACGGAGTAAAGACAACAGATATTAAAATAAAACAATCTTGGATGACATTAACTACCAAAGGCGAAATTAATCATACACATTCGCATGGTCCGGCTGATATTTCAGGAGTGTATTATTTTAAGACAAATGGAGAAGATGGTTCCATTTATTTTGAATCAACAAATAAATTGTTAGGTGCATCTGCTATGTTTAATCCAGGTGCACAAACTATTTCCTATAAACCCGAAGTAGGGAAACTAATATTGTTTCCAGGGTTTGTAGAACACGGTGTATATGAAAATACAACAGATAATGAACGTGTAAGTGTATCGTTTAATATTTTTGTAAATAGATTTTGATTTATCGCGGGAAAGTGTATTGGTAGCACTGGAGTCTCATAAGCTCTAAGATGGTAGGTTCGATTCCTCCTCCCGCAACCAGTTTCAGTGGGGGTATAGCTCATCTGGTAGAGCAGGTGCTTTGCAAGCATCAGGTGGCGGGTTCGAGTCCTGTTGCCTCCACCAAATTGCATCGTTAACTCAGTTGGTAGAGTTCCGCGCCTACACCGCGGCTGTCGGGAGTTCGAGTCTCTCACGATGCACCAAATTTAGTCTTTCAAGTGTTACGGTAGCACATCAGTCTCCAAAACTGAGGGCCGGGGTCCGACTCCCTGGAAAGACGCCAATTAACGTAGGTGTGTCCCGAAAGGCTAGGGGGCTGATTGCAACCCAGTGTTATGCAGGTTCGATTCCTGTCACCTACTCCAAATACAATGTTAAATAAAACATCGCGGGTATGATGTAAAGGTAGCCTCGGTCCTTGCCAAGGATTGTGTGAGAGTTCGATTCTCTCTACCCGCTCCATATACATCTATGAACAAATTAGAAAACTTTCCATCAATCAATTGTACCAGTCTAAGAGAAAGTACAGATAGAAGAGAGTTTATAGAATCACAATCAAATCTCTACAATATTAAAAGAACTAACTTTTATATAACAGATAGGTTTGATGACATCAAAGACAATGTTATCATATCAGGCATTTATTCAGACAGTGTTTGGAAACAATACGGTACTATCATTGCTCATCTTAATCTACTAAGAAATTGGTATAATTCATGCAATGAAGAATACGCTGTATTTTGTGAAGACGACATCAGTTTTGAAAGTGTAAATTATTGGAACTTCACGTGGAATGAATTTATCGATAATCTACCAGAGAATTGGGAATGTGTTCAACTAAGTCGTATGGAAAGTCCTTTTGTTGGTGATAGTATTCGATTAAAAGTTGAACAACGCAGTTGGCATTGGTGGGGAGCACATTCGTTGATGCGTAGATCTTATGTAAAAAAGATCTTAGAAAAATTTTGTATAAGTTATAATGAATACAGATTAGAAATAGAAGATCTTCAACCTATCATAGAAAATATTTTATTCTATAACGGTGTTGTGTATAATTTTCCAATGGTCGTTGAGCATGAAAAATTTGATTCAACATACATAAAAGATCGTGATCAAGGTATTGTTAATTCTCAACGAGCATCTCATAATTGTGTTCTCAATCTCTGGCGAACACAGGGAATTAATTTAAGTATACAAGATATTAGATATGGTTAAAAAAGCAATCATCATAACCAGTTGTATAGAAGTTGACAATAATTATCCGCTTACATATAGTGTAAAGCGAACTGCATTTAGCAGTGATGAACGATGGAGACAAACGCTGGTATCCATTGCAACTATTGATCTTGCCATGGGCAAAGATGATACTACAATTTATCTAGTCGACACTAGCGAGAACTATGATGAATATCAATCTTTACTCAACTATCAACCTAACTTAAAATTTATCAGTGTCAAAAAAGAATTCCCTGAAATATTTGACATAGTACGCAAACATCCAAATAAAACATTTTGCGAATGTACTATTCTTAAAAACTTTATCATCAAATATCAAGAAGAATTAAATTCACATGATTTTATTTTTAAGTTCAGTGGTCGATACTTTTTAGACAGCAGTTTTGATGTAGATTATATTAACAAGTATGATACCAATACGGTATTCTTCAAACGCCCGATGTCTTATGATTGGAGTGATAGTTGGGGATATCAAATAGTTGACCTAAGAGCTCAACAGGGCAATAATAAATTATCCCAATATAGTACAGTACTATTTGGATTTGGAAGTCAACAATTAAACAACATATTGGATATAATTGGTAAAATTGTTGATTTACTTTTGGATCCAAAGATGTTACACTATGATATGGAGACGTTAATTTACTTCTACACTAGATCATTAAAAGATAATATTGTAGAAACAGATTGGCTTGTTTATGGTTTTCACGGCGCCGATGGCCGTTTTGTAAGGTATTAAAAAAATGGCACGTTGTTATCAGTTAATCGGAATACCCGGAGCAGGTAAAACCACTTGGGTCAATAATCAAGACTGGGCCAAAGAATGTGCCTATATATCTACAGACATTTGGGTAGAGTTAGAAGCTGAACGCCAGGGTAAAACTTATTCAGAAGTGTTTGAGGATTATATGCCTAAAGCTGTAAACATAATGTCAGCCCAGGTTGTTGATGCTAGAGATCAGGACAAGGATATTATTTGGGATCAAACCAGTACTACAATTGCCAGTCGTGCGAAAAAGTTTAATATGCTTCCCGACTATGAACACATTGCTGTGGTATTTAGATGTCCGGATGCAGATGAATTAATACGTAGATTGAATAGTCGTCCGGGGAAAGTTATTCCGCTAGATGTAATCGAAGGTATGGTTAAAAATTTTGAAGTCCCCTCAGAGGAAGAAGGATTTAAGGAGATATGGTATGCCTAGTGTATTTTTAGTTTCAGACACGCACTTCGGTCATGCCGGAGTATGTAGGTTCACACGTAACGATGGTGTTACAAAATTACGTCCATGGGACTCAGCCGAGGAAATGGACGAAGCAATGGTTAAGGCTTGGAACGAACGGGTAAAGCCCACTGACAAAATCTACCACTTGGGAGATGTTGTCATCAATCGTCGAGCGTTAAGTATTATGTCGAGATTAAACGGCGACAAAGTTTTGATTCGTGGTAATCACGATATCTTTAAGGACGAGGACTATCGTCAATACTTTAGAGAATTACGGGCCTACCATGTGATGAATGGACTTATTTTAAGTCATATTCCTGTTCATGAAGCAAGCCTTGGTAGGTTTGGCTGCTCAATACATGGGCATTTGCATGCCAATCGTGTTATGAAGGCGAGAGGTGTTGATGCTCGAACTGGTGAAATCTTATACAGCGATGAGATTGATCCTCGTTATTATAATGTATCAGTTGAACAAACTGACTTTGCACCTATCCTTTTTGAGGATGTTTTGAAAAAAATCAAAGAGCAAGGAGGACAGGTAGGATTTAGGAACGGTAACGGACCTACTATGTAAAATAGGACCTACGGGTCCTATTTTTTTGACTAATTATTATTATGACTACATTACATATTTTATCTAACCCTTATAGTCCTGTTAACATTGACAACAGATCAGATCCCTTTAGTGTTGCCGCGGTTAAATTTATAAAGTACATGACTTTATATGGTTGGGACTGTGTGCATTACAGTGTAGTAGGTGCTGATGTTCCTTGTGAAACAGTTCAATGCCTAGATTTAATTACTAATGATAAAACTCTAAATGTTACAAACTATAACAATGCCGCTGGTGCAGAAATTAAACGTAGGAAAAAATCTGGTGATATGATACTGTGTTTTCATGGTATAGAAAATCGCGGTGCCTGTGAAGTTAATCCCGACCTTAAAGCTGTCGAACCAAGCATAGGGTATGATTCTACTGCTGTGTTTGCTCCATACCGTGCCTTTGTTAGTTACGCACAGATGCACATGTACTACGGAACTCGTGGTATGCTAATGACGCCTAGTTGGTTTGATACTGTAATTTATAATGCGATTGACAGTACAGAATTTGATTTTAATCAAGACAAAGATGATTACTTTCTTTGTTTCGGTAGAATTATTTCAACTAAAGGAATAGATCTAGCCATACAGGCCACAGAAGCTACAGGAACTAGATTGGTTATTGCAGGATCAGGATCCTTAAAGGACCTAGGGTATACTACTACTCCCAAACACGTAGAAGTGTTAGGTATACAAAATGCGGAACAGCGGCGTCAACTAATGAGTCGAGCCCGAGCTATTATGGGATTAACCTATTATGTTGAACCATTTGGCAATATGGTTGTGGAAGGCCTAATGAGTGGCACTCCAGCAATTACCACAGATTGGGGTGGATTTGCCGAAACAGTACAGGAAGGTGTAACAGGATTCCGTTGCAGAGAATTTCAAGACGTAGTTCGAGCTATAGAAAATATCGATAACATCGATCCCCAGGCTTGTAGAAATTGGGCATTTTCCAATTGTGACGATACCATAGTTCATCCACAGTTTGATCGCTGGTTTCGAAAACTGAAAACACACGATTTTTATAGAAAATGAGTTAAGTGCGTAGTTAATTGGGCAGATCTGCCGTAAAAGTTGAGTTAATCAAACTGTAATGTACAATATTATAAATATTTGTACATAAAGGGGTCATATGTTTGATTGGTCTAATTTAGAAAGAACTAGTATCATCGACGTATTAATGGAACTTTGTCCAAAAGTTTGTAATACCCCTATTACTCCAATCAATTTTCATAATACGTTATCTCGTTATATTAAACGTCTATGGCCAGTGATCACAGTTCAAGAGTGGGATCCAAAGGTCAAATCACATACCGTACTTGTTGGCGGAGTTTATTACAGCGACAAAGATGAAGACTTTGAAAAATGTATCGAGTTGACGTTTGTTTATAATCCATCAATTAAAAAATTGAAAATTGGAACTAGGAAGTTTCGTACAATATGTGGAGTTATTGCTGATACTATTCTGCACGAAATTATCCACATGCGACAATATCGACGTAGAGGTTTCAAAATGTTGCCTGAATATGCAAGTTCAGCATCTAGCAGTAAGGTAAGAGAAGAACAAATTTATCTAGGGTGCACTGATGAAATTGATGCTTATGGATTTAACATAGCCTGTGAACTATTAGAAAAATTTAGAGGCAATTGGAAAGAGTCAATTAAATTCTTGAACTGTGATCTTAAGAATACTCGTATACGAGGCGGATGTTGGAAAATGTATCTCAAGGCATTCAAACACGATCACGATCACGAAATAATAAAGAGATTGAAGAAAAAAGTAATACGTTATTTGCCTCGAGCAGAAGATGGCAAACCTTTCAAAAGTCGCGACTGGATATGTCATTGACCTGTAAATAACACTATGCTATCATAGTATATATGAAATTACCTATGCCCGGTACCTTAGGTGGTGCCAAAATAATCTTTAGTAAACCCATGAAGTTAAAAAATCCCAAAATTGGAATTGTCGGTGCCGGATTCGTCGGCGGTGCTATTGCAGAATCTATGACACTTGTTAATGAAGAATTAGTCATCGTAGATCCTGCTAAAGGATACACAAACACATATCAAGACCTAGCCGACTGCGAAGGAGTGTTTGTTTGTGTTCCTAGTCCACAAGGAGATGACGGAAGTTGTGATACAAGTATCCTAGAAAGTGTACTACAAAATTTGCAATCTGTAGGATACGCTGGAGTTATTATCAGTAAATGTACAGCGCCTCCAGATGTCTATGAACAGTTAAATGATCAATATCCTAATCTTGTTCATGCACCAGAATTTCTAACTGCCGCAAATGCCAACAGAGATTATGTTAATGGTACGTTTGCTATCATTGGTGGGAAGGTTCGTGCATATGTTCGAGAAGCAGAACGTATCATTCGTATAGGACAACGAAATCTAGGAGATAACGTTCAGTATTGTAGCATAGGGGAAGCATCGTTAGCCAAGTATACTATTAATTGTTTTATGAGTACCAAGGTTATTTTTATGAACGAAATATATAATCTTGCAATGAAGATGGGATTTGACTACGATACCATTGCCGATATGGTAAAAATGGATAAAAGATTTGGCACAAGTCACATGCAGGTTCCAGGACCAGATGGATCATTTGGATTCGGTGGAGCATGTTTTCCTAAAGACACTTCGGCATTACTAAAGATTGCAGAACAACAAAATATTGATATGTCGGTATTAAATGTCGCGGTAAGAAAAAATACATTACTAAGGTTGACCTAACCTAAATAAAAGTGTATTATAAACACATGGCAATCCACTGCCTAAACATCGGAGAATAATAAAATTGAAAAATAGTAAAGAATTTATTGAAGAAACAAAGCCCGAGCCAACAGAATTTTCTAAAGAAGAATATGTGCCTATTACAAAAACTGTTTACTTAAAAGCCGGAGCTGATATGTCAGACAAGGGCTATGAAGAATCAACATTGGCCAAGGTTGTTCGAGCTAAAATGAAGAGAGAAGGCAAACGCTTTTGGGCCAATGATAACATCAGCGATTAACTTGCAAGAAAGCGACAGGAGCATTTAATCAACGAAGCAACTGAGGCTTTTGAAAAAGTATTAGATGCACTACTGATTGATAGAGAAACTGATCCCAGCAGTAAGGGTACTGCTCGTAGATTAGCAAAAATGTACATTAATGAGGTGATGAGTGGAAGATACGACCCAGCCCCAGACGCAACAGCGTTTCCAAATGATTCGGAGGACCGCTACGAAGGTATGTTGGTTGTCCGTAGTGAGCTTCGCAGTATGTGTAGCCATCATCACCAACCTGTGGCCGGTGTTGCTTATATTGGTATTATTGCCGCGCAGAAACTCATCGGGCTCAGCAAGTACAGTAGAATCGCACAATGGTGTGCCCGACGTGGTACTCTCCAGGAGGAACTTTGTAATGACATTGCTAAAGAAATAGGCAAGGCTACTGGTGCCAATGACATTGGTGTGTATATGCAAATGACACATGGATGTTGTGAAAATAGAGGAATAATGTCACATAGTAGTTTGACTCAGACTACAGTACTCAAAGGTGCATTTAATACTGATCAGAGTACTAAAAAAGAGTTTTTTGATAATATCAAATTACAACAAGAGTTTGCACCAAGGTAAAAGAAATTGAGCATATTGATCATTGACTTGAATCAAGTGTTCTGCTATAATAAAACATCTAAGGATAAAAATGAAAAACAAAGGTAAACTTAATATTCCAAATCGTCAAGCAGTAGCCGCTCAACGAGCTGCCTCATCTGCTCCACAACCTCAATTACAGGCAGGAGGCAAACGCCCTAGCGTTATGATTGCTGTTCCAGCAATGGAAATGGTTAATGCAGAATTTGCACAACATCTAGCAATGTCTGCCGCTAACATGGTTGCTAACGGTATTAAAATTAATTGTGCGTTTAATATTGGATCAGTCATTACTATTGCAAGACGTAACTTAGTTGACATTTTCCTAAAGTCAGACTTTGATTATATCTTCTGGGTAGATAGCGATATGAAGTTTCCTATCGATGCACCTGTGAGATTGCTAGCTCGTAACAAAGACATTGTCGGTGCTAACTATCGTAGACGTAGGTTCCCTAATCCTAACTTTACTGGTATGAGTGGTAAAGCAGGATCTTTTACAGAATTCCAAACAACAGACAACAGTCCAGCAATGGAATTGATTGATGTATTACCACATGGTTTGGTAATGGTCAAGCGTGAAGTATATGAAAAAATTCCACACCCTCACTATCTACAAGAGTACGTTCCAGAACTTAATCTTGAAATTGGTGAAGACATTTATTTCTGTCAACAGGCCCAAAAAGCCGGATATGATATTTGGTGTGATCAAGAACTGAGTAGAGAAGTAAGTCATATTGGTATTTTCCACTTTAACTACAATCTATCAGTGCCAAAATAAACTGAAAGGTTCCCCATGTTGTTTGAAAGCATAGAAATTCGTAAAGTACGTAATGGTGTTATAGTTACCTTACGTACTGACGAAGATGAAGATCAAGAATATGTCTACGATACTGATCGTAAGGCTATTAAATTTGTCAAAGATCTTCTAGAAACTAAAACCAAAGAGCAAGCTCAGGCTTGAATTAAAATATGAATGTTAAAAAAGAATACAACATCGGGGATATCGTTTGGGTATACGGTATTGCACGAGATAATAATAGATTGTTCAAAGGTAAAATTATCCACACATTTACCTTAGAACATGCAGGGTACAATGACGAACCTCACTATGTCATTGCTATTCCAAATGAAATTGAACCACTGTTAGAAGTGCGTACATGGCATAACATCAGTCAAGATAGTCGAGGACCAGTAGGTTCTTTTAGACAAGAAATTTCAAAAGAAAATATTGATTCAATTGATAAAAAATTATCTCAATTAGGATTAACTGTTGCTAATGATGTTAATGATGACGATGATGAAGAAGATCCTAGTCCAGAACAAATTCGTGCCGCACTAGAAAAGTCAAAAACTGATTCTCAACATCAGCCGTTAGTATATAAAGATACTACAAAACCAAAACGCCGATTCACTCCTAGAAAGAAAAAGCGTGAGCCACAATCCTGAATTTGATGTTTGGAAAACTGTAGTAGAATCAATACGTCCGGATATAGATAAGCTAACTGAAATAATGAAAGCAGGATCTAAAGTTCTCCCAGAATTAACTAAAAGAGGTAGATACTGGCAAATTCAATTAGTAGAAAGTTGGGGAAGCAATGATGTTACTTTCAAAATTTCACAATTAGATGATCATGTTATTTGGACAGAAAATCAATTAAAAGAATGGCCAGACTGTACTCGAACATCTTGGGATATGTGGAACTTCAAAAGAAAAAGTGACGCTGAAAAGTTCATTACCTTGTACAATATAGTATGGCCCAAGTAAGATATCAAAAAGCCAATCAGGATCATAGAGAACTAGTTGAAGAGATTTACAAAGTAGTTGTACATCAATTTCATTTAGGCGATGTTGAAGATCCAGATTTGTATGCTGCCGACCCATTATATCAATGGCAAATAAGCGAACCGGGTAAGTTTGTAATGGAAAATGCTGTTGATCAACCCACATGGCATCGTCAACATGATTTTAAGAGTCTAGGATGGAGATACGTTATAGTAGCAGAATTAGAAAAAAAGAAACTTGCAGAATTTTATTTAAGATGGGGCAAACAAAATGGAAGTAACTAGACATAGTGATAAATGTATTGTTAAACAAGAAAAAAGTTCTAAAACTGTAGAAGCCGAAATATTTGAGTTCAAAGAACATAAAAGTCTTACGGTAGTATTAAATAAAAGTGTTAAACTTCCCATGACCTGGAATGGTAAAATGTATGAGGGAAGAATGGCTGGAATTGATTTTATCAGTGAAGGTCCTACTGTCAGTAAAACAAAAACAGGCCGGGGGTAAAAATGACTGAACCACTTTTTTCAAGAGGCAATATAGTATCAATTATATCTACTCAAACCACAGGAACTATATTTGGCATCTTTTATAATGATCCTTTTAGTTATGCTATTACAGATGATCAAGGTAACTCTAATGTTTACCAAGAATCAGAATTACAATTAATCGATGGAACTCAAAAATTTCCAGAATTATATACTCCTAAAATCAATGATACTGTACAATTTACTATTGATGATGTTAACATAACAGGTACTATTACATCAATCAATACATTTACTCCATCGTGTACTGTTAAAGATACCCAAGGGAATGTTCATACAGTTAATATAAACTTAATACAACCATTTGTAGGATAGAATAATATGAATCCGTTTCGTGATCAAGAAAAATTTATGCGAGCCTGCGATCAGTCTGTGGGTAAATTTGATGCTAATCAATACTTGATGTATCTTGGTTTAATCGATGAAGAAACCTCAGAATTGCACCAAGCAGTTCTAGCCAATGACTCTGTCGAACAGTTAGATGCCCTAATTGATATTTTAGTTGTTACAATTGGTGCTATCCATTCAGCAGGGTTCGATGCCGAAGGTGCGTGGAAAGAAGTCATGCAGACTAACTTTGCTAAAATTGATAAAGAAACTGGCAAAGTTCGTAAGCGTGAAGATGGAAAAGTTTTGAAACCATTAGGTTGGGTGCCACCTGATCTAAAACCATTTATTGGAAAATAAAAATGAGATCAACATACTGGAGTTGTACAAAATTTGCAGACTGGCTGAGAGGCACAGAAAAACTCAGTGCGGCTACTAGTGAAGAATGGAATGAATGGCATACCTCAGCTAAGATGCGTCACAGTTTCCGTTATTGGTTAGCTGAAGAAGCATTGGATGCTATTCAAGGTTTTTTATATTACCCTGTGGATTGTCTAAATGACATTAGATATTATATTAATAATCGTTGGATATCTCGCTCTCACAGTCTCACTGCTCACCCTAAGGACATTAAACCAGGATCTTGGGCTGATGTTGGCAATCGTTTCCTTCCTTGCCTTTTTAATGAGTTGGTGGATTTTGTAGAAGTAGAAACAGCATGGCATCATGTAATGTGGGATAGTGAAGCTCGTAAAAAATATGCAGTGCCATGGTGGCGTAGTGGATGGTTACGATTAAGAACTTGGCGGTGTCGTGAAGCTGGTCTTGCGCATCTAGACTGGGCTAGTACACTTACAAACAAAGATTTTATTGAAGAAGGTGAGATAGAAGAGCCTACTCATCAAGCCAAGGCTGCCAAAGAGATCATAGCATTGTATTACTGGTGGACAGAGATTTATCCTAATCGTCCAGATCCATATGATGCCAGCGGTTGGACTGCTTATTGCGAACTTAATCGACTACAAAATGGTGGCAAGTTAAGTTGGGATGGTACTAAGGATAGTAAAGCTCTTCGTAAAGCCAGCGACCTAGCCCATAAAGAACTTCGTAAAATTGAAGCGGCACATGCTAAAGAAGAAGAACAAATGATGATTCGTTTAATTAAAATTCGTGAGTCACTGTGGACATGACCAATACTCCTAAAATTAAAGTTACATTTGCTCCTGGATGCTTTGAAGATTTTGAAGGCACTCAAGAAGAACTTGACGAGCTTGTAGAAAGCATCAAATCAATGTTCAGCGATCCTGAAAAAGTTCTGTCTATGTCCGAAGATGTCGAAACATTTGTCTTAGAGAAAAAAGATCGAGGTTATTTGCAATGAATGATGATTCTAAAAAAGTTTCTTCAAGTCCTGATCGGCATACCTTTCAAAAAGAAGGGTACGTAAAACGCTGTGAGAAAGACGGCAAGTTGCCCAATCCAGCATACATCAAGATGTATGAGACTTGGCGTGAACAAGAAGCCGAAGAAATTGTAGATCCAGAATGGCAAAAAGACAATTTGGAGTATGATCTTCGTAGTACTAAATGGATCTGCGACAAAGTCAAGGCCAGTGAGAACTATGCTCAAAACTTGTATGCGGCCATGTGTAATATGCAGTTTCAAAAATTGGATGTCGTGCCTATCCTAAAAGAGCAACTATGGCATTGCAGTTGGCGTAGTGCTGGTGGTATTGTTGCTGATATGCGAGAAAAAGGTGATTACATTGATTGGTACTGTTCGGGTATTGGTGGTCAAGATACCGGATATGGTTTAGACGGAACTGTCCCAAAAAAGGAAGAAGACGGGCGTACTTATGTACCAGAAGGTGCAGTCACAGAAGAGATCCGTGAAGACCTTAAAGCACTAGGTTGGGTTCCCATAGAATGGAAAGATGATAGATGAAGATTGCACTCAGCAAGCGTACTATTTCTAAAAACGGTGGCATCTATGATGCTATTGAAACCGCTTGGTACGAGTATCTCAAAGGACATGAACTTGTGTTTGTTCCAAATAGATTGGACCAAGACTTTGATGCACTTGCTGATTCTGTCGATGGATATATCATTACAGGTGGCGACAACAGGCTTATAAGGCGTAAGACTGAACGCCGAATGACCATTGCTATGATGAAACGGAATAAACCAATTGTAGGTGTTTGCCATGGCTGTTTTCTGCTAACCAAATTCTTAGGCGGAACTTTGGGCCGTAAAGAAGGGCACAGAGACAACGAACACAAAGTCCAATATCACGGGCACGACTATCCTGTCAAACAGTATCATCGTTTTCATATTGAAACTCTGTCCAGTAGTGCCCAAATACTAGCCACTGACGAAGACGGGCATTGTGAAGCGTGGCTAGATCACAACATAGCCGGAGTAGTCTGGCATCCAGAACGGTTAGAATCTGGATGGGTTCCCACAGAATTAATGAGATTTTTTGGTAAAACCGACTGTTGACAGGGTGGTCAAATCTCTGTATAATATAACTATTGTACAACACAATAGGAGCAAAAATGACAGCAGTAGCAACCAAAGTTTCTAAAGCACAGGCCGCAAGAGCCTATGCCAAACGAGATCACAGTCCAAAGTGGGATAACTTAGATTTACTGAATGATGAGCAGTATGCGGCCAAATTCCGTGAGGCCATGAAGTATTACAATTTGGAAAGCAGTGGCAAAGAACTCAAACCCAAAGTTATTGATTGGATGGCTCTTAACGACTATTCCAAAGAAGACATTGCGGCATTTAAGAAAACCAAAGATTCTCGTGCTGGATTGACCATGGGTGCTATTGCTAGTTGTTTGTTAAAGGGTATGCCAGATGTGCGTCCAGGTTTTAACAAAGACCGTAGTGCCGTAGAGTGGCTACGCACAGAAATTGCCAATGTGTTGGCTGCAGGTGCTAACGATCTAGAAGAAGTCACAGAAGCCGTAAAGATCAAACAACCAGAACAAATTGTTACTATTCAAGATCGTATCCGTGAACAGGCTGTGACTATGAGTGATGAGTTAGATGCGGCAATTGACAGCTGGATTATGAATCCAGAAGCATTTGATCCCAAAGAATTCAAAGTTGTTAATCTCCTGCGTGGCAAGGGTGCCAAGGCCGCACAGGCTCGTTACATCAAATCTTTTTTCCAGAAAGGCTATGATGAGTTGTTGGAACTAGCCAGTGGTCAAGCAGATGAACAGTTGCGTGAAGGTTACCGGCATAACACTCGTAAGAATGTCAACAAATTGATTGCGTTTTACGAAAGTATTGCCACTGCCTGTGAGCAGATTGCCGCAGAAGCCAAAGTACTTAAGAAAGTACGAGCCAAGAAAATCAAACCTGCAGAGGATTTGGTTAAGAAACTTAAATTCCGTGTCAGCGATGACAAGTTGGCTATCACCAGTGTGCCACCTGCACAGATGATCCGTGCACAGGGTGTTGTAGTCTACAATACTAAGAATCGCAAGATTGGATACTATGTCAGTACAACCAGTGAAGGCTTTGGAGTTAAAGGCACAAGCCTAACTAACTTTACTGCCAAGAGTTTGCAAAAGACCCTGCGTAAACCTGCAGAACAGTTGAAAGAGTTCAAAGAGCAAAATACGCAAAAACGATTTGAAACTTGGTTTACCAAGAGTGTCAAAACCACCGAGACTGAGCTCAATGGTAGATTCAATGAGGATATTGTAATATTAAAAGTGTTTAAGTAAGAAAGGACACATAGTATGTTTAATTTTATTATAGGTATGGTATTTGGTATCGTTGTTAGTACAGCAGGCTTTAGTGGCATTGCACACATCTTAGACAAGGGCGTTGAGAGTGTCAAAACACAGACCTCAGAGATGGCAAAATGAACGAACGATTTAACACACTTGCCGAACAAGCCGGCTTTTATGTTTCTGAAAGTAGGCGTGAAATACTTGCTCCAGAATCAAATGTTACTGAGGTGTTAAGAGAGTTTGCCGAGTTGCTGGTTCAAGAATGTTGTAATATTGCTGATGAAGTAGAACGAGCAGACATGGATTCTTATGTGAGTAAATTTATTCGAGCACATTTTGGAGTTGAAGAATGACTAGATATCAAACTGTTTATAAAGAAGTCGAAATCGATGTTGATTTAGCAGACTTTGATGATGAGGAAATTTTAGACGAAATGGAAATTCGTGGTCTTGGCCTTGTTGATAGGTCAATTACTACAGAATTACTTGTTACCATTTATCATAAGCGTAGGAATGGTTTAGACTATCAATATGAATTAGATCAACTCATTTATGAAGGTTTAGGTAGAATTATATGAACGAACGAATCAATAAACTGTTTGGACAGGCTATGGATCAATCTATACCAGAAACTTGGACTACACTGACCCATTCTCAGTTGTCAATACTAAAGGACAAGTTCGCCGAGTTGCTTGTTCGGGAATGTGCTGACTTTTTGAAAGACAAACTGGACGACCATTTTGCGGCAGAACAGTTGGAAGAACATTTCGGAGTTGAAGAATGATCAAAGGATTAGAACATATTGGAACGGAGCATAAGTGCAATGTTTGCAGTTGTGAGTTCACTGACGATGAAGGTGGGGTACTAGGTTACTTTGGTATACTACCTGTGGCTTTTTGCCCCACTTGTTATAGTAGCATGGTAGACATGGTCTCACAAGATTTAGAACTAGGAGAAATAGAATGATTTATTTGGCATCAACTCACAACACAGCAATCACCCCGGTAAATATTGCATCTAATTTAAGGATAGTACAAATCACAGACTTTGCACCTAATACCCCGCCTGCCAACAATATCTTCTTAGCCTATCAAATAGCACAAGGATCACAACCTGGTTCGGCTATTTTAATTAATACTCCATATTACACCGCACCAACAGCCGCTACACCAACATTTGAAAGCATCCTTAAACCACCAGTGCAACCAGTGTACGATGCTAATTATGCTATGTTAGTTGGCACCAATCCATTAGGAGCGATCCTTGGGTATAACGCCCCACTTCTTAATCCTATACATTCATAAAATGAACGAACGAATTCAAGAACTTTTCAAACGTGCAGGTGGTAAAACATCTATTCATAATCTAATGAGTAATCCAGTTCAACATCGAGAATATAATGAACTATGGGATGAAAATATTACCAAGTTCGCCGAGTTGATTGTCAGAGACTGTTTAGACATTGCCTTTGAGGTTAGAGGAAAACCAGCAACTGATACACATTATGTTATTGGGTATGACCGTGCTTGTGAAAAAATTATTGACGCCATTAAAGAATCTTACGGAGTTGAAGAATGAACCTAACAAATTTCCAAGATGACTTCACAAGAATTAGAAATACCCCAGACCAATACCGGCCCGAAGTCGAGCATAGAGAATTAAAACAAGTAAAGGTTGGTACATGGTTGTTTGGCCTGTTACCAATTTACAGATACGAATTTACCCCTTGGGAAAAGGACCGGCATGAATGAATTTAATTTGGGAACAATCATTGGCACAGCCATTGCTATTGCGGGTATGTTGTTTGCTTTGGTGATGGGTTATTTGATGGGCTATAATGATGCTAAGGAGGGCAAATGAACGAACGAATTAAAGAACTTGCTGAACAGGCTACTTCAACTCTCTCCATGAATCATGAAGGTTACAGAGGTAAAGGTTACATAGAACAAGTAGAATATTTTGACAAAGAAAAGTTCGCTGAGTTGATTGTGCGGGAATGTGCAGAGATTGCTGATAAAGCAGAACCGTACAAAGCCAGTGATTTGATTAAACAACATTTCGGAGTTGAACTTGACGTAAATGAAACTCTACGGAATCGTAGCACTTACTTCGGAAATGATATATGAACGAACGAATTAAAGAACTTGTTAAGCAAGCCACTACTATTGAAGAACATAAGTGGGGAGTAAGTTATGATAATTTCGATAAAGAAAAGTTCGCCGAGTTGATTGTGAGAGAATGTGGCGTAGCATTGAGTCCTATGTTGCGTGATATGATTAGTAGAGGACAGGCTTTTGATTTGATTAAGAAACATTTCGGAGTTGAAGAATGATTAAAGAAGAAATAGAATGACTCCAGTACAACAAAAATTATGGAAAGAAGCAGGTCAGTTGGCATACAAAGATACTGCCAAAATAAACGAAGGTAAGTTTGATGATTTGTTTTACAGAGTAGCCCTCGATCATTATAGTATATTATTGACTAATTACATTAAAAATCCGTTTGGAATTAAAGATACAAAATAATGAATTCTTCATTGCACTTATTATTTCCGACTCCTATTTTAATAGTAGATATACCAAAAATTCCAGAAGATGATCACGAGTTTTTGTTAAATTCTGAATACGGTTATAGTGGCAGGGAACAAGGCCAATTTGAAAAAAGTAAAGATACATACATATTAAAAAATAGAAATACAGAATTAACTAGATGGATACAAGAACAAATCGATCTATTTGCAGTTAATATGTTGGCATGTGCTACACCTATAAAAATAACACAAAGTTGGTGTTTGAAACATAAAGATCAACCTCAACAAGTTTTTAATCATGCGCATCCTAACTCTTTTATTAGTGGCGCATACTACATACATGCCCCCGAAGGTACATCTAATTTAAGATTTAATAGATCACTAGTAACCTCACAGCATTATATTAAATGGGAAACTCCCCCTGAATTGATACAAGAACAACCATGGAATTGGACATGGCAAGAATTTCCTGTTCAGACTGGCAGGCTAATTTTATTTCCTTCTTTTTTAACTCATTCTGTCAACGGAAATGATGTAAATAATAATCTCCGCTGTGTGTTATCTTTTAATACATGGTTCGATGGTCCAATAGGAAATTCTGAAAAATTAACAGAATTGGGATATTAAAAATATGTTGAACATACCAGAACATAAAGATATTGATACATCTAGTGTAAAAAATTTAAGATATGATCAAGCACCTATCGATATAATTATTTGGATAATAGTTTTAATCACCTGTATATCAATGATTTATATTACAATAAAAGAGTTAACATGAAAAGATTTATCCTAGGATTTATTGTTGGAACCGCATTTTGGTTAACAATATTAGGTAGCATCGAAATACCCGAATATACTATCGAACATACCTGCGTTAAGAATTGGATTTGATTTTCTTATAATATTCCTGTATAATATACAGATAAGGAGTAAAGGCACAATGATTACAATGAAAGAATTCATGGAGTTGATAGACTATAAAATAACCGAAGGTAGTGACTACTGCTGGGAATGTTATGGACCAAATGCCTACATGCTAGACTCATGGAACGGTGAACAAGACGGCTATAGTTTTACTATCATCTTTGATACTAAGGATCATACTGTATACGAAGTGCAGGCGCACGACTATGTCCATAATCGTGCCTATCGCATGATCAATGAAGACTTCCTTAAGAAAATGAAGAAGGAAGCCAAGCGTCGGAATGTTAGTAAAAAAGAAGCATGGGACGATGTAGAGTATGTTGATTTGGCTGTAGATAATGATTTTATTTCCAAATGTCTAGCTATCAAGGCAGGCGAGCCGTATGATACTCGTGTCGAGATCGAACTTGACCTAGAAGAAGATATGCAGTTACAGCTTATGAAATTGGCACATGAGCATGATATCACCTTGAATCAAATGATAGAAAAAATATTACAAGAGATGATCAACCGTTCAGAAAATGTCTAATGTAACAGTACCAGTCAATCATCCTACGCCACATGCTGATTATACTAAAAAATATAATCATCAATTGGTATTGGATCAACAAAGACATCATGACGCTCAAGTTGCTACTAAACATTTTCATGAGAAGAATCTATTAAAGTTACAAGAACAAAGAAGAATAGAAAAAAACAGAGAACATAAACACACGGCTGAGAATATACATCTCTATAATGTTAGGAAAAATCATCATGATTACAATGATTATAGATACTTGTTTTATGTTGGCACTAATGTAGATACCTATATATGAAAAAAGAAAACGACGAATACCTATGTAAGGTATACCCAAAGATGATGGTCAACCGCGACAGGCCTATGACTGAGACTGCAATGTGTTGGGGGTTTTCATGCGGTGATGGTTGGTTCCAACTACTGAATCAATTGATGGGCAATATCCAAAGCTATATTGATTGGCAAAATAGAGAAAAAGAAGTTGTGCGGCAAGTGACATTAGATCAAGTCAAAGAAAAGTTCGGCACACTGAGATTTTACTATACAGGTGGCGATGATTACATTCGTGGGCTTGTAGCAATGGCAGAAAGTATGAGTGGAGTTATCTGCGAGGAATGTGGTAAGCCTGCTACTACCAATTGGCCTACACTTCCCCAAGGAGGATGGGTTAGAACTCGGTGTAAAGAACACGGTGGTATTGATTATGATACTCCAGAAGAGGAATTATCCAATGACGCTCCCTGATGAAAGATATCGTGCAGTAATATGGGCTGGCAAGTTTCTCCAGTCTATTGCAGATAAACGAAGTGGTCTCAGTGACGAGATGAAAACCGAAGCCCGCAATATTCTACGACATTATCCCAATGAGTGGGATATGGAAGAAGCGGCAGCAGGTGCTCCCCGTGTCTTTGCCAAGAGAATGGAAGATTTATACAGAATGCTCAAACAATACGAACAGGATAAAAATGACTCAGACTCCGCCAGCAAATAACACAATATCAGAATTATGGATAGGTATTGGATTTATTATTTTAGGTCTCCTTATCTGTTGTAAGTACTTGCCCAAGCAAGATGGCAGAGTGTATAATTGTACTACGGCGGAAATAAATCCCGACTTTCCTATAGCGGCTAAGATACAATGTCGTAAACAAATGATTGGAAAATAAATGAAAATTGGACTATCATATAGTCGTTGTGTAAGAGATATTGTCGACGGCACAGTAGACATTAATGATGTACTGGTGATAATTGCACGTACAGACTTTGATCCCCATGATGACGATCAATGGTCAGGTATCTGGAAAGGTTATCACAGTAGTTTTGGATTAAGTAATCCAGAATGGCGTAACTATCCACCCGAAGACGAAGACCGGTTTCGTAGTGTCAGCATTGAACTTTGGGAAACAGGCAGACTACACCAACCTCGTAAGTTTGGGTATCATGTCAGACGCATGCCGTATTATTGGTTAGAAACCGGGTTACCTAGTGATGAACTAGATAGATTCCCTGCTGTTAAAACTGCTTGGGATAACTTCCAGGTAGTTGCAGGTCTAGCAAATATTAAAATGAACAAGGATGCATAATGATTAAAATTTGGCAGTTCTTGTGGCACGGTTGCTGGCATGATTGGAAATTATTCGGCCATGCCCCAATGACTTATAACGAAAAGCCTGCTGGTCAATACTATGTATTTCAATGTAGCAAGTGCAATAGAATAGAAGAAAGAGGTGAAAGCGTATGAAGTTTAGAAAGAAACCGGTGGTAATTGATGCAGTACAATTCATTTATACTGAAGAAGGCATTGCTAATCTAAAGGCATTTTGTGGCGACACAATTGGCAACATTAGCAAAGCTCGTCATCCTACTGCCCTAGGTGAAGCAGAAATCGGCACACTAGAAGACGGTGTCCATTTAACAGTTAAACATATTGCCACAGAAGGCGATTGGATTATTAAGGGTGTGCAGGGCGAGTTCTATGCCTGCAAGCCAGATATTTTTGAAGCAACATACGAAAGTGTAGAATAAATGATTACAGATAATTTAGTACCAATGGTCGTAGAAAAGACCGGCCAAGGTGAGCGTGCCTTTGATATCTACAGTAGATTATTAAATGAACGCATTGTATTTCTTAATGGCCCAGTAGATGACTACTCTGCTAACTTAGTAATTGCACAGATGCTACATTTAGAGAGTGCCGATTCTGACAAAGATATTAACTTTTACATTAACAGTCCCGGTGGTGTTATTACTGCCGGCATGGGTATCTATGATGTTATGCAGTTTGTCAAACCAGATGTTGCTACCTATGTCATGGGGCAGGCTTGCTCTATGGGCAGTTTTCTAGCACAGGCAGGAGCCAAAGGCAAGCGATATTTGTTGCCCAACAGTCGTCATATGATTCATCAACCATCGGGTGGTGCTAGAGGTATGGCGTCAGATATTGAAATCAGTTACAAAGAGATTATGTTTTGGAAACGTAGGTTAACAGAACTTTACGTTGAACATAATACAGCAGGTAAAACATTTGAAGATTTTGAGCGTGACATGGATCGTGACACATTTATGTCTGCACCAGATGCACTAGCCTATGGATTGTGTGATCAAATTGTAGCCAAACGTGATTAAACCATAATAAAAATCTCCTCTAAGTAAGAGTAAATATTCTACTCAAGGGGAGATCATTATGGCACATATTCATATAAACTTAGTGGTTATTATAGGCATTGTAGGTTGGCTATTATTCATAGGTAACATTATATTCACATTCAATAGTCGTTGTAAAGAAATTGAAATGATTAACGATATCAAGTTAGACATAGAAATTGTCAAGGACGAATTACAAAAACTTAAATAGTTTAACCGGTCTTCGGCGTTCATCCCGGTATAAAAACTCTGCCGCCTATGCTATAATTAACATAGGAGAAAACAGCATGACACCAGTAACATACAAGTACACAAGTACTAAAGAATATATAGACGCATTTCCATGTGCCTATAGACAATGGCGAGCCGATAGCCACTGCAATCTAAATCACGGATACTCATTTAGTATGAAGTTCTACTTCGGTACTAATGATCTAGATGTTCGTAATTGGGCGGCTGACTACGGCGGCTTAAAAGAACTTAAAAAGATACTCGAAGATCAATTTGACCATACAACATTGGTTGCGCAGGATGATCCAGAGCTAGAGTTTTATAAAGAAATGGAACGCCGTAAGTTAGCCAAACTTACCATCCTTCCCAGATTAGGCTGTGAAAGTCTCGCAGATATGTTGTACAAATATGTCAACGGTGTTTATATACCAGACATGTGGGGACCCGGTGAAGCTGAACGTCTATGGTGCTATCGTGTAGAAGTGCGTGAGACACAGGCTAACATGGCTTTTAGAGAAGGTCACAGAGAGTGGAATGAGGATTTGAATGAGGGTATGTGATGCATGTAAAGAAATTAAACAATCACATAGAACAAAGAGTCAATAGAGAACGAGAGAAATATTGGTCAAGTATAAGGAAACCTATGAGTCAAATTACAAAGTATAGTGTTCACGATGTGGGTGGAGAGGTAGTTAAAGACAATGAGACATATGTTCTTAAAGATAATAAAACACTTAAGAATCTAGTCCTGAGTTCAACCATGTTACGTAAAGGAATGAGTACACGTGGACACCGTCACCCTGGTCAAGAAGAAGTTTATTTCTTTGTAAAAGGTTACGGTAAAATGATTGTTGGGGATGAAACCGATGAGCCTTTTAATGTAGGTCCTGGAGATGTTATATTGATTCCAGACGGTGCTTTCCATCGTGTTATCAACGACGGAGATACTCATATGCTATTCAACTGTGTATTTGATGGTAAGAGAAACCACTAAACGTTTATGGCGCCTTTGGGCCAAAGCAATTGGCGAAAAAGCAGGAGATACGGACGAAGAAGCAGATAAAATTGCTTGTGTTCGTACCCTCATTGTGCTATCATATATTGTAACAAATTGCTTTATAGTAGCAGGTGTTATTCGACACTGGAATCAATAGTGAAAAAAATAATCGGTCGTATATTAAGTGAAGTATTATTTTATCTAGGACATTGGATTAGTTTTCCAATGTCCTGGTTTGATTGGGTGTGGCTATATCCTACATACAGCCAACTAATGTGCTGGAGTTGTAATATACAAGACTGGGCGAGAAACGATAAACCTTGGGAAAAAATGGAATGAAAAAAGTATTAGTAACAGGTGGAGCAGGATTTCTAGGAAGTCACTTATGCGAGAGATTGGTCAAACAAGGACATCATGTTCTATGTGTTGATAATTATTTTACAGGTAGTAAAGAGAATATTGTACCATTGTTACAATATTCAAACTTTGAAGTTATACGTCAGGATGTATGCTTTCCTTTGTATGTAGAAGTAGATGAGATTTATAATTTAGCCTGTCCTGCTAGTCCATTTTATTATCAATGGGATCCAATTCAGACTATGAAAACATCTGTTTTAGGTGCTTACAATATGCTAGGACTAGCTAAACGCACAGGTGCTAAGATCTTGCAAGCATCAACCAGTGAATGTTATGGTGATCCTACTGTACATCCACAACCAGAATCATACTGGGGCAATGTAAACCCAATTGGTATTCGTAGTTGTTATGATGAGGGCAAGCGTGCCGCCGAAACATTGTTTATGGATTACTGGCGTACACATTCTGTCAAGGCTAAGATTGTTCGTATTTTTAATACATATGGCCCAAGAATGGCAGAAGGTGACGGACGAGTTGTCAGTAACTTTATTGTTCAGGCACTAAAGGGTGATCCAATTACAGTATATGGTAGTGGAGAACAAACTCGTAGTTTCTGTTATGTAGATGACTTGCTCGATGGTATGATGACGTTTATGGCCAATGACGATGATGAATTCATTGGTCCAGTTAACATGGGGAATCCTGGAGAGTTTACAATGAATGAACTTGCCCAAAAGGTAATCGAACTAACAGGAAGTAAGAGTATTATCCTACAGCAGGAATTACCCCAAGATGATCCAAAACAACGACGCCCAGATATTACGTTGGCTAAAACAAGACTAGGTTGGGAACCAACTATTGATTTAACCGCAGGACTACAGAGAACAATTGATTATTTCAAATTCAGAGGTTTGGTATGACTAGAAAAAGTTGGACAATTACTCTAGAAGAAGATCCAGAAACTGGTGATTTCGTTCTTCCATTTCCAGAAGAATTCTTGAAAGAACAAGGTTGGACAGAAGGTGATACTTTAGAATGGACAGATAATAAAGACGGATCATGGACTATAGCAAAGGCTAAGAGTGAATAATACAGAAATACAAAAACGCATGGCCGAACTTATGGGGCCAATTGATCAACAAATTATGATGTGTGACGATCGAGAAGATTTATTAATGATGGCATCTTGTATGATGGTTACAGTAAAAGGTATCTTTGATCAAGAGATCGGCGAAGAAGGCCGTAGACAAATGTTCAAAGATATGTTAAAATAATGTTACACAACTAAGGAGTGAATTATATATGAGTTATGATCCAAAAGCAGTTAAAGTCCCTAAAAGCGTTAAACGTGCCGCGGCACATTATATCGACCCTCATCAACGGGGTGCCTTTATCAAAAGCTATGTAAAATTATTAGAAAGTGAAAATAACAATCGTGGAGCCCGCCGCGATAGAAAAGATGCTAAATGATCGCCCGAATCGGATTTTGCTGTAAATGGATTGATACATTAGAGCAATGTGACGGCATCAAACCCACAGATGATGCTCGTCAATATAACACAGGTAGCACTACTGTTGCCTGGCTCGGTCGGCAAACTGTAGATGTAGCTGAACAAAAACTTTGGGACTTGATGGTCGGTAACATTGAGTCAATTCGTAAACTTGTAGAAAGAGTAGGTACGCTAGATGAGCACTTACGTATGGTCCGTATTGGCAGTGATATACTGCCTGTGTACACTCACCGTGATTGGATGTATTTTTGGCGCAGGCCTGATGTCGTGGCCTACTGCGAAAAATACTTTAGAGAAGTGGGTGATCTCGCTAGGCTACGGAATGTCCGCCTTAGTTTCCATCCTGGCCAGTTTACTGTCCTGGCATCAGACAATCCAGATATTGTAGACAGAAGTATAGAGGAGTTTGAATATCATGCTGACATGGCCCGTTGGATGGGTTTTGGACAAAAATTCCAAGACCTTAAAATTAATGTACACATCGCAGGTCGTCAAGGCCCCCAAGGTATCAGGCTGGCCTATGGTCGATTGTCACCCGAAGCTCGTAACTGCCTCACAATTGAAAACGAGGAGGTAAGTTATGGGTTGGATGATTGCCTTAGCATTAGTGATGTGGTTCCTATCGTTTTGGATATACATCACCATTGGGTTAAAACAGGAGAATACATCTCCCCCATGGACCCCCGTGTTGATCAGGTTGTTCAGTCTTGGCGTGGTGTTCGGCCTACTATGCATTATTCTATCAGCCGTGAAAACGTACTTGTTAATCACAGCACCGTAGACAAACCAGAAATGCAGAACTTATTAGAACAGGGCTACAAAAAAGCAAAGCTCAGAGCACATTCTGATCTAATGTGGAATACCACAGTAAATGAATGGGCCCTGAGCTTTACAGACCGTTTTGATATAATGGTTGAAGCCAAAGCGAAAAATCTTGCCAGCTTCGCCTTAGCCAATCAGGCTAAAGAATTAGGCCTTCTTTGAACGAGTAGTTGTTGTAGTTTTCTTAGCAGGTGCCTTGGGCTTTGCGGCCTTAGGTGCCTTTTCAACTTTAGGAGCACGTGGTTTACGAGGCTTCTTAGCTGGAGCTTCTTCAACTACAGCAGGTGCTGGTGTTTCAACAACTGGTGCTGTTACAACCACAGTTTCTTCTTTAGATGCAAATTTAATACCGTTGTCAGAATAGGTTTCTGCTTCAACAACAGGAGAAGTTGGCTTCTTACGATTAAACCAAACTGCAACACCAAGTGCAACGATAATAATAGCGATAATTAATTCCATGATAGGATTTCCTTTATAATGTACGTTTATTTAAGTCGCAATAAATACCATATGCAAAAAAGTTTACCTGAACTAAAACAGTTGATCATAGAAGCTGAAACTCGAAAAGAACATCTAGTCCTAGAAAAACTACCCTTTGAACGAGACGCACTTGAACCAGTAATGAGTCAAGATACTATCGATTATCACTATGGAAAATTAGCCAAAGGTTATGTAGATCGTTATAATAAAGGCGAAGGAGACCCAGACTTTAATAAAGCCGGTGCGTTTCTACACAACATCTTTTTCCCACAATTAAAAGCACCTAGCGGCAGTAATAAGCCCTATGATGCCAGCTTAGAATTTATTAATAAGCATTTCACCAGCTATGATAATCTCAAATCAGAATTTGAAGAAGTGGCTATGAAAATACAAGGTAGCGGATGGGTCTACCTTGCCCGCAATGGCAAAATCAAAACTATCGCAAATCATCAAATA
>Ga0208379_1000198_pt1 | contig 28233 bp, 27 predicted proteins | sample CryBogCBE02Aug07_FD_184559 | JGI IMG/M metagenome (GOLD analysis project Ga0208379, IMG submission 184559) | Freshwater microbial communities from Crystal Bog, Wisconsin, USA - CBE02Aug07 (SPAdes) | ecosystem: Environmental > Aquatic > Freshwater > Lake | place: Crystal Bog, Wisconsin, USA... | reverse complement strand
ACTTTTTAGATACAGTTTCTAAAGTATCTGACGAATATATAACTAAAATGCAACAATCTCGTGAACTTGACGAGATTTATCCGGTACATCAATCGGAAAATTTTTCCAATGACGAACGAATATTAGATTTTGTAAAATTTATTTCTCAAATAGCATGGGAGATTTTACAACGTCAAGGTCATGCAATGAATCAATATAATACTATTACCCATGAATTATGGTGCCAAGATCATCATAAACACTCGGGAATGGACCAACATATACATGGTAATAGTTGCCAAATCTCGGGATTTTATTTTTTACATTGTCCAGAAAATAGTCCTAAAGTTGTTATACATGATCCTCGACCATCAAAAGTCTATGCAGGATTACCTGAAGAAAATGTTTGTATGATTACAGCAGCTAGTCAAGCTATTAATTTTACTCCCTCAAAAGGACAGCTAATGTTTATGAATTCATGGCTTCCGCATTCCTTCGGAAAGAATCCTTCAGATGATAATTTTAGATTTATACATTTTAATATTTCTGTATTCTATAATCCTACTCAACCGTCCGCAGTAGTTTCTGAGGCCACTGTTATATGAACAAATATCTAATACGTTTTAACAAAACAAGAGGTCAAACAGGTAGAGGTTCCAAAGATCATGCATGGAGAGTGTTTGAAAACGGAAAAGAATTTCTGTTTAAACATCTAAAAATTTCTGTCCCCTGTTATGACGAGATCAGTAAAGATGCTAACGGAAACGATGATTGGAATATAGGCTGCGAAGGATATATGACTATCGATCGAGAAACATCTACCGCTATTATTACAGATCGGAAAGAATAAAAATGTCTATGTATCCATTTCCTCCCGCTCCTGATTTAGCATGCAATGAAACTAATTTTGCTTATCAACCAAAATCATTTAATGATGACGAAATCTCTAGAATAATCGAATTAGGAGAAAAATTTTTTGAATTAGGAGAAGCTGCTACCGGAGGCAATATTAAAGATGCCGACATCAGACTCTCGAAAATTTCTTGGATACCTCTAAATGGGGATACACAATGGATTTATGATCGTATTAGAGATATTGTAGCACCGATGAACGGACGCTATTTCCAATTTGATCTTTTTGGATTTGTAGAACATTTACAATATACTGTCTACGGAGATAAAGATTCTCATTATACTTGGCATATTGATAAAGGCATGCAACATACTTCTCCTAGAAAATTATCAGTTGTTATTCAATTAAGTGACCCTAGTGAATATGATGGCGGGAACTTGCAATTTATGTTAGGTAATGAATCTGAAAATGCTAAAAAAGAAAAAGGTATGTTATATGCATTTCCTAGTTGGGTATTACATCGAGTTACTCCAGTAACTGAAGGCACTAGAAGAAGCTTGGTAATTTGGTTATCAGGACCTAAGTTTAAGTAAGATAAATATAGGATACCTCGGAGTATCCTATGACTTTACCTACTGGAACCGTTTTTCTAAGTCAAGTAATAACAGAATTCGGAACAACTGGTCCTAGTCCTTCTCCGAATTTATTAAGTTCTTATAAAAAATCTCCTACAGGTCCATATGTAGGATGTTCGCCGAATACTACAAACATTCCCTCTACTAATCCAATATATTTGCATAGTTTTGCCGGCGAAGCTAAAGGAAGTACGGGAGCATTTAGTTCATCTACTGCCGGTTCAGGAACTGTTCCTATCCCGTCAGGAACTGTGAGTTTTATTGTCGAAGTTTGGGGCGGAGGAGGAGGAGGAGGAGGAGGATCTATTCCAATCTGTACCTGCGGAGGAGGCGGCGGATCCGGAGCATATTCAAGAAGTTCATACACGTTACCAACTCCATACAGCTCTTATTGGGGTAAAAAAATAAATTTCACCGTCGGCGGAGGTGGAGCAGGAGCTCCTGCTAGCTCTAATAATAATACTCGAGCCAGTTCCGGCACAAATTCGATAGTATCATCTGCACCTAGTTGTGGGTTCACTCCACTGGTTACAATGACAGCATTCGGAGGATGGGGAGGATATTCTAAAAGTGGTGCATCTGGATGCGGTGGCCCGACTGCTGCAGGCGGAAATGTTATAAATTTGTCCGGCAATCCGGGAGTAGCTTGCCTTAGAGCAGGCGGACCAGCAGTTACAGGAATTACTAGTCCCGGCGGCGGAGCCGGTGGCCCGGGTACCGCTTTAACAGGAAATCATGGATCTTGTGGAATAGTTAGATTTACCTGGTCTTAAATTAACTCTAAAAGTAGTTCTAACTTAGTTCGATTGACCTTATTCATGAGACTAGTCCGTACACCGCGATGTAATGGTCTAGGACACGATCCTAAATCACACCAAGCATAGCCATTATGTTCAGAATTAAGAGTAGGAATAAACTCTCTATCGACTAATAAAACATAGGTATTATATTGAAATAATTGATCCTTACTTACAAATAATTCTAAAGGAATAACTTTTTTAATTGTAGGCGTTTTTCCAACTTCTTCATTGACTTCTCTGATTAGAGTATCATATAAAGTACTATCATGAGGCTCTCTTTTACCACCTACTAAACCCCACGTACCTTCGGTTTTATAATGAGTACGTAACAGAAATAAAAATCTTTTCGTATCTTTAGCTAAAAATAATCCACCGGAACATATTATTTCATTCATAGTACCATACGCCATGCTTCATTGGTATATACTCCTTCAAATGATTTAGACCACTGTGACCCATCCCATTTGTATTGTATACCAGTGTACGCATTAGTTATGTATGTTACTGTTTGTATATTCTGAGAATTGAAAATAATCCACCAACGAAACCCATCCCATTGAATAATATCATTAGCATGTGCGATTGTCTCTGCGGGATACCCACTTAATGGCCCAGCTCCACTCCATGCTGTAGTTACATTTTCACCTTGGTTAATTACCACATCTTCCAATACTAGATATCGTTTATCGATTCCTTTACCTGCAACTGAATTAGGATTGAACGTTTGCGGGTTAACAATAGCATCTATAGTTCCTCTAATGTAGGTATTAGAATAATCTGCTAGTTGCGTATTTGATGGAATTGTGTCGGTATCAAAATTTAAATTCATTAACCCACTATTCAACGCATTCAATGTCATATAGGCTACAATTTCGGTATTATCCGGCTTTGTTAATCTTAACTGGCTTAACCCCGAAGTAAATTTTCCAGGATATAGATCTAATATCTGCAACCATGAAGGCCTGTTTGGCACATCATCTACGCTGACCCATCCTTCATTGATATTACTTTCTTCATTAGGAACTAGAACTGCAGTATTATTCAATACCAATACTCCAAAATTAAAAGGAGTAATCACTTCTCTCGCATCAGGTTTAACCCCACCGAAAATATTTCCGCCTATTAACGCATCAGCATACCCGCCTGCTTGCCCTGTACCTGAAGGTTCTTCAAATATATTTGCAATGATTTTAGTAATAATTCCTAACTTTTTAACTTTAGCAGGTGGTGTAATCCATATCGGCGCTTCGAATTGCAAAGTAGCAATACTCATATCATTATTTGCACCTTGGGGCACTGTTCTAGTTTCAAAAACACTACCGTCGGATAATTCCAATACACTTAAGCTAGTCCAATCAATATAATTGTCAGTGGTCTGAAGTTCGATACTAGGATTAAAAAGTACCGTGATCTGTTCCCATAATTGCAATTTCTGATCAGTGTTAGTGGTCCATAAATCGGCATTAAATGTAATTTTATAAGGGGTAGGCATCAATCTTTCAATAGTATAATTCCCGCCTTGTGTATTAAGATATTGATCTGATCCGGAATCAAAATCTCTTTCTCTTATATTGATTTTACTAACAAAAGTAGGATCCTGCATTAGATCTCTATTGAATTTAACATCCTTAATATAACAGGCGATGAATGGAGCAGTAGGCATCACGTTCTCACTATTTTTATTGAGAATCGCTGCAACCTGTCTTGTCATATCTCCATATCTTACAGGAACTTGTCGAACAACACCATTCGCATCTTGATAACAAAAGTTACTCATCAATCTCATGAATTGAGTTAAGTAACGCTTGATCTGACCATCATAAAAAAATGTAGAAATATTATTACATCAGCGTTAAACTGACGCCTCCTTATCTAACCAAACTCGTTTGCCATCAATAATTTTCCGGTTTCTATATGTGTAAATTTATAGATGTACATTAGTTATCCGCCTTTGGTAAAAGTATTTTGCTAAGTGCCTGTCTCTCTGGGACAATTTGACCTGCAATAGTAGCGGTATTAACATTGTTAATAAAGCTACCTTTGAGTGTCTGTCTAGTTGAAGTGTTAGCTGCCGGCAATCCATCTGTCGGTCTATTGGTCATTGTCATCTTAACGTTGTCCTCGAATACTACCCAATGATTACCATTCCATTGAAACAGTCTATTCGGGAAAAAATCTGTTCGTAAATGGAATTGCCCATTAAATGTTGGTGCCGGAAATTCAATGCCAGAAGTAAACGGAACCCCATTTGGAGGAATTCCGTCACCTGTTAGATAACCAATGTAGATATCTCTATGAGGGGCATTTAATATAATACTTGCGTCTAATGCTGCATTTTCATTGTCGACAGTGTTAACACTATCACTAGCATCTTCAGTATCTACTAGACCAGAATCTTTTGTAGGTATCACATAGTAACTACGAGTATTATAACCACTAGTTAATGCATCAGCTTCTGCTTGTGCAATAATAGCATTATTAATAGAAATGCTTTGGTTGTATGTACTAAGTATATCTTTCAATGTAGAACCATCCCCATTGCCGCTGTCCTGTGCAAAAATCTCTGCATATTCTTGACTGTCTACCAATGGTTGACATTTAGCACGCAATAAATGTGGATACCATGTTTGGCTAAATCCTGTACTAGGACGAGTAACTTCTGTAATAACATAAAAACGTTTTAATGCTACCATTATATTAGGAGCATCTAATGCATATTCGTCTTTTTGGTGAGGTAATTCAAGTACGTCGCCCGCCATTACCTTTCTTCCTAATGATTCGAAAGAACCACGTAAATGAAAATGCATTAATATCTCATCATTATTCAACATCAATCCAAACTGCGCTAAATTAAACACAGTATCTTGCATAGTATATATTCCGCGTATTTTATAAACATCAGGTTCATAATGACGATCACGGTTTTCCATTAATAATACATCTTGTATTCCTAATTCGGAAACAGGGTTTGTATTAACGGGCACTGTAGGAGTAGGAGTGGAAGGAGTAACTGGTCCTAAATATTTGTGTATTAAAACATCAGTTCCGCCGACTTGAAATTGTTCGTTAATTAAACGATCAATCATTTTAAAATCATTACCTTTTTCTGGTCTATATAAACTTAAGCGGGGCATAGTACTGTATTTATTGATAAATATTTGTATGAATGACTTAGAAAACGAGAGACAGGCAGTTATTAATTACATTAAAACCTTCTTAGGTGAAGGTCTTGTAGATGTCGAGCTCGATCCAATACACTATAATACCGCTATTGATAAAGCCTTATTACGCTATCGTCAACGTAGCCAAAATAGTACAGAAGAAAGTTTCGGATTTATCACGCTACAAGTTGATCAAAATGAATACTTCATGCCCAAAGAAGTAATGCATGTTAGACAATTATTCCGTCGTAGTATCGGATCTCGTTCAGGCGGCGGTGACGGCGGTAGTTTATTTGAGCCTTTTAATTTGGCTTACACCAATACTTACTTGTTAAGTAGCAGTAACATGGGTGGGTTAGGCACTTATTTTGCATTTTCTGCTTATCAAAATCTAGTGGGTAAGATGTTTGGTAGTTTTATTAACTTTGATTATAATCCTCAAACTAAAAAGCTACGTGTAAGCCAACGTCCTCAAACCGAAGAAAATGTATTAGTTTGGATGTACAATTATCGTCCAGATTTTAATCTATTTCAAGATCCTTATGCCGGAGTTTGGATTAGAGATTACGCATTAGCAATGTCTAAAATAATGCTAGGCGAAGCACGCGAAAAATTTAATCAAATTGCAGGACCTCAAGGAGGATCTAGCCTTAACGGTACTGCTCTTAAAAACGAAGGTAAAGAAATGGCTGAGAAACTTGATGAAGAAATTAAAACTTATCAAGATGGCGGACAGCCTCTTACATTTGTTATTGGTTGATTAAGTGCTTTAATGACATTTTATAATGTTCTCATAATTTTTTTATCTTATCCACTTCTAATAAATATATTATATGGAGTGTAATATGTTTATAAAAAATAAGTACAACAAATGGTATTATCAAATTATACAAAGAGCAACTAATAGAAAATTAGAAGGCTATGTTGAAACTCACCATATTATTCCAAAAAGTCTTGCCGGTTCAAACGATACTACTAACCTAGTTACATTAACAGCGAGGGAACATTTTATTTGCCATTTGTTGCTAGTAAAAATGACTGAGGGAGAATTTAAAGCAAAAATGATACATGCATTATCAATGATGATAGCTAATAACAAAAATCAACAAAGGCAATATAAAATCACTTCTAGAATATTTGATAAATTAAAAAATGATTTATCAAAGATTATGAAAGAAAAATGGACTTATGACAAAAGAAAGGAAATGTCAGAAAGAATGTCAGGAGAAAATAATCCTTTTTTTGGAAAAAAGCATACTTTTGAAACAAAAGAAAAACTATCAAATAGAATAATTAGTGATCAAACTAAGGAATTAATTTCGATTTCTCAAAAAGAAAGATTTAAAACAGAAGCTGGGACATTTTTAGGCAGGAAACATAGTGATGCTACCCGACAGAAAATGAGTAAATCGGCATCTAAACCAAAATCCAATGCATGGAAAGAAAGTGCATCAAAAAATAGAAAAGGAAAAATAGCGCCAAATAAAGGAATTCCTCATAGAGATTCAACTAAGCAAAAAATAAGCGAATCTTTGAGAGGAGAAAAGAATGGATTTTATGGAAAACAACATAGCCCGGAACAAAGGGAAAAAAAGAGGCAAGAAAAACTTGCAGCTCCAAAAAAACTTTGTTATAATTGCAAAAAAGAATTTGACCCAATGAATTATAGGAGATGGCACGGTGATAAATGCAAACATAGAAAGTAAAAAAACATTCATCGTTGGTGTTATCGGGTTTATCGGTTCAGGTAAAGATACTGCAGCAGATTATCTAGTAAATCATCATAATTTTATAAGAGAAAGTTTTGCTAGCAATCTTAAAGATTCTGTTGCCGCAATATTTGGGTGGAATCGAGAACTGCTTGAAGGGCTTACAGAAGAAGCTAGAGAATGGAGAGAGCAAGTAGATACTTGGTGGGCTGCTAGGTTAAATATGCCCAAATTAACTCCTCGATGGGTATTACAGCACTGGGGAACTGAAGTTTGTCGGCAAGGGTTTCACGACGATATCTGGATTGCTAGCCTTGAAAATCGACTAAAAAGTTCTACAAATAATATTGTTATTTCTGATTGCCGTTTTCCAAATGAGCTTAAATCTATTAAAAATAATGGTGGAATTTTAATTAGAATTCGTAGAGGGCCGGATCCTGAATGGTATAATCTAGCTTTAGAACACAAAGAATTAATGCCTAACGCTTACCCGGATGTACATGTTAGCGAATGGTCTTGGATTGGAACAGACTTTGATTACGTATTAGAAAATAATGGTAGTAAACAAGATTTGTTTAGTCAGCTTGAATCTATTGTTAAAATCAATTCTACAATGTTTGTTAGATCGATAGTATTAGATATAATTTAAAAATCTAAATTTTTTCTTTTTATCATAGACTCTCTCCACTTGGCAATTGTTTCTGGACTTCTAAATCTTCCTTTTGCTGCGGCACTCATTTGAAAGTATTCGGAGTTTAGCATTATTGATAATATTAAAATACCATAGGGTATATTTGTTTTGTAAATACATTGCTGGCATAGTTCCTTTATGTTAGAGCTCTTGGGCATTGGCGTGTCGCGAAGAGCATTAATATTTAGTAAATGGCGGGTAGTCGGGTACCAAATCTCCTTGACGCCAAGGTAAATGTTGCGTATGAAGTAGCCGTTGGCAATTGGCACAGATTGACTTGAGATTATCATATCTGCAATTATTCAAGTTCCCATCGATATGATAGACGTTAAATTGTTCGGGCCATTTGCTAGTATAGCCGCATTTGTCGCATTTTAATTTTTTCTTATAACCAGCTTTAGCCCATTTTGGGATTCCATTTTTAGAAACTCTAGAACAGTGATCACATTGTGTTCTATAGTATGCTTTATTATTTTTGTAATAATTAATAGCAACCGGTCTTTGGTTGCATTTTTTACACAATTTCCTCATAGATCAGTCCCTTTATCGCGCCCTTTTAACCAAGTATTTAACCGGCGAAAAAACCAAATTGCCGATAAATAAAATTAACCATCCTTTAAGGAGATCGATAAATGGCAACACTTAATTCACCCGGCGTACAAGTTTCAGTTATTAATGAAAGTTTTTATGTACCTGCCGCACCGGGAACTGTACCTTTAATTTTTGTAGCATCTGCAAGTAATAAGTCAAATGCTAGTGCTACTAGCACAGCCGTTGGAACATTAGACGCCAACGCCGGCCAAGTATGGACAATCACTAGTCAACGTGATCTATCCGATACATTCGGAACTCCGTATTTCGAAACAGATGCTAGTGGAAATCCTGTAAATGCAGGTGAATTAAATGAATATGGATTGCAAGCAGCTTATAGTTTATTAGGAGCTAGTAGCCAAGCATATGTAGTCCGTGCAGATGTTGATCTAAGTCAATTAGAACCAACAACCAGTATTCCAAATGGGCCTCCGGTATCCGGAACTTATTGGGTAGATACTGCAAATTCAGTTTACGGAATTAGTCAATGGGATAATACCAACAAGGTATTTAATAATGTAACACCTTTAATTATTGATGATTCTAATGCAGCTACTGTTGCAGGGTTCTCCGGTGATTATTACACACCGAATCCAAGTTTCGGAACTGTAGGTTCATATGCTTTAGTTAATACATCCGCTAACACTAATCAATTATGGTATAAGAGTTGGTCAAACAATTGGGTAGTTGTTGGAACTAATCGAGAAACAAATTGGAATATGAGTGGGTGGTCGGCAAGTTCATGTTGGCAAACTAGTATTCCTGTTGTTACTAGTACCGGACTTGGTACAAGCATCACTACTGGAACAAATGCATTTTCGATCAATAGCCAAGCGATTACATTATCATCGGATGTATCTGCACAGGGTATTGCTAATAGTATTAATGCAGTAGGCTACTCATATGGGTTCGGAGCACAAGTAATCAATGGTTACCTAGCATTATTTGCAGATGCAACTGCAAGTTCAACTGGAGGCGCACCAGATGGCGCCATTAATATAACTGCAGGTACTGATTCTCCAACTAAATTTGGATTTAAAACAGGAACATATGCACCTGTTGGAATAGCAATTCAAGCACATACTCAAGTTCCTAGATATTCTAGTGGTATTAGTATTAGTGGTTCTTCGCTCACTGGCAATGGGAATGCTACAGGTAGCTTATGGATCAAGACTACAATTCCAAATAATGGTGCAAACTGGTCGATAAAATATTATAATGGGGCAACTCAAACATGGGGCAGTGTTTCGACACCAATTTACCCAACAACCGATGTCGCATTATCTACTTTAGACTCAGGCGGCGGCCGTAGTATTCCTGTTGGTTCGTTGTTTATTGAAAGCAACTATGATCACGGAACAGGAGCAAGTACAAGTTCGGTTGCACTAGCAGAATTCACTATTTGGAGAAGAAGTGCCACAGCTCCTACAACTATTACACAAACTGTAGCAAATACATTTACATTCCCAGGCACATCAAGTAGTTTCCAAATTTCGGAAACACTTGCAGGCAAAACAGGGTTCTATAATACTGCTACTGTTACCGTTCCTGCAAATGCTACACCTAGCCAGTTTGTAACGTCATTAAGTGCTGCAGGATTAACAAATGTATCAGCAGCATATAATAGTGGAACTGGAGTACTTTCAATTAGTCATAGCTTAGGCGGTGATTTTAAATTGAAAGACGGAACTAACAATCCATTAACAGGCGGTACTGGAAGCACATTAAGTTTCTCTGGGTGGGAACCTACAACTACAGGATATACCGGAACACCGAACCTATACGAAGCAGGTATGTATGATGCAGATGGTTTCACTCTTAGAGCAAGTAATTGGAAGCCATTAAGTTATACTGCAACATCGACTGCACCATATACTATCCCAACAGATGGTCAATTATGGTACAACCCTTCAATAGATGACGTAGATATTTTATATAATTACGGCGGTAAATGGTTAGGATATAAAGCATCTGGATCGCCATTTAATTCTACAACAGATCCGAATGGTCCTATAATTTCTGCCACTCAGCCTGTCTTAAATAGCAAAGGCAATACATTGGCAACTGGTGATATTTGGGTTAGTACAGCTGATATGGCAAATTTCGGTAAAATGATTTATGTCTATAATAGCGCTGCTAGTACTAGCAACAAATGGATTTTACAAGATGTAACAGATCATGTAACATCCAACGGTTGGTTATTTGCAGATGCACGTTGGGCAACTACTGGACAATCAACTACTCCGTCATCGATCACTGACTTATTAAGCAGTAACTATGTTGATCCGGATTGCCCGGACCCTGCACTATATCCTGAAGGTACACGCCTATGGAATACACGTCGCAGTGGATTTAATGTTAAGAAATATGTACAAAATTATATCAACATTTATGCTAATAATGGTTATAACATTCGTGTACCGACCGATCAGATGGATGGTACAACACCTTATTTTGCAGATCGTTGGGTAACTGCAAGTCCTAATGATAATTCAGGTGTTGGTTCATTTGGTCCTAATGCACAGAGATCAGTGGTAGTAAAAGCACTTAAATCATTAATTGATACTAATCAAGCTATTAGAGATACTGATTCTCTAGTATTCAATTTAATTGCTTGCCCGGGTTATCCAGAAGCTATTCAAAATATGATCGGGTTAAACACTGATCGTTATCAGACAGCATTAGTAATTGGTGATACTCCGTTCCACTTGCCATCAGATGGTACTTCATTAGCAGCATATGGTAATAATACCAATAATGCTCTTGATAATGGTGACGTAGGATTAGTAAGTTACGATAACTATACTGCGGTTTATTATCCAAGTGGTTATACAAATGATAACTTAGGTAACAATATCGTAGTTCCACCGAGCCATATGATATTACGCACAATTGCTAGAAGCGATAGTGTTAGCTATCCTTGGTTTGCACCGGCAGGATTGCGTCGAGGCACCGTCGATAATGCTACTTCGGTAGGGTATGTCGATTCGGAAACTGGCGAGTTTATAACAACATCTTTATACGAAAGTTTAAGAGATGTTATGGCTCAAAATGGTCATATTAATCCGATTGCAACATTGACTGGTTCTGGTCTAACTGTGATGGGAGAATATACTCGTGCTAATGCAACCAGTGCGCTTGATCGTGTTGGTGTAGCTAGATTAGTTTGCTACTTACGTAGACAATTAGACATTTTAGCCAAACCATTCTTATTCGAACCAAATGATAAAATTACAAGAGACGAAATTAAAGCCGCTACAGAAAGCTTACTATTAGAATTAGTAGGGCAACGAGCATTATACGATTTTATTGTAGTATGTGATGAATCGAATAATACACCAGCTAGAATCGATCGTAATGAATTATGGATGGACATTGCTATTGAACCAGTTAAGGCTGTAGAATTTATCTACATTCCATTACGATTGGTTAATACTGGTGCTATCGCAGCAGGTACGTTTTAAAGGTAAATAAAAGAGACAAGGAGCATTTAAATGGCAATTTCCAGTTTAAGCAGATTCGGAGTTCCACTACAAGGAAATCAATCCCCAACTAACCAGGGATTGTTAATGCCGAAACTTTCATATAGATTTCGAGTATTATTTCAAGGATTTGGAGTTAGCAAACCTACAACTGAATTAACCAAACAGGTTATGAACACAGCTAGACCGTCTCCTTCATTCGAAGATATCACGTTAGATGTGTATAACAGCAAAATTAAGCTAGCTGGTAAACCATCATGGGGCGATATTGATATGGTTATTCGTGATGATATTAATGGTTCAGTTAGTAAATTAGTTGGCGAACAAATCCAGAAACAATTCGATTTCTATGAACAAGCTAGTGCTGCTAGTGGTATTGATTATAAGTTTTCAACTCTAATAGAAATATTAGATGGTGGAAATGGCCAGTTCCAGCCAAATATATTAGAAACATTCGAACTTGATGGTTGCTTTATACAAAAAGTATCTTATAAAAATGCCGATTACAAAACCAGTGATCCGTTAGATATTACTATAACACTTCGTTATGATAATGCAATTCAAATTAACGGTGCTGGTGTTCCAAACGGCATCGGTGTTAATGTTGGAAGAACTGTACGTACATTAGCTACAGGTTAATATAGTTTTATAAACTGTAAAAAGACCCGGTAAAACCGGGTTTTTTTATGGCTAAATAAAGATATGTCAAACAGATTTGTAAATTTTTTAGTTAATGATAACGGGGTTAATTTACGAGATTATCAACATGCTAATAGGCTCTATGTTGCTAATAATTATGCATTAACACCCAAACCGGGCTGGATTTATTATGTAGTATTAAACATAAATTCTAATATTATCAATTCTATTAAAGATACTACATTTTTAAAAGAATTTCAAGACTGGTACGGCAAGAATAAAGGAACAGTAGGGATATTAGCTAAAACTGTAGATATGCCGAAGTTTACTGTCGAAACAGAAAAGTTAAATCAATATAACAGAACCACATATATACAAAAGAAACTAAATTATGGAACATTATCTATCGGGTTTCACGATGATATGTCAAATGTTACTACGAACTTGTGGAAAAGTTATTATCAATATTATTACGGTGATAGTTTAAATGCTACAACAAAAAATGTATCATCTAATTCTATACCTAAATATTCTAATACCAAATATAATGCTAATCAAGATTATTATTCTTATGGATTGAATAATGGTCAAGTAGAACAATTTTTTAGATCAATTGATGTTTATCAGCTTCATCAAAAGAAATATACATTATTTAAAATAGTAAATCCTATCATTAAAGATTGGTCTCATGACGGGTTAAATCAAGCTCAAGGGAATTTAATGCTAGGTTCAAAGATGACTTTAGAATATGAAACAGTAATTTATAATACATCACCTAACAATAAAGTTACTAGTGAAACTCCTGGCTTCTTTAATGAACATTATGATCAAACTCCGAGTCCGTTACATGTTGGCGGAACTATTGCGGATCCTTTACCTCAGGATTCATCTGCAGTATTCGGTGCTCGTACAAATCCGGGCGGAAGTCCATTAGATCTTTTAAATAATGCATTGCAAGCCGCTAACCTTATAAGAAATGCAAAGAACTTATCAAATAGAAGTTTAATTGTAAATGGAACAGGTATCTTAAGAAGTACGTTATCGAATATTAATCAATTAAATAACAATAGTATATATTCGGATCCTTTAAGCAGCAGTCAAAATGTTAATCCTGCAGGAATATCGGTTCCGATCCCTACCACGGTAGACAATGTAACTACTGCTGTAATGAGAAACGTTTAAGGATAACAAATGGCTTTATATAGTAACTTACCACCACAAAAAGTTCCTTCTAGCTCGGATCAAACACTTAAAGTTTTTAATAATTTTTATTCATTACCTGTAAGCATCAGTAATAATGATCTTATGGCCATGGTAGGGTTTTTTGAAGCTAGAGGATTTGACAGCGTTAGCGCTGAAAGAACAGCTATAATAATTTTAACACAAGCAGCTAATGATGGATATAGCGCTATGCAAATTTTGGATACATTAAAAGGTTCAAGTTCTGTAGAAATAAGCGGGCTTGTTACTGAAATCTTAAATTATAATAGACTCAATACAAGTTTTTTAGGCACATCACAGTTATCTAGTCCATCTGAAACAGTTCTACGTAACGTATTACCATGAGTTTAAAATTCAGCCAAGGTGTTTATGCTGTAAAGAATCCTGAAAAATATGTAGGAAATCATAATCCTCGTTATCGTAGTAGTTGGGAATTCCATGTAATGAAGATGTGTGATGAAAACCCTGCCATACATCAATGGGCTAGTGAAAGTATAAAAATACCTTATAAAGATCCATTAACAGGCAAGGCGACAATTTATGTTCCGGATTTCCTAGTAGTCTTTGTTGATAAGAATAATAAAAAACATGCAGAGCTCTGGGAAATCAAACCAGTCAACCAAACGTTACGAGAAAGCGTAGGAAAGAATAAGTATAACCAAGCACAATTTATACGCAATCAAGTCAAATGGGCTGCGGCACAAAATTGGTGCAAACAAAATAAACTCCAGTTTAGAATAATAACTGAAAAAGATTTATATAGGTGACACATGACACGTAAGTTAGAAGAAGTATTAAACATTAACCCAAAAGATGAAACTGTAATTCCTCCTAAAGAAGCTCCTGCAGTTCCTATCATTGACCTAGAAGAAAAACTCGAGCAATTTGATAAAATCGCTGCAGCATTACCTCGTGTTAAAGGTTTAGGTGATATGGCAGATGGTGAATTAGATGCATTGGCTGCAAAAGCTGAACAAGCATACGATGATCTAATGGATCTAGGTATGAATGTTGAAGCACGATATGGCGCACGTATGTTCGAAGTTGCTGCTAATATGATGAATGCTGCTATACAAGCTAAAAGTGCTAAGATTGATAAAAAGTTAAAAATGGTTGATCTACAACTTAAGAAATTGGCTATAGATAAAAAACATGGCCAAGTAGATGAAGTTCAAGGCGAAGGTTATATAATGACCGATCGCAATTCCATTTTGGAAAAACTTAAGAATTTGAAATAAATAAAGCATAGGACAGCATAATACTATGAAAAATTTTAAACTTTATTTTAACGAAGTAACTGGTGCTAAGAAATGGGATTTTCGCATCAAATTTGCAGGAACAGTTACTAACGAACAAGAACAATTGATGAAATCATTATTAGAAAAATTTCATGTCGGTGATTTCAAAAAAGTCGGTATAACACCAATTCAACATTTACCTTTGGATTTTCCTAAGATTAAAAACTCCGAAGTAACAATTTTTGAAACCAGTTTAAATTATCCGACTACACAATTTGAATTACGAGATTACCTTGCTACTAATTTAGGAGTTAGTAAAGACGGAGTAGTTGTTCGTAGCCCGACCGAACCATTAGAAGAATATCAACAAGAAACACCACAGCGTGAAGGTGCTTTATTAAACAATTCTAATTACGAAGAAGCAGAAAATGCTAAATTCGAAGACTATTACGGTGACAAATATAATACTGGTTTCGTTAAAGAATTAAACGAATTATTAAAATTACAACGTAAAGCACGCGGCGAAGAAATTCCTACCGAAACTAAAGTGAAATATAACGTCGAAGATAAGCAAAATAATACAAGTCCTATTAAACAGGCTAAAGACCCAAGGAAAAAATAATTATGAGTGATTCAAAAAATAATAAGGAATCAACAATGGAAAATTTAGATACAAGAAGCTTGCAATATCTAGCTGGCGTTAAAAAAACCATTGAAGAATGTGGAATGATGGGAACTATGCCTAGCCCTAAAACCCCTGCCACAATTAATGTTACTGCAGGTAGTGCAGAAGAATTAAGCGGTATGCTTAAGGATCTTATGGGGCTAGCAGGCGTTCACAAAGTTGAACCAGAACATATGCCAATGGATAATCCGGAATCACCGACCAAGGTTATCAGTGCTCCACCTATGAAAGCCGAACCTAGCCACGGTGATGACATGAAACGTCTATTGTCTATGATGGATACCGAACATGATATTGAAGAAGATAGCATGAATCCTGGCAATGAACGAGTTTATGATAATAGTCCTGAAGAAGAAGGAAAAGCTAAAGGAAATTGGGCGAACGGTGAAGGCGATGTAGATAATAACTTCAGCAACGCACTGGTCGGAAAAGATAAACATCATAAAGAAGCGTATGAAAGTTTATTTGCGGAATATAAAGAATTTGTTGCAGAATCAAAGAAATCTAAAGGCAAGAAGTGTAACGAATGCGGTAATTGGATGAGTGAATGTTCTTGCGACGAAGTGAAAGAAAGTAAAAAATCCAAATGCTGCTGCAAAGAAAAAGGCAAGAAAAAATGTCCGGTACATGGAAAAATGGATGAAAACTTACTGCCGCAACAACGAGCAATTCAAGCTGAACTTGACAAAAAATACGGCGGCGGTGTAGTACGTACTGGAACAGGAAGAGCCGAAAAACAAGGTCGTATAGGTGCTAAAATTGCTCAAGATATTATCGGAGCAGATAGAGATAGACCTAATAGAACAGGGCAAGGAGAGCCATCTTTCAATCATCGCATAACGAGAGGTTCAAGGAATCGTGAAGAAAGTATGAATGAAGTAGGGTATAATACCCTACCAGCTCCTGCTGTTGCTGAAGGTAAAAAAAAGCCTAGCGCCGGCATGTCTAAGAAAGCTAAATCCAAACTAGTCAAAAAGGCTAAGAAGGGTGGAGACATCGGGAAGAAAGGTAAGAACTTTGAAAAAGTAGCAAAGAAGGCAGGCGGCGGAGAAAAAGGCAAACGTATTGCAGCCGCAGCTATGTGGAAGAACGCTGCTAAGAAATAAGCTAAATGCTTTACCAAATAGGCCCTTCGGGGCCTATTTTTTTGAGTAAATAATATTATGGGCAGTAAAAATCTCGACGGAGTTCTAATAAAACGCGCAAACCAAAAGCAAAAATGGTCTGAAGAAGACATTCAACATATGCTACTGTGTAGCGATCCTAATACCGGGCCGCAGTATTTTCTTAACAATTTCTTTTACATACAACATCCCACTCAAGGTAGTTTAAGATATCAAGCTTATAATTATCAAACAGAATTATTAAACAGCTACCATACACACCGATTCAGTGTTAATATGCTCGGCCGCCAGATGGGCAAGGCATTAAGTTTAGAAACTCCTATATTAACACCAAATGGATTTGTCATTTTAAAAGATTTAAAGGTAGGTGATGTTATATATGGAAGAGATGGAAAAACTACTAATATTACCTTTATTACCGAAACGATGGAGAACCGACCATGCTACGAAATTATTTTTATACACGGCGAAAAAATTATTGCCGATGCCGAACATCTCTGGAATATTGTATTACCTAAAACTAAGGAAGAAATAACTGTTAATACGTTAGAACTACTTTCTTATTTTAATAAATTTAAAAATACTTCACAAAGTTTACATATAAAAGCATCAAACTGTATTGATTTTGAATATAAAGAAGTTCCTATTGACCCATATTATCTAGGTTTATGGCTTGGCGATGGAGGTACCAAAGATCTTAGAATTACTTGTACAATTGAAGATTATGTCGAATATAATAGAATTTTTACAAATAAAGGGCTTGAGATTTCGCAATTTAAATTAGATAAAAGGAGTGACAAGACGGGTACCTTTTATATTAAAGGAGGAACTAAAAAGTTTAAAGAATTAGGTGTTTGGGGTAATAAACATATACCAGATCTATACATTTTTAATAGTAAAGAAATAAGATTAGAATTATTAAAAGGATTAATGGATTCTGACGGAACTTGTGAAAAAACTGGAGTTTCAAGATTTTATCAAAGTGATGAAAAATTTATTGATAAAGTTAGAATATTGTTATCAACTTTAGGTATCAAAACAACTAAAGGAGAAACTCCAACTACACATAAAACTGCATACACACTTTGTTTTGCAGAAAAAAAATTAGAAATTTTTAATTTGCCGAGAAAATTAGAACGTCAAAGAAATCTTTTAGATCACCCAAAAAATAAAAGAATATATATTAAAGAGATCTCTTTAATAGATTCGGTTCCGGTAAGATGTTTACAAGTTGATAACCATGACCACATGTTTTTATGTGGAGAAACTCTAATTCCTACTCACAATACAACAACTGCAGTAGGCTATCTACTTTGGTATGCTATGTTTGTACCTAGTAGTACTATATTGATTGCGGCACACAAATATACTGGCGCACAAGAAATCATGCAGCGCTTGCGTTATGCGTACGAAATGTGCCCAGATAATATACGTGCAGGTGTTACTAGTTACAATAAGCAAAGTATAGAATTTGAAAATGGGTCACGTATTGTAGCACAAACAACTACAGAAACTACCGGACGTGGTATGTCTGTATCTTTACTATATTGTGATGAGTTTGCTTACGTAGAACCAAATATCGCTGTTGAATTCTGGACCTCCATTAGCCCTACTTTAGCAACTGGTGGTAAAGCTATTATTACTAGCACACCTAACAGTGATGAAGATCAGTTTGCACAAATATGGAATGAAGCCAACAAGAGGTTTGACGAATATGGCGACGAAACCGAATTAGGACGTAACGGGTTTTATCCCTACATGGCTATATGGAGCCAGCATCCGGATCGCGATGAAACATGGGCTAATACTGAACGTAGTCGTGTTGGTATTGAACGTTTTGAACGTGAACATGAATGTAAATTCTTAATTTTTGACGAAACATTAATTAATAGCATTAGCTTGTCTGATCTTGAAGGAAAAGATCCTTTAATGAAAATGGGCCAAGCCCGTTGGTATAAGAAAATTAATCCTGCAAATACATATATTTTTAGTCTAGATCCTAGTTTAGGAACAGGCGGCGATTATGCTGCAATACAGGTATTAGAAATACCTACATTAGAGCAAGTAGCCGAATGGCATCATAACATGACTCCGATTCAAAACCAAGTACGTATTTTACGAGATATGGCAAAATATGTTGATGAAGAATGTAATAAAGCAGGCGCCTCTAGTAGCATCTATTATTCGATAGAAAATAATGCAGTAGGTGAGGCAGGATTAGTAGCTATTACAGAGCTAGGAGAAGAATCATTTCCTGGATTATTCCTTAGTGAACCGATTAAGAAAGGGCATGTAAGACGATTCCGTAAAGGGTTTAATACTACACATTCAGCTAAAATAAGTGCTTGTGCTAAGTTAAAACAATTGATCGAAAGTCGTCAAATTAAGATTTATAGTAAACCATTGATTAGCGAATTGAAAACATTCGTAGCAGCTGGAATTACATTTAAAGCTAAAACTGGTCAACACGATGACTTAGTATCAAGCATATTATTAGCAGTTCGCATGATTCTTTTATTACAGGATTGGGATCCATCTATTTACGAAAAGATGCGGGATCATACTGGTTTAGAAGAATATGACCTACCAATGCCCATTTATATAAGTTCATATTAAACATAAATACAATACTATGCAAGCAATCGAGTTAATTTCTCAAGATTTATTTGATAAGGTACGTAGCCGTTTCTCTAATTTAGAAATGGGCGACGAAGATGGTGATGTCACTATTGATCCACGCGCAGCAAGGTTTTTTGATTTTGATTTTGTTCATGAAGGTCATAATCTAGGAAGAGTAAGCGTTAGTATCAATGAGAGAGGATCACTAAAAATATTCTATACACAAGGAATTTTAGAAGATCAACATCCCTTAATACACCAAGTATGGTTTAAATTTTTAAGAGAAATGCGATATTTCTCAAAACAGAGATTATTGAGATTCGATACTAGAGATATTACAAAACGTAACCTTGATAAGAATGATTTTAGATATCTCGCATCTACTGGAACTAAGGAAGAAGTTATGGCAGAAAATAGAATGTATGGCAGCTCAATGCGTAGCTACTTGCCATTAGAAAGTGCACGTCTAATTGTTAAGCATCATGGCCCTGTTGATGAACATCAAATGGGATCTCGTAGTAGAAATATTAAAGGACTGTTCATCGAAAACTCGGAAGGTGAAAGATTTAAATATCCTTTCATACACTTACCAGGAGCTAAAGCAATGCTTCGTCATGTGGCCAATGGTGGCCGTCCTCATGATATGCATGGTCAAGCTATTATCGGACTTAGCGAAGAAATTGCTCAATTAACTGCATTACATAAACATACTAGAAATTTACATGATAGTATGCAAGGCGGAGTTAATGAGATAGTCGAAAGAACTAGTGCCAAACTGCAACAACTTAGAGATTTGATGCATCAATTATCTAAACAACATCATTATGATAACTGGAAGAATAGCTATCAACCAAATAACGACCATATTATTCTCGATCAAACCACTATGGAAGATTATAAGAATAAGTTTACTGTTAGTTCTTTTAGTGAAGATCTTGTACAATTCTTTCCATTAATACATCGTATCATGCAAGAAACTAATACAGTTAATTTGGATGAATATGTAGGCGAAACTAAAGAAAAGAAATGTCACAAATGCAATATGCCCGAAAGCAAGTGCCGTTGCGAAACTGCAAAAGAAGTTAAAGAATTTGCAGAATTCAATGAGTGGACTTCTAAAATTGCCGAAGGTCATTTACCAGACGATGTGATACATCAATTAGAAGAAATTCTAAATAATACAAAAGAAGTAGGACCGGATGGTACTGCTGGTCTCGAAGCACTCGACAGCATCGAATTACATGACGATGAATTAGAACAGATGATAAAAGATGCTGCACCCCTTGGTGAGTTGAAAACAGTAGTTAGCATGTGGTTAAAAAAGAAAGGCGACACACAAGCATTACATGATCTCAAATTAGATATGCCAGATCATAAAACTGCTAATAGTCCATCTATGCCAAAATCTACAGAACCGGAAGAACCTGAATCATCGGAAGAAACTCCACCAGAAGAAACTCCACCTCCTGAAGCAGGTGCTGCTCCACCGGAAGAAACACCACCTCCTGAAGCAGGTGCTGCTCCTCCAGAACCGGGTACTACTCCGCCAGCTGAAGATGATGAGCCGAACGATGAGAATAAACCTAAACTCAAAGGTTCGCCTGAATACTTAGTAAGACAGTTGGTTAAAGGATTTTTCAATCGAGAAGATGGTACATGGACTATAGGAAGACCGGCCATTGTAACTAAAGTTGAAAAACAATTCGGTGAAAAAATGGTTAAGTATGCTAAAGCATATATTATTCATTTATCTAAGAAAGCAAAACAACATCATGAAACTACGCAAGCATTTGAAGATATTTTAAGACTTTCCGGTCTAAAAAAATAATTTAAAACTCTTGCAATTATAAATAGAAGTGTGTATATTAACTTATACACACTTTTTCTTTTTAAGTAGTGGCTTAAGAAGAAGTGGCACATAATACATACTAAACAAGGAGAAAAATTATGGCAACATTGGCAGAAATTCGGGCAAAACTTCAGGCAGAAAGTACAAAGCAAGATCGTAGTAGTTCATCACGCACCGGCGGTGATAATGCGATTTTCCCACACTGGAACGCTCCAGATAATAGCACAACGGAAGTTCGATTCCTTCCAGATGCTGATCCTAACAATACATACTTTTGGCGAGAACGCGCAGTAATTAAAATGCCATTCGCCGGAATCGCGGGTGAAACCGATAGTAGAGAAGTTATTGTAGAAGTTCCATGCATGGAAATGTATGGAGAAAAAGAAGTATGCCCGATTCTACAAGAAGTTCGTGGCTTTTATAAACTAGAAAAGATCGAAGCTGCTAAAGGTAATCTCGATAAGGCTAAAGAGTATAATGATCTCGGAAGTAAATATTGGAAGAAACGTACATATCTATTCCAAGGTTTCGTTGTTTCAAGTAAGCTTGTCGAAGATCGTGTTCCGGAAAATCCAATTCGCCGATTCGCTATTAGTCCTCAGATCTTTCCTCTGATTCCTAAAGCATTGCTAGATAATGATATTCCGCATTTGGTTACTGACCCGGTAAACGGCCTTGATTTTAGGATCGTTAAAAATACCAAAGGTAAATTTGCTGATTATAATTCTAGTGGGTGGGCTCGACGTGAACGTGCATTGACCGAAGCTGAACTAGCAGCTATTAATCAGTACGGATTGTTTGATCTTAAGAGCTTTTTACCTAAGCGTCCTAATGATGTAGAAACTAAGGTCGGTCTTGAAATGCTCGAAGCATCATTGGCAGGCGATGCGTTTGATATGAATCGTTGGGGTCAATATTATAAGCCTAAGGGTTATCGTCCTAATAATGGAGCAATGCCTGCAGCAGTGAGCAGTGATATTATTGACGAAGACGACGCTGTTTCAGTAGCTCGGCAATCTCGTCCGGTACAGGTTGTTGTACCTGCTAAGGTAGAAGAACCGGAAGTTAATGAAGCAGAAGCTGTAGCAATGGTTGCAACCGCACCTGCGTCATCTAATGAAACCGCAGCAAGTCGTGCACAGGATATTCTTGCAAAGATTCGCAGTCGTAACGCACAATAATTTAGGAGATCAAAATGGCTAAGAATTTTGATATTTCTAAATTTAGAAAGAGTATTACTAAGTCAATTCCAGGTATGGGTATCGGTTTCCGAGACCCTACCGATTGGATTTCGACAGGTAACTATGCATTGAATTATCTTATCTCGGGGGACTTCTTTAAAGGAGTTCCTTTGGGCAAAGTTACTTGCTTTGCAGGCGAATCAGGATCAGGAAAGAGTTATATCTGTTCAGGTAACATTATTAAGCATGCACAGGAACAGGGCATTTATGTCATTCTAATCGATAGCGAAAATGCATTAGACGAATCATGGTTACATAAGCTCGGTGTTGAAACTACAGAAGATAAGTTGCTTAAGCTTAATATGGCTATGATTGATGATGTCGGTAAAACTATTAGTGAATTTATGGCAGAATATAAAACAATGCCCGACCCGGATCGAGCAAAGGTATTGTTTGTTGTTGATAGTCTAGGATTCTTAATGACTCCAACTGAAGTTAATCAGTTTGAAGCCGGCGATATGAAGGGTGACATGGGCCGTAAGGCAAAAGCTCTTAAAGCGCTAGTTGCTAATTGTGTTAATATGTTCGGTGCATACAATGTAGGTTTAGTAGCAACTAATCATACATATGCATCACAGGATATGTTTGATCCCGATGATAAAATTTCCGGTGGACAAGGCTTCATCTTTGCTAGTTCGATTGTAGTTTCAATGAAGAAACTTAAACTTAAAGAAGATGAAGATGGTAATAAAACTTCAGACGTTTTAGGTATTCGTGCAGCGTGTAAAGTTGTAAAAACACGTTATGCTAAACCCTTTGAAAGTGTACAAGTTAAGATTCCATATTCTACTGGTATGAGTCCAACTTCCGGACTTGTTGACATGTTTGAGAAGATGGGTGTACTATTTAAAGTAGGTAATAAACTAGCTTATACTGACCGAGAAACTGGAGAAATTATTTCCGAATTCCGTAAGAATTGGACTGAAGATAAGTTAAAACTTATTATGGATCAATGGGACGAATCGGTAATTAGAGCAGAAGAACCGACAGAAGATGTAACGGAGGAAGACAATGGATGAGAGTTTGATTATGGAAGTTTGGGATACATTTAAGGAATATATTCCAGAAAAGAATAAAGATACTGCTGCAAGGCAGTACGTTGATTACCTATTAGGAAAAGAGTTCAAGGCTTCGGACCTTGAAGGATATCTAGGGTATGACACTCATCTCGATGATGCTATTAACGAAGTTGTTGAGAATAGCGACGAAGAAGATGATTTTGAAGAAGACTCGTTCGAAGATGACGAGGATTATTAATGGCTTCTTGGTATGCAAAGGTGAGCAAGGATATTGCTCACCTTCCTGCTTGCATTGATTACTTTTATAATGAACTAGATGCTGCGAAGAAAGAAGTTAAACTCTACGGTAACGTAGAAAAAGCTGCTTCGCAGCTTCCGGGCATTGTAGAACAACGTTTTAATCAGCTTCAAGAAATTGAAGCTGTTTTAGAATACTTAAACATTGAACTTCGACGGATACGAAGTAAAACTTTTAAAAAATATCTCGAAAATTATCAACGAGCATTGAGTTCTAGAGATGTTGAAAAATATGTCGACGGAGAAGCCGATGTTGTTGACATGGAAAAGGTTATAAACGAATTTGCTCTCTTAAGAAATCAATGGTTAGGAATCATTAAAGCCATTGATCAAAAACAATGGCAAATAACTAATATTGTAAAGCTTCGTGTAGCAGGATTAGAGGATGCAAGTTTATGAAAACTATTTTTGTTGAAGATCTAATTCATAGATTGGCTTGCAATGGATCCTATATTTTTTCAGGGCTTATTCCTTTGCAAGTTCGAGATAAAAACTTTGTTGTTAGTCTGTCTAATCAAATCTTTTCAAATCGAGGATTAACACGCAAACAAAAAAACTCTGCACTTTCTATTATTAAAAAATATTCCAAAATACTATCTTCAGAATTGAATATAGACATTGATGCATATTTGTCAAGCCCACTATATAAATTAGAAGAAAGAGTATTATCTACAGAAAAACAAATTAAAATTGTCAAAGATAATGACGGAATTAGTTTTATTCATGTTATATTTCCTTATGATGATACTATAATTAATTCTTTTAGAAATTATAAAATTAATACTCCCTTATATGCATATCGAACCGGATACTGGGATCAGGACCTGCATTTATGGAAATTTGCGTTAACCGAACACAATATCATGTTCCTCGGCAATCTACAAGGATTTGAAAAAGATTCAAAGTTCACTGAGCACTATAACGAGATATTAAAAATAAAAGAGTCTATAGAAACCTATGTGCCTATGGTTGTTAAAAACGATTTAGGAAGATATATTTTTAAAAATGAACATAAAAATATTCCTAAAAATTCTTATGACAATTTAATAGATGCGTTACTTACTGCAAAGAAATTTGGCATATCTTGCTGGAGTGATACTATTAACGACGAATTAGATACTACTATTCATAATAACGTATTAAAGAATTTTCTAAATTCTGATAGATTAAATCATATTGTTTCAAAAAATCGAACAATCGAGTTAGATGAATTAACAGAAATTATTCTCGCATATAACAAAATCTTGTTTATAATTCCAGGTGGGAGTGAGGTTAAATACCTTACCAAGAGTTATGAATTTTTAAAGAAAATAGGATTTACTTCTAAAGATTGTTCAGTCATGTTTAGATTAGAAAAACAATCCGATTTACAAAATTGTAATAAATTTATACATGATAATTCTCTAAATAATCCTATAGATGAAAATACGAAATTTATTTTTGTTAGTGTAAAAATTCCTAAACCGTTGATTGAATCAAATACAGATTTCGATTTAATAATCAACTTTGGTCTCAATTCATCGCATTTTACTTTACAGCAATTTATAAAAAATCATCATAATGTTATTTTTATGAATCCATCTAGTACTGCAGGTAAAAATTATGTCTACGTGTAAGATTATTATCAAAGATGAAGTTAATGTAAAGGTTGAAGGGTTGGACCTCGATATGCGTAAGGCCTTGGTTAAAAAATTTAAAATGGTCGATCCTACAGCTAGATTTAGACCATCATACCGTCTCGGACGATGGGACGGCACGGTAAGCTTCTTCGGTATTGGCGGAACTACATACTTAAATATGTTAGATCAGATTCTAATTGAATTAGAAAATAACAATTATTATATAGAAGTCGAAGATTTGAGATCTAGCCCGGCTTTAGAATTTGATAAGATTACCCAAGAGTTTTGGGGAGAGAAATGCTGGCCTACAGGACATAGATTTGAAGGTCAACCAATTAGGTTGCGTGACGATCAAGTCGAGGTAGTAAATACGTTCTTAGCTAATCCACAGGCCTTGCAGGAAGTAGCTACAGGAGCAGGTAAAACGATTATGACTGCAACACTTTCAAAAATTTGTGAAAAGTACGGTCGAACAATTACTATTGTTCCTAACAAAAGCCTTGTGGAGCAAACAGAAGAGGACTTTATAAATGTCGGATTAGATGTCGGGGTCTATTACGGTGATCGTAAAGATCTAAACAAAACTCATACAATTTGTACTTGGCAAAGTCTAAACATTTTAGATAAAAAATCTAGAAACTTTGAAGAAAGCAACGAAATGGTAACTTTGTCAGAATTTCTCGAAGGAGTTAGTACAATTATTGTTGATGAAGTACATATGGCTAAAGCTGACGTACTTAAGAAACTATTGACACATAATCTGCGTAATACTCCGATTCGATGGGGGCTAACTGGAACTGTTCCTAAAGAAGCGATAAATTTTCAGAATATCAAAGTCAGTTTAGGCGAAGTAGTAGGTAGAGTCAGTGCCCACGATTTGCAACAAAAAGGGATTCTTAGTGAATGTCACGTTAATATTATTCAAACAGGCGAATGGAAAGAATTTTCTAGTTATGCAGAAGAATTAAAATATCTAGTTACAAATGATAATCGCATAACTTATTTGTCTAGTAAAATTGCAGAAATATCTAAAACTGGTAATACTCTAGTATTAGTTGATAGAATCGAGTGCGGCAACATGCTCAAAGAAAAGTTAGCCGCCAATACCGGAGAAGAAGTAGCATTTGTTTCAGGCGCTGTTAAAACCAAAGACCGAAAGGAAGAATATGATGAAATTGCTGTTACGGACAACAAGATTATTGTGGCTACTTACGGTGTGGCTGCTGTTGGTATTAATATTCCCCGTATTTTTAATCTTGTATTGCTCGAACCCGGTAAGTCATTTGTTCGAGTTATTCAAAGTATTGGACGAGGAATTCGAAAAGCAGAAGACAAGGATTTTGTCCAAATTTGGGATCTAACGGCAGCAAGTAAGTATGCTAAACGACACCTAACAGAAAGAAAACGCTTCTACAAAGAAGCACATTACCCATTTACAATAGAAAAGGTTAATTACAATGACTAATAAATTTTCAATAATTACTCCCACGATGTGGAAGTATCCACCTCATATACGATTTCTTGAAGATCTTGTTGATCATGATTATGTAGACGAAATTATCTTAATTAATAATGACCAAGCTGCTCTCCCTAAAAATTGCGGAGTATTAACACATAGTAAGATTAAAATATATAATTTTTTAGAAAATATCGGAGTCAATCCCGCATGGAATCTAGGTGTTAATATTGCATCTAATAAACAAATATGTTTATTGAACGACGATATGGTATTCGATTTAACACTACTTAAAAAAGTCAGCAAAGTCTTATCAGCCGATACCGGAGTTATTGGAATTTGTAACGAGAATCCACCAACAACCGGTTGTATTGATATTCATCCGTGGGTTGGACAAAATACATTAGGATTCGGGTGTCTTATGTTTGTTCATAAAGATTGGTGGATTGATATTCCAAGTCAACTAAAAATTTATTACGGAGATAATTGGATATTCGACACTTGCTTAATAAGAAACAAGCCTATCTACGTAATTACAGATTTACTTTATAAAACAGAGTGGGCAACTACTTCAAGATATACTCCATCTCATGTTATACACGATGAAGGAGCTTTATATAATATTTTCATTGACGAATTTAGAAAGAATCAGTTAAAATAACAACTATGCAAATTTTAACCTTAGAAAATAAAACATTTTATCTTAACGATCTTCCTGAAGAAGTTGATGATGATTTACGATTCAGTGTTATGGATAATAGTGATCCGTCGAACACTGATTACTTTTTCATTCCATTAATCTTCTTAGAAAGTTTCACTGCTCCGGCAGCGGTACTACAAATCGGTGAATATAAACTCACGATGCCATTGGATTGGTGTGCTGTTGTTGGGGATCCGGAAGGCCCGGAAATGGAAGTATTGCCACTAACTAGTTTAAACGATCGAGGCTTTAAGACCTTTTGTTTTAATCCTTTAAGTTCGTATAGACCCAATTTTCTTGATATCGATATTATCGATGTTTATAGAGATGTTAAATGGTATTTTCCAAAAATGAAACCCGGCCAGCTTTTAACTACTCCATTACACGGAGGAGATAAGCCTATATGTTCTTTCTTTGTCAAAGAAGTTAGTAGACAAAGTGAAATTTTAGATTATACAAAATGCTGGTAAAATGAAGAATGAAGAAATTAAAATAATCTTCGAAAATCCCGATAGCGGTAAAACTACCTATGCTAGAATTGCCGGAACTAGTGATCGAACTGTAGTAGAGAGCGAAGATAAACCAGAAGATATTATTGACGCTATTAAAGAAAATAAATTATGGG